>Ga0114129_10007497_pt1 | contig 15537 bp, 9 predicted proteins | sample RhiMetdeltSRZDD1_FD_80071 | JGI IMG/M metagenome (GOLD analysis project Ga0114129, IMG submission 80071) | Populus rhizosphere microbial communities from Tennessee, USA - Rhizosphere MetaG P. deltoides SRZDD1 (version 2) (version 2) | ecosystem: Host-associated > Plants > Roots > Rhizosphere >...
GCGCCTTCACATCCTTGTCGATCAGCAGGATCGACAGCCCTTCGGTCTTCAGCCGGGCGATCGACTGGAAGATCTCGACTCGGATCAGCGGCGCAAGCCCCTCGGTCGCCTCGTCGAGGATCAGTAGCTTCGGGTTGGTCATCAACGCGCGGCCGATCGCGAGCATCTGCTGCTCGCCACCGGACAGCTGGTTGCCGAAATGGTGGCTGCGCTCGGCGAGCTGGGGGAAGAACGCAAATACGCGGTCGAGCGCCCATGGATTCTTCCTTGCGGTCCGATTCGCGGCGGTCGCAACCAGGTTCTCGCGCACAGTCAGGTTTGGGAATATCTGCCGACCCTCGGGCACGAGGCCGAGGCCGGTCTGCGCGATCCGGTACGACGGCAGGCCGCGAAGTACGCGGCTTGCCGTCCTACCGGATCGCGCAGGCGGGCATTGGCCTCGTCCCCGAGGGGCGGCAGGTGTTTCCCAACCTCACCGTGCGCGAGAACCTCGTCGCGACCGCCGCGAATCGCTCGGGCCGGGCGAGCCCCTGGACACTCGAGCGCGTGTTCGGCTTCTTTCCCCAGCTCGCCGAGCGCAGCCGCAACTACGGCAACCAGCTCTCCGGCGGCGAGCAGCAAATGCTCGCGATCGGCCGCGCGCTGATGACCAATCCGAAGCTGCTGATCCTCGACGAGGCGACCGAAGGGCTCGCGCCGCTGATCCGCGTGGAGATCTTCCAGTCGATCGGCAAGCTGAAATCCGAAGGATTGTCGATCCTGCTGATCGACAAGGACGTCAGAGCCCTGACGCGCATCGCCGACCGCCACACGGTGCTGGAAAAAGGCCGCGTCGTCTGGACAGGGTCGTCGGCGGAGCTCGCCGCGAACGAAGCGGTGCAGCACCGGTACCTCGGCGTGTAGCATTCGCCAAGGAGGCTTGAAATGAGCGTTTCCCGCAACGTGATGTGGGGCGAGCTGCAGGGCATGCGCAAGGTCGAGACGGTCGAGCAGATGCCGGCCGAGTATCGCGACACGCTGCTGAAGATCATTTACGCGCTCGCTTCCACCGAGTTCGCTTCGGTCGAGCAACACCAGCCGTGGCTGAACCGCGGCCCCACTGCCGAGGATCGCTTCATCCAGGCGCAGATCGCCGCCGACGAAGCGCACCAGGGATTCGCCGACAGCAGGCTGCTGCGCTCGTTCGGCAAGGACGGCGAGGCGCTGGCGGAAAAGCTCCTGACCGCCAAGATGGGCGAGCATCCGCTGCATGCGTTCAACGTCCCGTTCGAGAGCTGGCCGGACGTCTGCGGCTTCTGCTTTCTGATGGACCACGTGGCGTGGTACCACCTGCGCGCGTTCGAGGATTCGAGCTTTGCGCCGTTCGCACGCGAGATGACGACGATGGTGCACGAGGAGCGCTTCCACGCTTCGTTCGGCGCCCGGCGTATCCGCGACCTGGTACAGGATGCCCGCTACCAGGAGCTCGCTGGCGCCGGTCGCGCAGAAGCTCAACAAACCGTGAACAAGTGGTATCCGCACGCGCTCGACACGTTCGGCGCGGCGAATTCGAAGTTCAGCGACCTTGCGGTGCGCTACGGCATCCGCCGCTGGGGCAACGAAGAGCTTCGCAACCTGTGGAAGGAAGACCTCGACAAGCAGATCGCTGCGATCGGGCTCAGCGTGCCGGACGCTGCGATCGGCAGACGGATTCACTGAAGGAGAGCCGACATGAAGCGCGAGAACATTCTCGGGCGCGCAAACGTCGCCGATACACCCGAGCTCGAAGCGTACTACCGCGAGCTCGAGGCGCGGGAGCTCGGCGCGCTCTGGAACGTGGCGAACGAGATCGAGCCGTGGCACCCGCAGCCGAAGTCGGTGCCGATCATCTGGAAGTGGCGCGACGTCGAGCCGCTCGTGCGCCGCGCGCCGAAGCTGGTGTCCGCGGAGAAAGCGGCACGGCGCGTCGTCATGCTCGTCAATCCGGGACGTAAGGAATGGAGTGCCGCGGTCGGGCTGCTCTATTCAGGCATTCAGATCATGGATCCGGGCGAATCCACGTCTGCGCACCGCCATCAGGCCTCCGCGCTACGCTTCGTCATGGAAGGGCGCGGCGCCTATACCGTCGTCGACGGCGAGCGCATGACGCTCGGCGCGCGGGACTTCGTACTGACGCCAAACGGGACCTGGCACGACCATGGAGTCGAGGCCGGCGGTACGCAGTGCGTCTGGCAGGACGGGCTCGATATCCCGCTGATGAACTCGCTCGACGCCAACTTCTACGAGGTCTACCCGAAAGTGGTACAGAAACCGGGCAAGCCGAAGTCGCGCAAGGGCTGGAAGAAGCCGTACTCGCCGACTTTCCTATACAAATGGGATCCCTGTCTTGCCGAATTGAGGAAGAAGAAGTCTTTCGAGTACAAGAATCCGCTTACCGGCGGGCCGGCGATGCCGACGATGGGCGCGCGGTTGGAACTAGTCAAGGGGAGCACCAAGGCCATTCGACACACTGGGAGCGTGATCTACCAGGTCGCCAGCGGCCACGGCTGGTCGGAGATCGGCGATCAGCGCTTCGAGTGGGAAGAGAAGGACATCTTCGCGATTCCCGCGTGGACGTGCTATCGCCACGGCGCGTCGTCCGAGGCCGTTCTTTTCTCGTTCAATGACCTGCCGGTGATGCACTCGCTTGCGCTGTACCGTGAGGAGGCCTGCTAAGGCTCAGTCCAGCACCGTCATGCGCACATTCGGCAGCTCGCCGTGCATTTCCGGCGCGTACATTGCCTCGACCCGGGTTTGCGGCAACAAGAATTCGCCGGCGCTGCTCAGACGCACCGTGTATTCAGTCGTGTGTTTGCCCTTGGGCATGAAGGCGTAGTAAGCGCGCAAACCCTCGAACGTGTGCTGCTGATACGCAGGTTGTATCCATCCCTTGCGTCGCTCGCCTTGCGTCAGTACCCGTGAATCGCGATCGAGCCCGCGTCCGAGGATCGATGCGCCCGCCGGGATCGGGTCGGCCACAGCAACCCAGGTCATGTCGGACTGCGCTTCGATTTCCAGCGTGACCCGGATTACATCTCCGCGGCTGTATGTCGCTGGATTCTTCTTCTCGACCGCCGAGATGCGCTTGACGATGCGGTAGCCGCTGAAGAACGGTGCCTTGAGCGGCACCGCGGCGTAGCTCTGCACGGTAAGCCACGGGTGCCCTTGACCTTGGTGCGACAGCGTGAGCTCACCCTGCTTCGCGGGCCAAGCGAAGCGAACATCGCCGCCTCGCCGGTTGATCCGCCAGTCATGGGTCTCGCGCACCTGATCCAACGCGATCGAAGTGGTTCCGACCACTTCGCGCGACTCGAACTTTTGCGAGAAGCTCTCCATCGCCAGGACACCCCAAGCGTTCGCGACCGACGTTATCCATGTCCCGCCCTTCTGACGAGTAATCGCGCCTCGCACCATACGCGGAACGTCCTCATTCCAGCCGGGTAGCGGAAGAACCGTGAGGATCGCGCGCGCGGCGTTCGAATCAGTAGACGTCATGAGCCACCACAGGTAATCGCTGGCCTCGGTCGAGAAAGTCATGACGGTGCCTTGCAGATTCAGTCGCGCACGCAGGATCTGTTGCGCCTTCTCGATCGGGCTTTCGAACTTGCGCGCCTCCGTGCGACGCAGGATATCGATCCAGTCGAGCAACGCCGACGTCGGCAGCGCATTCGGATCGGACACCAAGGTGGGAATCTGCTCCGGCCGCAGCACCCGATGCCGCGACAGGGCGTCCGCGCACGTGAGCCTGCGCGCTTCACGGTCGGGACGAGGCGACCAGGACTCCACTTTCAACCGCCCGTCGACGACGTCACCCAGTGCCTTCAATGCGCGCTGCAGGACCTCTTGCGGAACAGACAACCCTGCCTGATGCGTCACCGACACGATGTACGCCGTGAGAACTTCGCTCGGCGCCACCGCCGGATGCGCGAACATGCGGAACAGTCCGGAAGAATCCTGGTGCTTGGGTAATGATCGCAACACCGCCTGCCAAGCTACAGGGTCGCGCGTCGCTACCGCGCGCGAGACGCTCCACTCGAGGTCGCTGCGCCCGTGATCGTGGGTGAAATTCCGGAATCCGCCAAGGCCATCGGCGAGCTTGTATCGAAGACCGACACTGACACCGCCACGACCTGGAATTGCCTCGGCGGGCATCGCAACCTTCAGCGAAAACGGTTGCTGCAACTGGGTGAGCGTCGCCTGTTGAACGGTCACCGGAACCGCAGGGGATACGCGCTGCGTAATCCTGACGCTGTCCCTGTCCCGACTTTGCGGATCGCGCATGCTCAGCGTCCACAGGATCCGCTCCGCACCGGGCGGGACCGTGAACGGCCACGCGACTTCCGTGGATTCGCCAGCCTTGAGATCCAGATTCCTCGACGAAACGACAATGGCGTCGCGCTTTTCGTTGCCCGCAGGTTGCGCGACAACCTCGAACTCCACCCGCGCATTCGCCGCTTTCAGGTTCCGCAACGTCGCGCCCATGACTACTCGGTCGCCATCGCGCACGAGCGGCGGCAGGCCGGCGAGAATCTGATAAGGAGTGGATGACTGAACGGTTGCCTCGCCGGCGCCAAAACGATCTGTACCTGCGCTGGCGACCGCGAAGATACGGAATGTAGTCACGGAATCATTGAGCGGGACGTCCAGCACGGTCTCGCCATTCGCATCGAGCTTCACCCGGCCTCGCCAGAGCACCAGGCTGTCGAACAACTCGCGTGCGATCGGCGGTTCCGCGTCGACGTCCGTCTGTTGAGATCGCGTCCCCCTTATCCCCAACGATGTCGCCCGCCCGTCTGCAACCAAACCCGCGGCGGTTGCAGCCAATGCTGCGGCTCCGTCTTCCGATGGCGGTACGAAGCGCAAGCCGAACACCTGCGAAATTCCGGTTGCGCTGTCTACCCTGGGCTCTCGGCGTGGGAACATGCCGGCCAAGATGTCCAAGCTCGTGTTGCGCCGAAGCTCAAGCAAGGCCTCGTCGACAACGGCAAGCGCAATCTCCGCGCCGCGCGCTGATTTTCCGGCGGAATCCGTGACCCGCACGCGTATCGATGCCCTTTCCCGCGGACGATACTGCGGTCGCTCGGGCGACACGGCGACCGACAGCCGAAAGGCGGAGGGAGCCACGCGCAACTCTCGCTGCGCTTGGAAAAATGCCGGCTTATCGGGATCGGACAGATCGGCTTCGGCGCCGCGCGCGCGCCGTCCTGCGATCAGCAGCGCCGATACATAGGTGTTGGGTGCGTCCTGTGCCTTTAGCGGAACTTCGAACTCGTGATGCCCGGCTTCGAGTGCGAGGACTTTGGCCTCCAGGAGGCCTTCGCGTTCGCGCGTGACGAGAACCGACATGCGCTCGCGCGGAACTTCGAGCTTGAGCCGCGCGGTATCGCCGGGCTCGTATTGCACGCGGTCCGAAGCTAAGTAGACCTCCTGCCCGCCCAGCCTCGGAAATGTCGAAGCTCCGTAATAGGGATCCTGGAATTGATACAAAGACATCGTGGTGCGCGACATATTCCCCGCCGCGTCGCGCGCTTCTGCCGTAATCAGGATCTCGCCGGCGCGCGCGGGGCGTATCGAGCAGCTGAAGAGGCCGTACGCGTCCGACTTGGCCGCGCAAAGCGATCCGAGATCCTCATCGTGTTTCTTGGACTGACGATTCTCATCCAATGTCCAGGTGCGCAGTGCTCCACGCAAGGTAATGTTGATGTTCGGCAGCGCGCGCCCATCCAAGTCCAGCGCTACGCCGCGCACTTCGGTTTCGTTCGGGGACTTCGCGCGAGCATGACGCAGTCCCAGCGCGAGAGCGGACGGCCACAATCGCAAGCGTGAGCTCACGCTCTGTACTTCGCCGTTGGCGTCCTCGAACTCCATCTCGGTCGTCAGTTCCGCAGGCCCCGGTAATTGCGGGAGATCCTTTGCGGAAGCGCTTCCCTCCCCGCGTGGATCAAGCTCGAGCGACCGCACGATCTCGACCGGAATCGGTTTGGCCGGTGGGTATCCGAAATGTCCGGAAAACATGAAATCCTCGTACCCGTCGAAGGACGCATAGCTCTCCAGCAGCGAGCTCCGCAAGCGCACCGCCTGGCGTGCGGGGCCACCGGACAAATAAGCGAGTCGCAGGTGGTACGGCACTTCACGCGCGGCAAAGTACTGCTTTGCAGACGCGGTCACGGTTCCAACCATGCTTGGCACCCGGAATTCTTCGACCCGAAACGACGTTACGCCTGAACGTGAGTTGCCACTGGAAACCTCGACTTGGTACGTACCGAGTCTGGCGTCGAGCGGAATGCGCCATTCGGACTCCCCATTTCCCGCACGGTCCCACGCAGCTTTGACGTCGTAGCGGGCGCCGGTCGCATGCACGATAGCTACCGAAGGCCGATCCTCACCGTCCGCACCCGGATAGGAAAGCCCATTTGGTGTTTCCTGCCGCACAAAATGACGCATCGAAACGGTCTCACCGGCGCGATATAGCGGTCTGTCCATGACGGTGTGTGCAACCGTCGGAAACGGTTCCCAGCCGGTCGCCAGGTAGTTCGGGCGGAAGCCGGTACTTCGGTAGACCCAGTTGGTAACCGTGAAGGAGTAGTCCACGCCTGATCGTGCCGATACAAAGTAACCACTGAAGTAGGGAGAACAGCTCCCGGCACTGAGCCCTTTGTTGATACGCGCGAGCCCCTGGGAATCTGTTCTGCCCCGCCACAGCAGCTTGGCGCTGCAATCCCGCAACGCAACCTCCGCTTCCGGCACGGGCTCCGCGCTATCGAGTTTCGTGACCCACACCAGTGCATTGCTGGAGGAGTATTTGAAATGCACGGCCAGATTCGTCACGAGCACGGTCGTTTGCGCGAAATCGATGACAGCGGGGTAGATCGGCTTAAGGTAGGACGTCAGTAGAGGACTGTCTATTTCGACCCTGTACACACCCGGCGTGCCGAGCCCGATCGGCAGGTTCTCGAACGTGTATCGGTCCAGGCGCTTGCGGACGATCCCCTTGGCGTCTTCGATGAATCCCTTCGGACGAGGCGCTTGAGGATCATTTCGGTGCATCGAAGCAATCCATGCGGCCATCACGTCCGCGTCATCCGGAGCCGCATCGCGACGCCCAAGCCTCGCGCTCCGATACTGCAACTCGGCTTCCACGTTTCTGACGCGCACCGGCAGCAATCCGCCTGCGCCAAGTTCGACGATCCCCCACTCCCCGACGAAATTAATGCTCGGCGGTGGTTCCCCAATCCTGCGATGCGCCGGGAAGTCGCTTGAGTTGTACAACGAGCGACCGTCAATGTCGCGGAACCCATCCGGCAACGTCACCACCAATTCGCCATGCACTGGAAACGGGCCGCGCACATAGCCGCCTATCACCGTCTTGCCGGGCAGAAGGTCGTTGAGTTCGAGTCGGCGTTCCTTGCCGTCATCGAGCTGTACGCGAATCCTCTCGGCGAGTTTCCGCGGGACGGAAGCGCTGAAGTCGAGGGACACGTGACCGTCGGGGCTGCAGCCGGGGATCGCGCGGTTCGACCGGCACGATACTCGCGCCGTGAACTCGGGCCGTACAGTGAAATCGAGGAATTGATCCTTCGCGCTCGATACGCCGGACTGCGCCGCAACGCCTTTGCCCCAGACGACCTGATACCGATCGCGCGCGGCGAACGCGCCCTTGCAGCGCAGCGCCAACCGCGGAAGCGTTCCCCTCTCCGACAGGCCATTCGCTTTGGCAAGGCTGGCGACGTCCGTCTGCGAGAGCACTTCAACCGCAAACACCTTCGCGCCGTCGGCCTGCCGACAGCGCACATGCTGAAGGATGCTGGCCTTAGGCGGAGCGACGTTCAGCTCCAGCAGGTACCTCTGGTCCTCGTGGACTGCAGGCGACCCCATCGGAGGATAGCTGTTTACGACCTTGGGTCCGCCGGTGCTGAAGGCGTAGGTTTGCGCACGAACCGGCTTGCCGCGGAGCGTACGCAACCCGGCGCGTAGCGAAAACTTGCAGCGCACGCCCGCCGGCACGTCGCGCTCGAAGTCGTAGGACCAGTTACGGCCGTCGATCCAACGCCCTGCGCCTTTCTCCGAGCACTGCACCTCGAACGGGCTCGCTGCGCGCGGGTCACCGAATTGAACCATCTGTTCGGAGAAGCGCGCCGTTACCTGGCGCACGAGTGCGACTTCACCCTGCGGGGTAAAGGCGTCAACGTCTTGGGCCGTGGCGAGCGCTGAATATGCCAAGGCAGCGAACGTTGCAAATGCAGTCAGGGCGCGAAAGACCATGTGCATCGTACGCATGCAAGGGTTCCCGCGCGAGCACCTAGCGCTGGTAGACGACCCTCCCTCCGACGATCGTCGTGAGCGCAGTGATGTCCTTGATCGACTCGGCGGGAACGGTCAGCAGGTCGGCGGAGAGCACCACCAGGTCGGCCAGCTTGCCCGGCTCGATCGACCCCTTGCTCGCCTCCTCGAAGGTGTAGTGCGCAGGCGAAGTCGTGTAGAGACGTAGTGCCTCCTCGCGGCTGATCGCCTCCTTCGCGCCGTACACGGTCCCGTTCGGGTCCTTGCGGGTCACCATGATGTACATGTTGAGGAACGGATTGACCGTGTTGACCGGAAAGTCCGTGCCCGCGCCGACATTCTCGATGCCGAGGACGTCGATCAGCGTGCGTGTCGGGACGGCCCGATCGGCAGTTTCCCGGCCGAGGAACCGCTCGACGGTCGCCGCCTTGTCCCACATGAAGACGTTCTGCACGTCGGTCCGCACGCCGAGTTTCTTGGCGCGCTCCATCTGATCGCGCTGGATCAGGCTCGCATGGATCAGGATGAAGCGCTTGCCGGCGATCGGGCTCTTCTTGCCGAGCGCCTCGAACGCGTCGAGCGCGACGTCCGCCGCCTTGTCGCCGACCACGTGGACGCCGACGCGCCAGCCGTAGCGATCGCAGATCTCGACCAGCTGCCGGAAGCGCTCCGGGTTGAGGTAGGCCATGCCGAAGAACTTCGGATCGTCCGGGTAAGCTTTGCGCGTGAGCGCTGTGCGCAGCGTCATGCCGCCGTCCATCGCCAGCTTCACGCCCGCGAATCGCAGCCATTCGTCGCCAAATCCGGAAGACGCTCCGTTGGCCTTCATGGCCTGCTCCCACTTCACGGGATCCGCAGCGATCGCAGTATCGGGCCGGTACATCACGCCGACGCGCAGGGTTTGCTCGCCCTTGTTGACGAGATGCCTGAGAACGCGCACGTCGGCTGCGTCGATGCCGCCCTCGATGGTGCTGGTCAGGCCATTGCTGTTGAGGAAGCGCATGCCCGCCTTGTACTGCGCGACCTGCTCTTCGAGCGTCCAGTCTGGAACGGCCTTCGTCAGCAGGCCGATCGCCGCGCCGATCAGCGTGCCGGTCGGTTCGCGCGTTGCAGGATCGCGCTCGATTGTGCCGCCTTCCGGGTTCGGCGTGTCGCGTGTGATCGCTGCGAGTTGCAGCGCGCGGCTGTTGGCCATCACGAAATGGCCGACCGTCGGCAGGTAGACCGGGTTGTCCGGCGCGACGCTGTCGATCTCCTGGCGCGTCAGATAGCGTTTCTCGGCGAGCTGCGACGGTGGATGCCAGGCGCCGCCGACGATCCATTCACCCGGCTTTTTCTTCGCGGCGAACTCCTTGATCGCGGCGAGCGCCTGAGCGACGGAGGTCGCGTTCCGCATGCTTACCGTGTACAGCGCGAGTCCGGCGGCGCGAAAGTGGGTATGCGAATCGTTCAGGCCCGGCACGACCGTGCGGCCGCCGAGGTCGATGACCTTGGTCGAGGGGCCGGAGAATCGCTTCACCTCCGCGTCGCTGCCGACCGCGAGAAACTTCCCGTCGCGGACCGCGACCGCCTGGGTGATCGACGAACGCTTGTCCAGCGTCACGATCTTGCCGTTGTGCAGGATCAAGTCGGCGGCAACGGATTGCGCAAGGGCGGGCAACGCGCATGCCGCAAGGACCGCAACCGCGAGGCAGTGAGACTTCCGCATGATCGGCTCCTCCTGATTTGCACTATAGTAGAAATGTGAGAGCCCACAGAAACGAGTTGCTCACGCGCATCGGGCCCGGCACCGCGGCCGGCACGCTTTTGCGCAATTACTGGCAGCCGGTTGCGCTGGTCGACGAATTCGAAGGGCTGGCCCGGCCGGTGCTGCCGATTCACGTGCTCGGAGAACAATTCGTTCTGTTTCGCAACGCCAAGAAGCAGTTCGGGCTGCTCGACCGCCACTGCCCGCACCGGCAGGCCGACCTCGCCTACGGTCGCTGGGAGGACGGCAACCTGCGCTGCGTGTTCCACGGCTGGCTGTTCGATGTGACCGGCAAGTGCCTGCAGACGCCGGCCGAGCCCGAGGGCAGCCGGCTATGCGAGAGCGTCCGGCAGCGCGCCTACCCCGTGCTCGAGCGCAGCGGCATCGTGTTCGCATGGCTGGGTGAAGCCGAGCCGTCCGCGTTTCCCCATTTCGACTGCTTTACCGCGCCGGATGCGTACACGTTCGCGTTCAAGGGCTTCTGGGACTGCAACTGGCTGCAGGCGCTCGAGGTCGGCATCGACCCGGCGCACGCGTCGTACCTGCACCGCTACTTCGAGGACGAGGACACCGCGACGGGCTACGGCAAGCAATTCCGCGGCAAGCCGTCGGACTCGGAGCTGCCGATCTCGAAGGTGCTGCGCGAATTCGATCGCCCCGACATCAGCGTCGAGCGCACCGACTACGGCATCCGCCTGGTGACGCTGCGCAAGATCGACGAGCGCCAGACGCACGGGCGCTCGACGCATATTCTCTTTCCGCAGACGTTCGTCATCCCGATGAACGCCGAGATGACGATCACGCAGTGGCACGTGCCCGTCGACGACTACGGCTGCTACTGGTATTCGATCTTTACCAGCTTCACGACGCCGGTCGACAAGAAGACGATGCGCGAGCAGCGCCTCAAGGCCTATCCCGCGCCGGAGTACAAGCCGATCTTCAACCGCGGGAACGGCTGGGGCTTCGATGCCGAGCAGCAACGACAGTCGACGTTCACCGGTATGGGCTTCGACATCAATATCCACGATCAATTCGCCTGCGAGTCCCCGGGGCGCATCGCCGACCGCACCAAGGAGCACCTCGGCGCGACCGACAAGGGGATCATTCTCTATCGGCGCATGCTGCTAGAAGCGATCGAGAAGCACGCGCGCGGCGAGAAGACGCTGATGATGCTGAGCGAAGCCGAGGCCCGGTCGCTCACTGGTCCTGCGGCGATCGACGGCATCGGCGCAACCGGAAGCTGGGACGACTACTACAAGCAGGCGGACGCCGCGCGCCGCAACCGGGCGCCCTGGTCCGCCAAGGCCGCATGAAGCTCGATTCGCGTCCCGTTTTCGATATCCAGAAGGAGATCGAGAGTCGCGGCATCGAGGTCGTGCGCTTTGCGTTCGCCGACCAGCACGGAATCCTGCGCGGCAAAACGATCGCGGCGGCGGCCGTGGGCGCCGCGCTCGAGAACGGGGTCGGTTTTCCGAGCTCGCTGCTGCTGAAGGACAGCTCGAACAAGTCGGTCTTCCCGGTCTTCACCGCGGACGCGGGCGTCGGCGTCCCAGAGCTGTCGGGCGCGGCCGATGCGCTGATGGTCGCCGACCCGGCCACCTGGCGCGTGCTGCCCTGGGCGCCGAAGACCGGGTGGCTGCTCTGCGACCTGCGCTATGCGAACGGCAAGCCGGTGCCTTTCGATACGCGCGGCATCTTGCGCCAGGCGCTCGCGAAACTCGCGGAGCACGGCTTCAGCTACGTCGCGGGCCTCGAGATCGAGTTCCATATCTTCCGCACGACGGATGCGCGGCTGCGCCCTGAAGACGCTGGGCAGCCCGGTTCGCCGCCGGACGTGGCGCTGCTCTCGACCGGCTACCAGCTGTTGTCGGAGTCGCGCTACGACCAGCTCGAGCCGGCGCTCGAGATCCTGCGCCAGAACCTCGCGGGCCTCGGCCTGCCGCTGCGCAGCTTCGAGTGCGAGTTCGGGCCGAGCCAGGCCGAAGTCACGCTCGGCACGCTCGAGGGCCTCGACGCCGCCGACGCGATGATTCTGTTTCGCAGCGCGACCAAGCAGATCCTGCGCCGGCACGGCTACCACGCGACGTTCATGTGCCGGCCAAAGCTGCCGAACGTAATGTCGTCCGGCTGGCACCTGCACCAGAGCCTTTCCCGCCTTGCCGACAACGAAAACGCTTTTACCTCGGCGGAAAAGGACCAGCCATTGTCCGAAACCGGCCTGCACTATCTCGGCGGCTTGCTCGCGCACGCCGCGGGCATCTGCGCGCTCGCCACACCGACCATCAACGGCTACAAGCGCTACCGTCCCTATTCGCTCGCGCCCGACCGCATTCACTGGGGACGCGACAACCGCGGCGTCATGCTGCGCGTGATCGGCGCGCCCGGGGCCGCCGACGCACGCATCGAAAACCGCATCGGCGAGCCGGCGGCGAACCCGTACCTGTACTTCGCGTCGCAGATCTATGCAGGCCTCGACGGCATCGCGAAGAAACTCGATCCGGGCCCTTCCGCCGACACTCCGTATGAAACGCAAGCGCAAAGATTGCCGGCAACGCTGTCCGAGGCGCTGCAGGCCCTGCGCGCCGATCAATGCCTCGGTGCAGGCCTGGGTGCGGCTTTCGTCGATTACTTCTGCCGCATCAAGGAAGCCGAGATCGCGCGCTTCAACCTCGACGTGAGCGAGTGGGAGCAGCGCGAGTATTTCGACCTGTTCTGACGCTATCATCCGGCACGATGACGACGACGCTGTTGAACGACGCCGGGATCGCCGAGCGCGTGTTCCATCACATCGCGAACGGCACGACCGACATGTGCGACGAGGTCTGGCGCGAGCCGGTCGCGAACTATCGGATGCAGGAGCGGCTCGAGCGCGAGATCCGGCACGTGCTGCGCAGGTCGCCGGCGCCGTTCTGCCCGTCGGCTGCGCTGCCGGAGGCCGGAAGCTACGTCGCACGACCGGCCGCTGGAACGCCGATCGTCGCAGTGCGCGGCCGGGACGGTACCGTGCGTGCGTTCCGCAATGTGTGCCGGCATCGCGGCATGGAGGTCGTTGCGGGATCGGGTTGCGCGAAGGTCTTCGTCTGCGGCTATCACGGCTGGGCCTACGGGCTCGAAGGCAAGCTGCAGCACGTGCCGCACGAGCACGGTTTTCCGGGGCTCGACAAGGAAGCGCACGGGCTCGTGCCGGTCGCAGCGCTGGAGCGCAACGGCATCGTGTTCGTGCGCCAGGACGGCGGCGAAGCCGCTGTCGACGAAGCCGCGCTCGGCGGGCTGCCGCAGCTGATCGCCGCGGACCAGAAGCTGCTGTGGGTCAACGAGCGCGACACCGAAGCGAACTGGAAGGTCGTGCTCGAGGGATTCATCGAGGGTTATCACATCAAGTCGACGCATCCGGAGAGCTTCTATCCGTACGGGTTCGATAATCTCAACGTCGTCGAGACGTTCGGGCGCAACAGCCGCGTGATCTATCCGTTCCGGCGGATCGAGAAGCTGAAGGACGTGCCGCCCGCCGAGCGCAATCTCACCGGATACGTGACCTACGTGTACCAGCTCTTTCCGAATGCGCTGCTGGTGATGCTTTCGGATCACGCCAGCCTGGTGGTGCTGGAGCCGGTCGCGATCGACCGCACCCGGGTGTTCACGTACACGCTCAGTCACCGCGGCGCCGACACCGAGGAAGCGCTCGCCAAGGCGAAGCGCGACGCCGATTTCGTGGCGAACACCGGCTCGGTCGAGGATCGCGCGGTCGTCTGCGCGATCCAGCGCGGGCTCGACAGCGGTGCGAACGAAGTGTTCACGTTCGGGTGCTTCGAGCCGGCCATCGTGCACTTCCACCGCACACTCGACGCGGCGCTCGCCGCCTGAAGCCATGAGAGTCTTCCAGATCGAGAACGACTGGGGCATGGACAACCTGAAGGCCTCGTCGCGCCCCGACCCGAAGCCCGGCGCGGGACAGGTACTGCTGCGGATGAAGGCTTCCGCGCTCAACTTCCGCGACCTGCTGGTACCCGACCGCGGCTACGGCTCGCATACCGGGACGCTGCCATTGATCGTGCTGGGCGACGGCGTGGGAGAAGTGATCGAGGTCGGAGCCGGCGTCACCAGGGTGAAAGTCGGCGACCGGGCGCTTCCCACGTTCTGCCAGGCGTGGATCTCCGGCCCGCCGACGCCGGAGCGCATGTCGCGCTCGCTCGGCGGTCCTGCCGACGGCACGATGGCGGAATACATGTGTCTGTCGCAGGAAGCCATGGTCCGCGCGCCTGCCTACCTGAGCGATCTCGAAGCGGGCTCGCTCCCTTGCGCCGCGCTGACTGCGTGGAGCGCACTCGTGACCTATGAATCGCTGGGGCCCGGCTCGAAGGTGCTGATCCAGGGCACGGGCGGCGTCGCGCTGTTCGCACTGCAGATCGCGAAACTGCTCGGCGCGCATGTGACGGTGATCTCGTCGAGCGACGAGAAGATCGTGCGCGCGAAGGCGCTCGGCGCCGACGCGGCGATCAATTACACGGCCACGCCGGAATGGTACCGGGCGACGCGCGAGATCACCGGCGGCGCAGGCTACGACCACATCGTCGAGCTCGGCGGCGAGAAAACGCTGCCGCAATCGCTGCGCTGCATCCGGCCCGGCGGCACGCTGTCGATGATCGGCGTTCTTTCCGGCGGCGTGATGTCGGCGCAGCTCGGACTCGTCGTCACGCGCCAGGTGCGGCTGCAGGGCATCACGGTCGGCAATCGCGACGGGCTCGAAGCGATGCTGCGGGCGTTCGAGCAGCACAACGTGCAGCCCGTCGTCGACCGCGCGTTCGCTTTCGAGGAGCTGAAGGAAGCGATGGCCTACCTGAAGAAAGGCGCGCACTTCGGCAAGGTCTGCATCCAGCACTGACATGGAACTCTCCTTTTCCGGCACGAACGTAGTCGTAACCGGCGCGAGCCGCGGCATCGGCCGCTCGATCGCGCTAGGCTTCGCCGCCTGCGGCGCGAACGTCTCGATCTGCGCGCGCGGCGCGGAAGCACTGAAAAAGACCGAGGCCGAGCTCAAGGAGAAAGGCTCGAAAGTGCACTCGGCCGTCTGCGACCTTGCCGACGGCGCGGCGGTAACGCGTTACGTCAGCGACGCGGCTGCCGCGCTCGGCGGCATCGACGTGCTGGTGAACAACGCCTCGGGGTTCGGCAGCACCGATGACGAGAAAGGCTGGGAGGTCAGCATCGACGTCGACCTGATGGCGAGCGTGCGCGCATCGCAAGCTGCGCTGCCTCTCCTAGAGCGTGCGGGCGGCGGCTCGATCATCCACATCTCCTCGATCGCCGGCCTGCGCTCGAGCGCGCGCTTCCCGCCGTACGGCGCCGTCAAGGCTGCGCTGATCCAGTACACGCGCAACCAGGCGCTGCGCTTCGCGAAGAAGAAGATCCGCGTCAACTGCATCGCGCCCGGCTCGATCGAGTTCGAGGGCGGAGTCTGGGGCAACGCGAAGACCCAGAACCCCGCGCTCTAC
>Ga0114129_10007498_pt1 | contig 15537 bp, 10 predicted proteins | sample RhiMetdeltSRZDD1_FD_80071 | JGI IMG/M metagenome (GOLD analysis project Ga0114129, IMG submission 80071) | Populus rhizosphere microbial communities from Tennessee, USA - Rhizosphere MetaG P. deltoides SRZDD1 (version 2) (version 2) | ecosystem: Host-associated > Plants > Roots > Rhizosphere >...
AGGCGCGCACAAAACAAGCCTGGACGAATTGCTCGAGCAGGCCGATTTTGTCAGTCTGCACGTGCCGCTCACGTCAGAGACGCGCGGCATCGTCGCCGAGGCTGTGCTGCGGCGGATGAAACCGACGGCGTTTCTGATCAACACCGCGCGTGGTGGACTGGTCGATACGGTCGCGCTGGCGCGCGCACTGCGCGAAGGCTGGATCGCGGGCGCGGGCCTCGACGTGCTGCCTCAGGAGCCCATCGCGGCCGACGACCCACTGCTTGGCCTCGACAATGTAGTGCTCACACCGCACGTGGCGTTCTATTCGGAGGAATCGCTGGCCGACCTGCGACGACGCACGGCGCAGTCGGTCGTCGATGTGCTCGCGCACCGCGCACCGGAGCATCAGTGGAACGCGGCCGCGCTCGCCAGGCTGGCGACCAGCCGTTAGGCCGGATCGCAGTGGCGATCCTTCAAACGGACCAGGTAGCAGCGTATCTGCGCGAGATCGGAGTCCTGCCGCGGGACGCGTCGGCCCAGGTCGAGCAGCTCTCAGGCGGCGTGTCCAGCGCAGTCTTCCGGGCGACGTGGGGCGCGACCGCCGTGGTGCTCAAGCAGGCGCTGCCGCAACTGCAGGTCAGCGATGAATGGCTGTCACGCGTTGAACGTTCGGCCACCGAGGCACGCGCCGCCACCGTGCTCGAACAATTATTGCCCACCGGCAGCATCCTGGCCCCCGTCCACATCGATGAGCAGCGCTCGTTGTTTGTGATGCCGAGTGCGCCATTGGACGCCGTGACATGGAAGGCGCTGCTCATGCGCGGTGAGCTCGCAGCGGAAACGGCCGACAGTGTCGGCGCACTGCTTCGCGAGCTCCATGGGCGGAGCCGCGCGGACCCCGCTCTGGCTGATGCATTCGCCGACCGACAGGACTTCCTCGCGTTGCGCGTCGATCCGTATCTGCGCGTAACGGCCGAGCGCCGCCCGCACCTGGCACCGTCGATCGGCCGACACACCGAGCGCATGTTGGCGGTCCGCGAGTGCCTGGTCCACGGCGACTACAGCCCCAAGAACCTGCTCTTGCAGCCGGGAACGCCGGACAAAGTCGTCCTGCTCGACCACGAGGTGTGCCACTGGGGCGATCCCGCGTTCGACACGGCATTCTGTCTCACCCATTTGCACCTCAAGGCGTGTACCTTCCCCGACCGGGCTGCCGACTTTCTGGATCTGGCACGCGACTTCTGGACTGCGTATGCCGGGGCCGGCGCGCTGGAGCAGGACACGGTGGGCATGCTGGGGTGTTTGCTCGCGGCGCGTGTGGACGGCAAGTCACCAGCCGAGTACCTGACCACGGAAGAGCTACGCCAGCGCGTTCGAAGACTGGCCGACAGCATCCTGCTCGACCAGCCACGGACGCTGCTCGAGGTGCGCGAGTTGACGCTGGCGCGATGATCGAGCGCGTCTTCGCGCGCGAGATCCTCGACTCGCGCGGCCGACCCACGGTCGAGGCGGACGTCGTACTGGCCGACGGCACGCTCGGACGGGCGAGTGTGCCCAGCGGGGCATCGACGGGCATGCATGAAGCCGTCGAGCTGCGCGATCGGGAGCCGGAGCGGTACGGCGGCTTGGGCGTGCGCCGGGCTGTGGCCAATGTGCGCGACGTCATCGGTCCCGCGCTCCGCGGACGGTCAGCGTCCGATCAACAGGGCCTCGATGCGCTACTCATCGAACTGGACGGCACGCCCAACAAGTCGCGCCTCGGAGCCAACGCGTTGTTGTCCGCATCACTGGCGGCCTGCCGGGCGGCGGCGCTCAGCGCACGCGTGCCGCTGTACCAGCACATCGCGTCGATTGCCGATACCGCGCGGCCGACCATTCCGCTGCCCATGGTCAACATCGTGTCCGGTGGCTTGCACGCCGGTGGCCAGATCGAGATCCAGGACGTCCTGGCCATGCCTGTCGGTGCTGAGACGTTCGGCCAGGCACTCGAATGGGCATGGCGCGTGCACCACGCGGCGGGCCAACGCGTGCGGCGTGAAGGACATCCGCCGCTCGTGGCCGACGAAGGTGGCTGGGCGCCACCATTCCAGACCAACGAGCAGGCGCTGGAGTGGGTAACCGACGCCATCGCGGCGGCCGGCCTGCGGCCAGGCATCGACGTCTCGATCGCCATCGACGTCGCGGCCACGCATTTCTTCGACCCGCCGACCGAGCGCTACGTCCTGCGGCGGGAACACCGTCGTCTGACAAGCGCCGAGATGATCGAGATGCTGACCGCGTGGCGGCACAACTATCCGGTCGTGTCGATCGAAGATGGCCTGGCCGAGAACGACTGGCCGGCGTGGCGGGCATTGACGGAGCGGCTCGGTGCAAGGACCCAGCTGGTGGGCGACGACCTGTTCACAACGGACGTCAAACGCGTCGACCAGGGCGTCAGCAGCGACGCTGCCAACGCCGTGTTGGTCAAGGTCAACCAGATCGGCACGCTGACCGAAGCGTTGCAGGTGGTCCAGCGCGCGCGCGAAGTCGGGTGGCGGAGCGTCGCGTCGGCTCGCTCGGGCGAGACCGAGGACGCGTTTCTGAGCGACTTCGCGGTCGGCAGCGGCGCCGATCAGGTCAAGGTTGGCTCGGTGACGCGTTCATCGCGGCTAGCGAAGTGGAACCAGCTGCTGCGCATCGAGGAAGACCTGCCGGGCGCCTATCTGGGCGCGGCTGGGCTCGACGCCCGGACCCGTTGAACGAACGCACTGGCAGTCGGCGCCAACAACGAGAGCAGGCTGATGTAGACGTACTGCACGCCGAGCTCGAGGTGACGATCGAGGTCGTGCGGCGTGACGAGTGCGCCTGAGATGCGGCCGGCGGCGCGGATCCGGCGCAGGGCATCGTCGATGGCGGCAGTGACCTCGGGATGGCCCGTGTTGCCCGGGTGGCCCATCGACTGAGCCAGGTCGCCTGGCGCGACGAAGAAGACGTCGACGTGTTCGACGCGCAGGATGTCGTCGAGGTTGTCGAGTGCCTCGACTTCTTCGAGCATGATCGCCAGGAGCGTCTCAGCGTTGGCGTGCGCTGCAAAGTCAGCGCCATCGGTGCCGAACGCGCTGCGTCCGCCACTCCAACCACGATGACCAATCGGGGCAAACTTGGTGTGCTGCACGGCGGCCAGAGCCTCGGCGGCGGTGTTGATATGGGGCACCTGGACACCACTGGCGCCACGGTCGAGCGCCCGGGTGATCGTGGCCGGGTCGTTGCGCTCGACGCGTACGATCGAGCTGTAGCCAGCAAGATCCGCCGCGCGGACCATATCCTCAACCTCGGCCCAGCTACTGGACCCGTGCTCGCAATCGAGAAAGACACCGTCAAAGCCCTGATGGCCAAGCCATTCGACCAGACCAGCGGACGGAGCGAACGGCGCGACGATCGTTGCCGGCTGGCCCGCGGCGAGCTTGTGCTTGAGAGAGTTGCTGCGCATAGCTGTCCAGGCTAGCCTGAGCGCGGCGTGTGAGAGGAGCGGCAAGATATGGTCAGCCGACGCGACTTCGTACGACTCATCGGTCTCAGCGGCGCGGCTGCACTGGCGGCGGCATGCGGTCCCGGCGCACCCCAGGCGGTGGCGCCCACGGCGGCTCCGGCCGCACCAAAGCCCACTGAGGCGGCCAAGCCCGCCGCGCCGGCTGCGACCCAAGCTGCGCCAGCGGCGACCCAGGCGGCGCCAGCACCCACCCAGGCAGCCGCGGCGGCACCAGCTGCGACCGGCAAGTTGCCCATGGTCATCACCGATCCGGCGAAGATGCCCAAGCAGTTCAAGGAGGCGCCACTGCTCTCGGAGCAGGTCAAGGCGGGCAAGCTGCCCGCGGTCGAGCAACGCCTGCCCGAGGAGCCGCTCGTGCTACAGCCGACGAACGAGATCGGCAAGTACGGCGGCAACTGGCGCATGGCCTTCACTGGCCCGGCCGACAAGCAGAACATGGAGCGGCACAACCACGACCACCTGATCTATTGGGATGCCAAGGTCGAGACGGTCGTGCCGCACATCGCCAGGGGCTGGGAGGCCCAGGACGGCGGCAAGACGATCGTGTTCAAGCTGCGCAAGGGCATGAAGTGGTCGGACGGCGAGCCATTCACAGCCGACGACATCATGTTCTGGTACGAGGATCTGTACCTGAACGAGGACCTCAACCCGTCCCGAGCTTCGTTCATGTCGGTGGGCGGCAAGCAGGGCACCGTCGCGAAGATCGACGACTATAACGTCGCCTTCAAATTCGATCAGCCCTACTACATGCTGCTCGAACAAGTCGCGTCGCTGGCGGTGGCCGGTCATATGACCGAGGGCTGGCATGCGATGGGCCTGTGGGCGCCAAAGCACTACATGAAGCAATTCCATCCCAAGTACGCTGACCGAGCGCAGCTCGATCAGCAGGCCAAGGCGGCTGGCTTCGACAACTGGGCGACGTACTTCAAGGATCGCAACGACGTCTCGCGCAACGTCGCCTGTCCAACGACGGCGCCCTGGAAATTCACCAGCCCGGTGACCGGACCCGCTGCCGTCATGGAGCGCAATCCGTTCTATTTTGCCGTCGACACCGAGGGCAATCAGCTGCCGTACATCGACAAGATTACGTGGACACTGGCCGAGAACCTCGAAGTCGCGAACCTGCGCGCGGTCGCCGGCGAGTACGACCTCCAGGTCCGCCACATGGACATCGCCAAGCTGCCAGCATTCAAGGAGAACGAGAAGAAAGGCGCCTATACGGTCGGCTTCTGGAAGTGGCTGCACGGCACCGACGCCGGCTTCTTCGTCAATCAGGACTTCGATACCGCTCCGGAGATCGCCAAGTGGCTGACCAACAAAGACTTCCGCATGGCGCTGTCGCTGGGCATTGACCGCGACCAGTTGAACGAGGTGTTCTGGTTGGGTCAGGGTGAGCCCGGCGGTCCGGCGCCGGCCGAGAACACGCCGTATAACGCAGGCCCTGGCTCGCGCAAGCTGAACTCCACGCTCGACCCGAAGCGGGCCAACGATATGCTCGACAAATTGGGCCTGATGAAGGGTCCGGACGGACTGCGCCAGCGGACTGACGGCAAGGGCACGTTGACGCTGACAGTTACGACCGTCGGGGCGGCGTTCGTCAACTGGACTGGCATCGCCGAAATGGTCTCCCAGCATTGGGCCAAGAACATCGGCATCAAGGCCAATGTCGAAGAGGTTGAGCGCTCGTTGATGACGCGGCGGCTGAACGCCAATGAGCTGCAAATCCGCGTGTGGTCGAACGACGGCTCCGACAATCCATTTACCTATCCGTTCCACGACATGGCGTTTTCGCAGGACAGCGGCATTGGGCCGGATACCGGTAAATGGAACCAGTCGGGTGGCAAGCTCGGCCGCAAGCCAGTGGGCGATCTGGCCAAGCAGCTCGAGGCATTCGATAAAGCCAAGAGCGTGCCGGCGGAGGAGCGCAAGGCGCTCGGCCAGGAAATCAACAAGCTGATGGCCGAGAACGTGTGGGTAATCGGCACCGTCGGCGTCTCGCCCGCGCTGCTCGGTATCGTGGTTCGCAAGAACAACATGGCCAACGTGCCCGATAGCGTGGTCGGCAGTACGCCCGGCCAGACACCAGGCAATGCGCGGCCGGAGCAGTTCTTCTTCAAAGCCTAGCGATGTGCCATCAACTGCCGCGGACCGACGACCGCCCACGCCACCGCTTTCCCACGGCAGGGCGCTCCACATCCAGGGGGCTCCGTGAGCGGGGTCGACTGCTGACATGCTGAGCTACCTCATCGGGCGGCTGCTCCTGGCGGCGGTGACGATCGTCGTCATCTCCATCCTGTCGTTCATGATCATCCACCTGCCGCCAGGCGACTACGTCGACGCCTACATTGCGCAATTGGCGTCCTCAGGCGCCATCGTCGGCGTCGAGGAAGCCGCGAACCTCAGACGACAGTACGGTCTCGATCAGCCGATTTACGTCCAGTATGTGCGCTGGATCGCCCTGGTCGTGCAGGGCAATTTCGGCATGGCCATGGAGTACAACCGGCCAGTGACGGAGGTCATCGGCGATCGCCTGCCGCTGACGCTGGTCGTGGCGTTCGTGGCGCTGTTGTTCACATGGGTCCTGGCGCTGCCGATCGGCATCTATTCGGCCATCCGCCAGTACTCCGTCTTCGACTACCTGTTCACGTTCGTCGGCTTCATCGGCCTGGCCGTACCGAACTTCCTGCTCGCGCTGACCGTCTTATATCTGGGGTTCAAGTACTTCGATGCCAATATCGGCGGCCTGTTCTCACCTGAATACCTGGACGCACCATGGAGCTGGGCCAAAGTGCAGGATATGCTCGGCCATTTGCCGATTCCGGCCGTGGTCCTCGGCGTCGGCGCAACGGCCCAGCAGATGCGCATCATGCGCGCCAATCTGCTCGACGAGAAACGCAAACCATATGTCGTCGCCGCCCGAGCGCGCGGCGTGCCCGAGATGCGCGTCATCCTTAAGTACCCGGTCCGCGTGGCGCTCAACCCATTCGCCAGCCAGATTCCATTCATTCTGCCGCAGCTCGTCGGCGGCAGCATCATCGTGTCGGTGGTCCTGAGTTTGCCGACCGTCGGACCGACACTGCTCAAGGCACTCATTGCCCTCGACATGTTCCTGGCCGGCACGATCATCCTGATGATCAGCGTGCTGACCGTCATCGGTTCGCTGATTTCCGACTTGCTGCTGGTGTGGATCGATCCTCGGATTCGCATGGAGGGTCGATGAGCACGGACGTTGTCGCCGCGCCGGGACTGGTGCCCGGTGCGACCACGGTTAGCGAAGCCGAGGAGCGCATCTCCGTCGCGACGCAGTGGCAGCTGGTGTGGTGGCGTTTCCGCAAACACAGGCTCGCCGTCGTCTCGGCCGTGGTACTCAGTGCCTTCTACATCATCGTCGCGTTCGCCGACTTCTTTGCTTATGCCGATCCGCTGTCATCCGAAGCGCAGCGCGGCTTGATCGCACCGCAGCCCATCCATTTCTTCGGCGAGACCGGCTTCGCGCCATCGGTCGATGCCCTGGTTGGCACGCGCGATCCGCAGACGTTCAAGCGTGTCTACGTGCCCGACCCAGCGCAGGACGTCTCGGTGCATTTGTTCGTCCACGGTTTCCCGTACAAGTTGTTCGGGTTCATACCCATGGACATCCATCTGCTGGGCGTCGAGGGCGATGGCCGGACCGCGGAGAACTCACTGTTCCTGCTGGGCACGGACATCCAGGGGCGCGACCTGTGGTCGCGGCTCATGTACGGCACGCAAATCTCGATGCTGATCGGACTGGCCAGCGTCAGTCTCAGTCTGTTTCTGGGTGTCCTGCTGGGCGGGATCGCCGGCTATTTCGGCGGACTCGCCGACACGCTCGTCATGCGCATGGTCGAGATCCTGCGCTCGATTCCGACGATCCCGCTGTGGATGGGCATCGCCGCGGCGCTGCCCAGGGATTGGGACATCGTGCATGTCTTTTTCGTGATGACGATCATTTTTGCCCTGGTCCAGTGGACCGAGCTTGCGCGCGTGGTCCGCGGCCGATTCCTGTCGCTGCGCGAAGAGGATTTCGTGATGGCCGCGGAACTGGCCGGGTGCAGCCAGCCGCGGATCATCTTCCGCCACATGGTGCCGTCGTTCCTGAGCCATATCATCGCCGCGACCACATTGGCGTTGCCGCAGATCATCATCTTCGAGACGTCGCTCAGCTTCTTAGGGCTTGGACTACGACCACCCGCGATCTCGTGGGGCGTCATGCTCCAGCAAGCGTCAAACGTCCAAACCCTGGCCATCTCGCCGTGGCTGTTGTTGCCCGCGGTGCCGGTCATCGTCGCGATCCTGGCGTTCAATTTCCTGGGCGACGGGCTGCGGGGCGCGGCCGACCCATACGGCGTGTAGATGTCGCGGCAGCAACCCGTCCTCTCGGTGCGCGATCTGAAAACGTACTTCTTCCCTGATGAGGGCGTGGTGCGCGCCGTCGACGGCGCCAGCTTCGACATCTATCCGGGGCAAACCCTCGGCATCGTGGGCGAATCCGGCTGCGGCAAAAGCGTCACCGCGCGCTCGATCCTGAACCTGGTCGAAGAGCCCGGACGCATCGTGGCCGGGCATATCGAGTTGCACGACGAGTTTGGCACCACGGAAATCACCAGCCTCAAGCCGGACAGCCGCGCCATGCGCTCCATTCGTGGTGGCACCATCGCCTACGTCTTCCAGGAGCCGATGACGTCATTCAGTCCAGTGCACACGATCGGCAATCAGATCATGGAAGCGATCCTGTTCCATCGGCAGGTCTCAAAGCAGGAGGCGCGTGCGCGTGGTGTCGAACTGCTCCGCCGGGTGGGCATCCCGCGCGCCGCGGAGCGCATGGACGAATACGCGTTCCAACTCTCGGGCGGCCTGCGTCAACGCGCGATGATCGCCACGGCGTTGGCCTGCGACCCCAAGGTGTTGATCGCCGACGAGCCAACGACCGCGCTCGACGTGACCACGCAGGCGCAGATCCTCCAGCTGCTGCGCGAGCTCCAGGCACAGAACGGCATGGCGATCATGCTCATCACGCACAATCTGGGCGTCGTGGCCGAGATGGCAGACGACGTCGTCGTCATGTACCTGGGCAAAGTCGTCGAGGAAGGCTCCGTCGACGACCTGTTCTTCAATCCGCGTCACCCATACACACAGGCGCTGTTGCGGTCGATTGCCAGTTTGAGCGACGAGCCGCGCAGCAAGCTGCCCACGATCAGCGGATCGATTCCGCATCCGTACAACCGGCCCTCTGGCTGCACGTTCAACCCGCGCTGCCCAAAGTTCATGCCCGGCACGTGTGATGCCCACGAGCCGCGGTTGCAATCCGTCGGCAGCCATCAGTTCGTGAGCTGCTTCCTGTATCACCAGCCCGCGCCCGCCGATGCCAACTAGCTCGCCCAACGGCGCCGTCAGCACGATGGCCGCCGACTCACTGCTGGAAGTCAAGCAGCTGCGCAAGTTCTTCCCCATTCGCCAGGGCTTCCTGCGCAAGACCGTCGGTCATGTGCGCGCCGTGGACGACGTGTCATTCAATGTCAAACGCGGCGAAACGCTCGCGCTGGTGGGCGAATCCGGCTGCGGCAAGACGACCACTGCACGCTGCATTCTCAGGGCCTACGAACCGTCGAGTGGCCAGATCCTGTTTCGCACCGCGCACGACGAGGTGGTCGACCTGGCGCACGTGCCACGCTCGAGACTGCGTCCGCTGCGCCGCGAGATGCAGATGATCTTCCAGGACCCGTACTCGTCGCTCAATCCGCGGATGACGCTCCTGGACATCGTCTCCGAGCCCCTGCTGGTGCACGGTGTGACCGATCCCAAGCAGCGCCTCGACCGGGTGGCCGAGTTGTTGCGCCTGGTCGGACTCCGACCAGAGTTCATGCGGCGCTATCCACACGCGTTCAGTGGTGGTCAACGTCAGCGCATCGGCATCGCCCGCGCGCTAGCGCTCGAACCACGTCTCGTGGTCGCCGACGAAGCCGTCTCGGCGCTGGACGTGTCCGTCCAGGCGCAGATCCTCAATCTCTTGCTCGAGCTCCAGGAGCGGCTTGGCTTGACGTATCTGTTCGTGGCGCACGACCTGAGCGTGGTCAAGCACATCAGCGACCGCGTCGCGGTCATGTATGTTGGCCAGATGGTCGAGCTGGCGGAGACACGTACGATCTTCGCGCAGCCGCGCCATCCGTATACTTCGGCGCTTCTGGGCTCGATCCCTGAGCCGAATCCGCGCGCGCGCAAAGGCGCGAGTGTGTTGCAAGGCGAGGTCGCCAATCCAGCCGCGCCACCGACGGGCTGCTACTTTCATCCGCGCTGCCCATACGCGATCGACGTCTGCAAGACCACTCCGCCTGTTTGGGAACCAGTCGCGCCGGGTCAGTTTGTACGCTGCCATCGGGCACGCGAGCTGAACTTACCTGGCGTTGCCCGGCCACCTACAATGCCCGCGTGACGACCAGCACCCACACGGTTGAGGTACGCGGCCCCGGCGGCCGTTCGTATACGGTCCTCGAGGACTGGCTGCAGTTACCTGCGGAGTGGACAGTCTGTGATGTGCCGGGCGTGACCGTCGGGCCGGACGACCGGGTGTACCTGCTCACGCGCGGCAATTGTCCGCGCAGCGCTGACCATCCGGTGATTGTGCTCGAACCGGATGGCACCTTCGTACGATCCTTCGGCGATGGCTTGTTCGAGTTCACGCATGCGATCGCTTTTGGCGTCGACGGTCTGCTGTACTGCACTGACGTGGGCGGCCACCGCATCCAGGTGTTCACTCCGGACGGCGATCACATCCGCACCATCGCCGGACCAGTCTCGCCGTCCGACACCGGCTTCACCACGGACTTTCGCACGATCGTGCGCGCCGCCGGTCCATTCAATCAGCCGACGAAGATGGTCACTGCCGCCAACGGCGATTTATTCGCTTCGGATGGCTACGGCAATGCGCGGGTGCATCGCTTCACGCCGACGGGCGAATTGCGTGCATCGTGGGGCACGCCGGGCAACGACAATGGCGCTTTCAACATTCCGCATTCGGTGCTGGTGCTGCCCGACGAACGCGTGCTCGTGTGCGATCGCGAGAACAGCCGCATCCAGATCTTCGATCTGCAGGGCACCTACCGCGGCGAGTGGGCCGACCTGGCGCGGCCCGACGACGTGTGTATCGACATCGACGGCTACGTCTACGTGGCTGAGCTTGGCGAGCGGGCTGCGCTGTATCCGTTCATGCACATGCCGTACGGGCAGGACCGCCCAGCACGGGTGTCCGTACTGGACCTTCAGGGCCAGGTGCTCACACGCTGGGGCGACGATCCCGACGGCCCACTCCAGTTCGCCGCGCCGCACGGCATCGCTGCCGATAGCCAGGGCAACATCTACGTCTCCGAGGTCCGCCAGGCCGCCGGTGCGGATCCAGCAAGCTGGCGCAAAGCGGTCCGCAAGCTCGCGCGCAGCGCCTGAGGATGATCGCGCGCGCGCTTGCGTTTCAGCTGGACGGAGCGGGCGAGCCCGATGCAGCGGAGGCTACCCGGGTGGTGGCCGCCGAGCTACCAGGCTGGACGGTCGAGCGCGGCGCCGTTGCGCACTGGTATACCGCCACGCCGCCCGCGCCAGTCGGCCTCGGTCGCGCCTGGGAGCACGTCCGTAACCTCAAGCGCACCAGGCACATCACGCAGGCCGAGCCGCTGTTGCTGGTGACGAATCTCGCGCCCCAATCCGAGCAGGATGCGAACACCTTCGCACTCGGTGCCGGCCAGTCACGCTTTGGCCTGTGGGGCCTGCCCTACGACGCCGCAACGGCCGCGCGGATCAAAGAACAAGGTGCCAAACCGGACTGGCACCTGGACCAGCTGATGGTGCCCGCCGCGTGGGACGCCTGGCGGCTCAAGTTCCCTGGTCGTGAACCGGGCGACGGGATCCTGGTTGGCCATCCCGACACCGGCTTTTCAGATCACACGGCGCTGGTCGGCCACTTCGATACGCCGGGCCGGTCATTCCTCGTCGACCAGCAGGGCCAGCCGGAGACGGACGCGCGTGACGCCTTGCGGGTCATCGGCGGCACGCTGATCGAAACTCCGGGCCACGGAACGGCCACCGCGAGCATCATTGTGGGTCAACCAATCAACGCGCTCGTTGCGTTTCCGGGTCAGGTCGCCGGTGTCGCGCCAGGTGCGCACGTGCTGCCGCTGCGGGTGTCTCGATCGGTGCTGCACTTCGACTTTGGGAACGTCGCCGGGGCAGTCCGGGAGTGCATCACCAGAAACGTCGACGTGGTCTCGATGTCGCTGGGTGGCCCGGGCTACTCCGAGTACCTGCGCCAGACGATCCGCGACGCGCAGCAGCGGGGCATCATCGTGATCGCAGCGGCGGGCAATCAGACACCCGCGACCGTGTTCCCAGCCGCATTGCCTGAAGTCATCGGCGTCGCGGCGACGCACGCCGCCGAAGGCCCGTGGCGATTTACGGGCATCGGACGCCTGGTCGACATTGCTGCGCCCGGCGATGGTGTCAACCACGCCACCGCAATCACGGACGAGCACATGAATCCCACGTTCGCGTTCGGCCGGAGTAGTGGGACGTCGTTCGCGACCGCGTGTGTCGCCGGACTGGCATCACTGTGGCTGGCCTATCGCGGCGGCCGCCAGCAGATTGCCGATGCCCAGTACAGCGGTCAGCTTGGCCTCGTTCCGTATGCCTTTCAGTGGCTGCTGGCCGCAACCGCGCGCAAGCAATTCGACTTCGTGCGCGAAGGTCGTTATGGCGCCGGCATCCCCCATGCTGCCGACCTGCTCCAGGCAGACCTTCCACAACCCGAGGAAGTTGAGCGCTTTCGGGCCGTTATTCAACACCAACCCGTGCATTGGCTGACCTTCGTGTCGGGCCTCTTTTCCGGCGGCATGGGGATCGACGATGCATCGACGGTCAGCTTGACCATTGATGGAGCACGGGACACCGGCACCCAGCCCACGGATACGGCCGCCGTCAAACGTGCCACGAGCGATGCGCACGCCGAACAGGCGCTGGTCGCACGGTTGTTGGCCAACCAGGCTGATGAGCTCGCGCCGGAGCTGCTGGCGCGGGTCGGCGCAGACCGAATGCTCCTGGTGGCATTTCAACGCATCCGCCAGGGTGAATCCGTACTGCCGCTCATCGACCTCCTGTTGTCGTCGGGCGGAGATCTGTCGACTGCGCTGCGCACGGAGCTCGAGGCAGGTAAGCAACGCGAAGTGGCGCGTTTACAGACTGTCCACCGCGGACGCTTGCGACCACCAGCGCCCCGACCAATCATCGGCGGCGCCTTGCTCACGCGCCAGCCGCCGCCCAACCGTCGACTGCGTGCGTATGCTTTCGATCCGAGTCTGGCCACCAGGTTGGACACGGCGCCTATTACACAGATCACGATTCCCGTGCGCTGGGAGGACGTCCAACCAGGGCCGATCGGCGAGTACCTGGAAGTCGTCGACGTCGACCCGGCCAGTGGCTGCGTGTACGAACCGGTCGATCTCGATCACCCACACGTGCTGGCGCAAAATGGCGTCGCGCCGTCAGAAGGTGACCCGCAGTTCCATCAGCAAATGGTCTACGGCGTCGCCATGAACACGATCCACCACTTCGAGCTGGCGCTCGGTCGACCTGTGTTCTGGTCACCCCTTCGGCCGTCGCTCGCCGATCGGCCCGCGGAGCGCTACTTGTTCACGCGCGAAGCGTACGATCCGCCGTCGGGCACGCCGGACGAGGATCGCTATGTGCAGCGGTTGCGGATCTATCCGCACGCCTTGCGCGAGCAGAACGCCTATTATTCGCCCAACAAGATCGCTTTGCTCTTCGGTTACTTCAATGCAACCGAAGACGACAGCGGCGATCACTTGCCGGGCGGGATGGTTTTTACGTGTCTCTCGCATGACATTGTGGCTCACGAGACGACCCATGCCATTCTCGACGGCATGCACCGCCGCTTCCTGAATGCAACCAACCCGGATGTTCACGCCTTCCATGAGGCTTTTGCCGACATTGTCGCGCTGTTCCAGCACTTTACATTTCCTGAGATTTTGCGCCGGCAAATTGCCTCAACGCGCGGCGAGATCCGTGCGCATGAGAATCTGCTGGGACAGCTTGCCGGGGAGTTTGGGCGAAGCACAGGCCTGCGCGGTTCCTTGCGAGATGCCATCGGCAAGATAAATGATGAAGGAGTATGGGAGCCCCACAAAGCGGACCCAAATGAGTACCAGGAGACGACCGAGCCGCACGATCGCGGCGCTATTCTCGTTGCGGCCGTCTTTGATGCCTTCCTGTCCATCTATGAAAGGCGCATCTCGGATCTTTTGAGGCTGGCCACGGGCGGGACGGGTATCCTTCAGCCCGGTGCAATTCATCCCGATCTGGTGAACCGCCTCTCCGAGGAAGCCGCCAAAGCAGCCCAGCATGTGCTGACAATGTGCATCCGCGCCCTCGATTATTGTCCCCCGGTCGATATCACCTTTGGTGAATACCTCCGTGCCATCATCACGGCGGACTTCGATCTTGTCAGCGACGACGATCTGAACTACCGCATCGCCTTTATTGAAGCTTTTCGCAAGCGCGGCATTCACCCCCGGGACGTGCGTACGTTGAGCGTCGAAAGCCTGCTGTGGCGAGGCCCCCTCAATGACGAAGGAGACCCGTCTGAAAAACTGGAGAAGGGCTTGGATCTCTTGCGCGCCTACGCTCAGAGGTTCCTTTTCGAAGAATGCGTTGAGGAAGTAATCAAAACCGAAGAATCTCTTGAGAAAGAAATCAAACCTCGCAAAGAGTTATTCGAGTTACAGCGCCAGGTGCGGAAGGAACTGCATGATTGGCTGAAAGATCATTTTGCCAGCCAACCTGAGGGAAAGAAGGATGCTGCATTTCTCGGCCTGGACACTTCCTTACGGTTTGAAGTGCACAGCGCTCGCTTTGCGTTCCGCATCAGCCCCGATGGCGACATGGTTCCCCAAATCATCGTCGGCATCCTTCAGAGGAAGACCACGCCCGTTGATCCAGACGACCCTAACGGCGACCAGATGACATTTGAAGGCGGCTCCACCATTGTGGCTGACCTGCGGCGGCGGAAGATCCGTTACTGTATCCGCAAGAATCTGGGAAGCACGGGCCGGTTGGCTCGCCAACAAGAGTTTGCCATGGCCGCGCTGGACTCAGTCCGGGCAACCTACCTTGGATTTGACCCGCTTGTTCGCGGCGCTGAGCCGTTCGCTCTGCTGCATCGCGGAATGTGAGAGTAAGACCCATGCCTCGACGATCTACTCGGAGGACACCCAAACAGAGAAGTCGTTCCAAGCGAGATGGGGCGACCCGCGGTGAGACATCACCGCAGGGCCGAACCAGAAGGCGTGCTGGGCCAGGATCCGGGGCTCGAAGAGGCGCAGGAGGTGCAGCCATGAAAGTACGCGTGCGCATGTATCGGCAGGGGCTTGGCGATTGTTTCCTGGTCACCTTTGACCCGGGTGGAAGCGAACGACACATGCTGATTGACTGCGGCACGCTGGGCTCCACAACTACCGGGGTCAAACTGGCGGAGGTCGTTGCAGACATCCGGACGACGACGAACGATCATCTTCATTTGGTCGTTGCCACACATGAGCATTGGGACCACCTCTCCGGCTTCCATGGCCAGGATGAAGAATTCAAGAAAATAGACGTGGATCACGTCTGGCTGGCATGGACGGAGAATCCAAAGGATCAACTGGCGCAAAAGATCGCCAAGAGCAAGAAGGATATCGGTACTGCCCTGGCGGCGGCGTCTCAGGCATTGATCGCGTCGGGGGGAAGCGATGGCTCCGCCTCAGTCGGACTCGCCGTGCAGGACCTGCTGGGCTTCTTCGGTGACGAGACTGTGCTGGGTGCGGGTAAATTCAGCGAAAAACTGAACGATGCCATGAACTTTGTCCGTACAGGTCTCGGCGCCACTCCGCAGTTCCACAACCCGGGTGATGGCCCTCTTGAAGAAGACTGGCTTCCCGGGTTTCGTTTTTACATTCTCGGTCCGCCGCGTG
>Ga0114129_10007499_pt1 | contig 15537 bp, 14 predicted proteins | sample RhiMetdeltSRZDD1_FD_80071 | JGI IMG/M metagenome (GOLD analysis project Ga0114129, IMG submission 80071) | Populus rhizosphere microbial communities from Tennessee, USA - Rhizosphere MetaG P. deltoides SRZDD1 (version 2) (version 2) | ecosystem: Host-associated > Plants > Roots > Rhizosphere >...
GAATTACCTGATCTGGCTTCCCAAATCGCACAAGGCTGGCGCTCGTTAAAATGTTCCGGCGCATCTTCGCCGCGCGTGACGTCCATCCACCCAAACGAAGATGCTCTATCGGCTTCCACTGTTCGTCGCTTCGACCTTTTCGTAGGTCTCGCCCGCACAGCCGTCCTGCGGTGTCGCGCGGCGGCGATCGGCGAGCTTTCCGCGCTCGATGATGACGATGAGCGTGATCGGTTGCGGCGTGGGGTTGAGCGCCCCCGCGACGACCGCCTTTACGCAAACGCTGAAGCCGCGCCCGGTAACGCGCTTGGGCCGCGCGACCGCGAGCGCGGTCGGATGCGCGGTGAACAGCGTATCGGCGTTGGCGCGGATCAATTCCTTGACGTCGAGCTCGGGCTCAGCCGGGGGCGGCGGCGGCTCCGCTTGCACATGATGTCTTTAGTGTACCCGAGAGTTCTAGTTCCTGTGGCCTGCTTCGCGGCCTAGGAAAGGAGTAACGATGGAGATTCCCGCGAACGTCCGAATGGCGCGGTTGCGGCGAGACAGGGCACGTCGTTCATAACGTTCCAATCTGGCCAATTCTGTCAGACCATGTAGGAACGCTTCCACATCCCCGCCGGCTCGCCGAGCGTGGTGGTCTTCGCCTGTTCCTTGGGCGCCATTTCCATCTGTCAAGTCGGATGATTTATCGTTTGCAGCTGGGGCGGGATCATTGCACTTGGCCTCCGTTAGCTTTGCCTGCAGGTTGCGGACTGCATCGAGCGCCTCCATAAACGACTTTGAATCCGCGCGTGGTTGATCCGGCGCCGAACCGATCTTGCTGTGCTTTTGGAGAGTGACGCGGGCGGCGCGTAGCTTGTGGAGAAAAATTTGGCATTCAGCGATAATGACAGCTTGGTGATATAGCGCCGCCGTCGCTCCCTGGCTGCAGATCGCCGTCGCCATCCGTTCAACGTCCAACGAGAGGGTTGAGTCATTCCTCTTGACTACGGCCCAACCATGTCGCCAAGCATTAGCGCTTGCTCGAGATTTTCCGCGCGTAGTTTTAGGACCTGTGCTTTTCTTCGCGTTCCTTCGATTGGACGCAATTTTCGTTTCAGAGGTCATGTGATTCCTTTATTTCTCTAGGCGCCGCTGTGGAGCAATGATGAGCCGTGGTTGTTGCGGTTCGGCACGCTGGCAGGTCAGACGCACCAGTTAATTGCCCAGGATGCGCCGACACAGACAACGATCATCATCCCGACTTCGCAGACCCGCCCTTGGCGCTTGTTGTAGAGTTCGAGTCATCGGCGAAGCCGAGCTCGCGTTCGCGCGCGGGAGCTTGCTCTTCAGGCTGAAGGTCTAGGATCGTCTCGGCGATCTTGCGGAGCTGCTGGCCTAGGCCCTGTCGGTATTCCTCAAAGAACTTGAGGGTGTTACGGAACTTGCCTTCCAGCCGGGTAAGTTGATCCTGGATCGCAACATAAAACGGCAGCCAGTTTCGGAACAAAGCAGCCTCATCGATCTCGCCATCTTCGGCCTTCTTTAGTTCTTCCAATTTCTGTCGAGCCTCTTTCTGAATCTGTTCGATCTTAGGGCCGAAGGCTGATTCCGCGCTGGCCTTTTCGGGGGCAGACAGATTTGGATTTCGGGCCGCGGACTCTCTGTCGGCCTTAATGTAATCGATGCGCAGTTGTGCGTCGGCTAGAAGCTTCTGACCTTGGCGGGCCAAATCTTGTTTGTGCACTTCCCGGATGAGCTCGTTGGAAAGTCGTCGCAACCGCTGAATCTCGTAGACGAAGTCGGTTAAGTCGCGGACCAGAATCTGCTCGTTTGTGTCCAGTGGTCCGATATCCTTCGTAAGCCCACAAAGGATCGCGTCGTAGATCTGCTCATCCTCGGGTTTGTGAAGCGGCGGTGGTCCGAACAGCTTTGTGAATTCGGCCGCAATGTTTGCGTTGGACTTCGCTACTACAGTCTTAGACATGGGTGGACTCCCTTTACAGGTACAGGGGTCCACCTCCCAGTGGGCTTATTAGCTCTCTCGCGGTTAAGATCGACTAAACGCTCTGTCGCTGAATCTGTCGGTCATTTCACTTGCTAGTTGTGCAACGAAACGTTGACAAAACCGAGAGCCTTCGAAGTGGGCCGCGAGTGCATTTCGGATGCGTCCCTGATGTAACCGATTTAATCTCTTCCGGAAAATTGCCTCCCACTTTCAAGTGTCTCGGATTCCGTCGAAACCTTTCAAAAAATAACCCGGTACGAGCAATTCGTTCTTGCGCCATCGCCCCGGCGCTTATTTTCTTGCTTCGTTGCGCATGCCGCGTGTCTCTGTCCAAAGCCTACGGGCGATCTTGAGCGGCTCGATGCCGACCTGCTTCCACCATGCGCGTTCGTCTCGTGAGCGGTGTACCCCGCGGTGGTGTCCTCGACAGAGCGGGACAGCGAACTCGTCGCTCACTTTGCGGCCGAGTGCGCGCGGCTGCGTGAATGCGAGGTGGTGGGGGTCCGACGGCTTGCGGCCGCACACCAGGCAGGGCTGTTGGGCGACGTAGCGCAGATGTTCCCGGTTGGGATATCGCCGCGGTGCAGCCACCGCGAGGACGCTCTTGTCGATGCCCCGCCGCTGATCGCTTTCGGCACCGGACACTCGCTGCTGGTCCTCCAGCCTCGTCTCTACCGTGGCCGCGCTTTCACTGGTGGAAGTTTCGTTCACAGCACTTGGTTGAACGCTAGCCAGCTTTTGCTCAAAAGCCTCCTCAAGCAGCTTGGCATCCGCCGCAGTGAGGCTGTTTTTGGCGCCGAGCGCGCCCATTGCCCACGTCACGGCGAACTCGGCGGACGTCAGGTTTATGACCTCGGTCAGAAGTTTATCGCGCAGCGCCGCCGACTGGCCCGGATTGAGCACCGCGGTTGCGTTCTTTGTGGTCCCCTGCTGCGGTCCGTTTCTAGATCCGCCGGCTGGAAAGCGATCTTGCCTCGGCTCAGTCCGATGGATGGCCGCTGCCCCACATGAGGCTACGTCGGGAGCGTCAAGATCATCCTCTCCCGCGATACCCACTAGCGTGAATAGGGCGTAGCGGCGAGCGTAGGTCAGCGCAGCGCCCATTCGGTGCGGGCTTGCCATCTCGGCAATGGGACAAACTGGCCAATCCGAGGCGGCCCATTCGCCCGAGGCATGCACAAGCACCGTCGTCAAGTTGATCAGGCCCGATGTTTGGTCGATGGCCGTGGTCTGAATAGTTGCGATCTCATGCTGACCCAGCGTCTTGCGGATGATGTCGAGGCCACTCGAGAGCGGCGCGTACCGAAAGGTGCGTCCTGCTTGACCCGACGCGTCAGTTCTAATCGTAGCGGTGAGCGACTTTTCAGGGTTGACGAGTTCGGCTTGGGCTTTCGCCAAAGCTGCAGCGAGAGCGGCGACCGACTCACTGGATCGCTGCACGATTCGCCTCCGTCTCTAACACATCAAAACTCACCGCCCCGGCTTTCGAGCGCTTTGCCCGCACCCCATGCCCGATTGCCTCCTTAGCGTCTTCAGGAATGAGCGCCTTGAGCTCGCTCTTCGCTCGCTCATGCTCGAGAAAGGCGTTACGAGTGTTGCGGAAAATCGCAGCGAACTCTGCCCAAGAATTCGAGGAGCTCATATCGACGATCCGGATCGCCTCGATACGAGGACGCGGCGGCTCGGCATTGATGAGGTGGGGAATTTCGCCGGATTGAACGCAGCGCCAGAACTTTTTCTCAGCCGACACGAGGACCGTCAGATAGAGCGGATCCATGGGGATGGTAATCTCGACCCACTTGCCGCCACCGGTAATAATCGACAGCACCGCTTCGCGGGAATGCGTGACCCACATGTTATGCTGCACCTGGGCCATGTACTTCTCGGCAGCCGCCTCCTCGGAGAACGACCAGGGCAGCATGAACTTGGCTTCAAACACCGCCCCGGTCTCGTCCACCAGGCCGTCAAGGGTTGCCACCATCCAGGGAATTGCTGAATGCTTGACACGGCGCTGAACGTCCGTGACTCGCCGACCAGTGTTGCGCTCGTACCAGGTCCGGTTGAGGTCTTCCGTTGCGGTGCCAAGCTGCACGACGAGGTTAGCGGAGAGGTCCTCAGGTTCAGCTTCACCGCGCTTTTCGCGCCAGAGGCGCACAAGTGCCGTTTCGTCGCTCCCCATTATGACGCGAGCGTCAGAACCGCCAATAAAGGCGCGCCGGTTTTGATAAGATTTCGACCACATGTTCGTCCTCATGGCTCCTCCGGCTCGCGCAATGAGTTATTAATGATCGTCACGCATGATATGTTATATATCATATGATATCCTGAATGTCAAGCGCCCACAAGCCTCCGAAGCTCCTAACCAGCGCCCAAATCAGGGCCGCCCGCGCCCTAATTCGCTGGCGCGCGCAAGATTTGGCCCGCGTATCTGCGGTCGGTGTCGCCACCATTCGCCGTGCTGAACTAATGGAATCGGAGACGTCAATGACGGCCGCAAATAACTTGGCCGTTCGCAGTGCTTTGGAAGCTGCTGGCGTCGCATTTATCGACGAAAATGGGGGGGGACCCGGCGTGCGCCTGAGGAAAACGCAGGACTCAAAGTCATCGAGTAAGCGACCTCGCCGGCAACTAATTTCGAAGGCGTGAGGAGGGAATCTTCAATTGGCGGAGCGAGAGGAACTGGGATCCAACATTCTCCGCGTAAGCCAACGCAGTCCAGCGAAATCAAGCGTAGGGCCGAGCGAGAGGAACTGTTTCCAACTCTCTCTGGCGCTGACTTGGCGAGCCCCTTTGGCTTTTTGTGCCTGTGCTTCCGCCAATGCGCGCGCCCAGGCTCCGTTCAATCACTGTCAGATAAGCCCGCGCCGCATTGTCCGGCGATGAGCGGCTCAAGAACGGCCCGGCGGCTCACCCCGCGAGTTCTCAAGATCACTGAAATCAGTGATGTTGACCGTTCCTTCCGGAAATCGGGCGGTAATCTCGAGTGAGCCGCCATCCCGCCCGCGCGGTCGGTCTCGAGCGGCTGCTCGATTACATGGCGCGGCGTAGCGGCGTGTGGATCACGCGGGGATCGACATCGCGCGGCATTGGATTCGGGCAAGGGCTTGAACGAATGATACTGGTGCGGCGTATGAAATATCTTGCCGATGATCAGCTGAGGTCGCCGCCGAGAACATGATCCGGGCTTGTGTAAAGCCGATCCGTTCCCGATCATACGCGACTGATCAATCTCATCGGAATGGCAGCATCGCCTTGGTCGATGCATACTGCTCCGGCCACACGGTCACGAGCTGTCCGTCCTTGACTTGCAGGATCAGCTCCGTGGCATGCGGATTTTGTCCGGCGCCGTCGAACTCAATCCTCTTGTACGGCATGACCATCAGCGGGCCGGGATCGACCTTCAGCGCGCGGACGGCATCGTTGATCTTGTCGCGGTCAGTGCTCTTCGCCTGCTCCACTGCTTCGCGCAGCACGATGGTCGTCTGATAGGCGAGTGCCGCATGCTCGTTCATATCGACGTCGAACCTCTTTTTGTAACGGTCGGCGAGCGGCTTGGCGCCGGGGATGTCGGGGTTCCAGCCGCCGACAATCAGCCATCGCTCTGCGACCGGCCCCAGGCTCGTGCGGAATGACGGCAACGCGTAGCCGGCGGACACGCCGATCACGATCGGCACTTTGACGGCCAGTTGCTCCATCGTGCGTCCGACCAGCACAGAGTCGTTCGGGAACGAGGTCACGACAAAGGCGTCCGGACGCGACGCCTTGATCTTGTTGATGTAGGTGGTGACGTCCTGGCTCGCCGACGGATAGGCGATTTCCTCGACGATCTGATAGCCGCGTTTCTGCAGGGCGTCCTTCGTGCCCTTGCCGACCGACGAGCGTCCCCAGTCGTCGTCTGTGTACATGATGGCGACGCGCTCGACCTTCTGCTTCAGGGTGTTCTTGGCGTAGTCTAGATAGTCGACCGGCGCTTCGCCGTACCAGCTCGCCTTCACATTGACGCGCGAGACGTACTTGAATCCACGCTCGACCACGATGTCCGCAGACGCAACTTCGACGATCCACGGCGTCTTGTTGCGCTCGGACGCCTGCGTCCCGGCGATTGTCGTCGGGCTGTGCCAGGAGCCCATGATCGCCGACACGCGCTCCTGCTGGATGAGGCGCTCCGTCTCGCCGATGGCGACATCCTGTTTGCCCTGGTTGTCGGCGTAGACCAGCTCCATCTGCGCTCCGCCGAGCGCCTTGATCCCGCCCGCCGCATTGATGTCGTCCGCGGCGAGATCGTACCCGCGTTTCACGTTCTGGCCGCCGAGCGCGAATTGCCCGCTCAGCGGCAGCACGACGCCTACTCTCAGCTTCGCCGTCTGCGCGGCCAGTTGCTGCGGGTCGCCCGACGTTCCGGCTAGGATCGACAGGATTGCCGCGCTTGCCGTCGCTAACCACAATCGCTTCATGGTGCTCTCTCCTGATCACCTGGATGAATTATCCAGTGCCCTTACGGCGTCCTCGAAGCATTGCATTGGCGGGCTGACGAGACCCATCCCGACCAGACCTATCCCCGGCGCTCGGTGACACATCATTATATCAATGACGGGCAGTGCGCGAGTCTTCACCACCTTGCGCACGTCGACGCCGACCGGAGCGCCCCTGAATCCGAGCGCGGGAATCTTGTGGTGTGGATGCTCGCCGAGCGAGAGCCGGTAGGCGTTTTCGGCAAATGCGTGCGCGTCATCCAGGCTCGCGCCGATTACCGGAGCGAACGCGGGAGCCGCCGGCAACACGCTGGCGCCGAGCCCGGCGCACTCGATGAGAAAGCTGTCGCCGCAGCCCGGCGCGACGTCGGCCATGCCGAAGCCGGGCTGCAGCACGCCCTTCGGCACGTCCCCTTTGGCCGTGAACCAGCGGTCGCCGAGACCGCTGACCTTGACCCCGCACTCCGCGCCGTTTCCGCCGACCGCCGTGAGCACGCTGCATCCGGGAATCCCGTGCGCCGCGCGCATCATTAGCTCAGCCGCCGGGAGGACGGCGCTGACGAAGAACTGAACGTTGCCGTCGAGAAAGCTCAGGATCTTCTTGTGTTCCTCCGGCGCTGGCCGGATGTCGATGAGGGCAATCGCAATCCTGTTTACGAAGATCGAATTCGCCGCGCGGTTGCGATTATGCAGCTCGTCGCCTCGCGTCAGGGCCTCGACCATGATCTCGCGCAGGTCGATGCCGCCGAGCGCCTGGATGGCCCGATCGAGAGCCGGTCCGAACTCGTCGCGGAACCAGCACAGGCGGTCGAGAACCGAGTCATCGTAGGCTCCCGAAACCAGCGTTTTGCCGAGCCCCTCCATAAGGAAATGAACCGACCGGTTCCCGTTCGAGCGGTCCTCAACCACCATCACCGGCGTGCTCGCGGTGATCGACCCGACGCCGCCGGCCATCGCGCCGTGGTCCTGCGCCGCGCCGAACTCGATCTCGCCGCTCTCGGCCTTGGCCACCGCCTCCTGCGGCGTGCGTGCAAGGCCCTCGTAGAGCGCCGCGCCGATCATGCCGCCGCGCATCAGCTCGCTCATTTTCGCCCAGGTGGTCGGCGGTGAGGCGTGCAGGATCAGGTTCGGACGCATTCCCGGCACGACCGCGGCCGCCGGACGCACGCCGATGAGCCACGGATGGCTCGCGATGATCCGTTCGTAGGCGAGCTTGTTCGGATCCGTCGTCATTGTTGTCAAAGCCCCAAATAGGCGCGCCGCGTATGCTCGTTGCGGAGCAGGGCCTCGCCGGTGTCGGCCAGCACGATCCGCCCGTTTTCGAGGACCACGCCCCGGTCCGCGATCGCCAGCGAATGCTTTACGTTCTGCTCAATCAGCAGGACGGTCAATCCGTCCCGGTTGAGGTCGCCGATGACCGTGAGGATCTCGGTGACGATCTTGGGTGCCAATCCAAGCGAAGGTTCATCCAGCATCAGGAGCTTCGGCCGGGTCATCAGTCCGCGCGCGATCGCCACCATTTGCTGTTCGCCTCCCGAGAGCGTGCGCGCGAGCTGCGACTGCCGCTCTAGCAGGATCGGGAACAGGCTGTACACATGATCGAGGCCTTCGGCTCGCGTGGCGCGTGCCGCGCGGTGCGTGGAGCCCACCAGGAGATTCTCCAGCACGGTCATGTCGCCGAACAGGCGCCGCCCCTCCGGCACGTGAACGATGCCGCGCAGGACGATTTCGTGAGGCGGCAACGACGTGATGTCCTCGCCCTCAAATAGAATCTCGCCAGCCGACGGGCGCACCATGCCGGAAATGACCTTTACCAGCGTCGATTTTCCCGCGCCGTTTGCCCCGACGACGGAGACGATCTCGGCCGCTTCGACGTTGAAGGAAACGCCGTCGAGCACTCGCGCCCGTCCATACTGTGCGGAGACCGATCTGACGTTAAGCAATCATCATCTCCTCGCCGAGATAGGCCTCGACAACCCGAGAGTCCCTGGCGGCCGCATGCGGGACGCCTTCGAATATCTTCTCGCCGTGATGCAGCACGATGATCGAGTCGGACAGGGTCATCACGGCCTGCATCACGTGCTCGATCATCACCAGCGTCGTGCCGTCGGCGCGAATCTTCCGGATCAGCGCGACCAGTTCTTCGACTTCGGTTGGCGTGAGCCCGGACACGACTTCGTCGAGCAGCAGCAGCTCCGGCTCGGTCGCGAGCGCCTTGGCAATTTCGAGCCGCTTGAGGTCGGCCAGCGTGAGATTGCGCGCGAGTTCGTCGGCGCGCGCGGCCATGCCGAGCCGGCTCATAACGTCGAGCGCGTGACGGCGCGCTGCGGCGGACGAGTTGTGGCGCGCATAGGCGCCGATCATGACGTTCTGCAGCGCCGTGAGCTTCGGAAACGACTGCATGATCTGGAACGTCCGAGTGAGGCCGCGCAGGCAGATCGCATCCGGAGAAAGGCCGATGATGCGCTCGCCCTTGAACGTGACCTCCCCCGCCGTCGGCTGTTGGAAGCCCGAGATCAGCGAGAACGTGGTCGTCTTGCCGGCGCCGTTCGGCCCGATCAGGCCGACGATTGATCCGCGCGGCACGTCGAAATCCAAGTTGGCGACGGCGCGAAGCCCGCCAAAGCTTTTTGTCAATCCCTTGACCGTGAGCAGGCTCATGCAGCGTCCTTTTTCGCCTGCGTCGCGACGCCGTCCGGCGCGGGCTCGCGCCGCCACTGCAAGGAGCGCAGGAGCCCCATGAAACCGTCGGGCGCGAAGAGGATCACCGCGATCAGCACGGCTCCATACACGACGAGGTGCACTCCGGCATAGCTTTGCCCGAGAGCCGCTCGGACCAGTTCGGCCAGCGGCACGAGAAAAATCGATCCAAACAGGGGTCCCCACAAGGTACCGACGCCACCGACGATCGAGTAGATCGTGATCTCGAGCGCCATGTTCATGTTCAACAAAGTGTGGGGGTCGATGAACGTCACGTAGTGAGCATACAGCGTTCCCCCGAGCGCTGTGAGGAAGGCGCTGAGCGCGGTCGCAAACAACTTGTAGCGCAGCAGATTGACGCCGAGTGCCTGCGCGGCGTCTTCGTTCTCACGGATGGCGACGAGGCGGTGCCCAATCGGACTGCGTTCGAGCCAGGCCGTGACCGCCAGCACGAGCAGAAGGAATCCGAGGGCGACGTAATAATAGTGGCTCTTCTCGACGAACTTGAGCTGCCAGAAATCGCTCGTCTGGATCGGGATATAGAGCCCGAGCGCACCGCCGATCGCCGGCGTGTTCAGCGCCACAATGCGCCCGATCTCGGTGAAGGCCAAAGTGACGAGGGCGAAGTATGTCCCCTTGATGCCGTAGCGGAAGCTCAGATACCCGATGAACAAGCCGAGCGCCGCCGAAAGGACGCCGCCGACCAGCATCCCGATCCATGGGCTCACACCCGCATTGAGCAGCAGCAGCGTCGACGTGTAGGCGCCGACCGCCATGAACAGCGCGTGTCCGAACGAGAGCTGACCGGCGAACCCGCCGAGAATGTTCCAACAATAGGTCAGGTACGCGAATAGCAGAATCTGGATGAAGATGTGCATATGATGCTCGCCGAAGAACGCCGGCAGCGCGGCGAGCACGACCAGTCCCACGAGGCTGAGTGCCCATATCCGGTGCTGCGTCATGCCGACCGAGTCCCGAACAGGCCCTCCGGTTTGAACAGCAGCACGAGAATGAACAGCAGGAACGGCAGTACCGGCGCCGTGGAGCCCGGCATGAAGAGCGCGCCAAGCGACTCCGCGATCGCGACGACGAAGCTCGCGACCATGGCACCCATGAAATTCCCGATACCGCCGAGCACAACGACGACGAACGCAATCAGGATGAAGAAGGTCCCGATATTTGGAACGACATAGAAGATCGGCATCATCACGGGTCCGGCAATGCCGAGACATCCGACGCCGATCCCAAATGCGATGAGGTTGACTCGGTTCACGTTGATGCCCATGAGCGCGGCCGTCTCGCGGTCGGATGCCGCGGCGCGGATGCGCCGGCCAAGCTCGGTCGAGCGCAGAAGCCAGTAGAGCGCGAGCGTGATGATCAACGACACGCTGAACGCGATCAGGCGCGGAATTCCGACGATGACCTCGCCCAGCTCGATCTTCGAATAGGCGATCGCTGATTGGACGCTACGAGTGTCCGCGGAGAAGAGTGCCAAGGCACCGTTCTGCAGAACGAGCGAAAGTCCGACGAGCAGGAGCATCTGATTGAGAGGCTCGGCTCCGAGGATCGGTCGTATTAGAAAGTGGAATACGGCACCTCCAAGGATGAAGAGCCCAGGCAGGTCGACAATCACCGAGGTATACGCCTCGGTATGAAAGAATTGGGAGAAAAAATAGGCGCCATACATGGCGATCATGAGAAATTCGCCGTGCGCGAAATTGATGATCCGCATCACGCCGAACGTGAGCGTCAAGCCGACACAAATGAGACAGTAAACGCCTCCGAGGAGGAGGCCCGTCACGATCGCCTGAAAAATGAGGTCAAGGGTCACGCCGGGTCACCATCGAAAGCTCAGAAACCGGTTTGTCGGAAGCGATACTCGGCAGCCGCAACTGTCAGCTCCGAGGTCGGAGGCAGATGCATGTCGTACAATTGACAATGGCCGTCGTGATACCGTCAAGGCGCGCGCGGGTCCAATTTTTCGCTATGCGAAGGCCAATCGGTAGGCAGACCGGTCCGCCGATGCTCGATCGGCGGTAGAAGGTCCGAGGTGCCGGGCTTGTTCTGCTCTTGCCTCGCGGACACCTGCGACGCATCATGCTCGAGCACGCAGCGTGGGGACCGAGCGATGAGCGTCAAAGCGGACACAGTGCGCGCGATGAACGAGGCCTACGCGGGTCTCTCGCTCAAACCTGCGCGCGTCGAGGAACTACCGATCGAGCTGAACCAGCTGCGCTCCGCCATCGAGGCGGTAAATCGCAGGGTCGATTTCGACGTTGATCCCTTCGATTTCCGTGTCGCTTTGCTGGAGACGGCCGAGAGACCGAAGAAATGAAGGACTGGTCGAGGGCTACGCTGACCGACACTGCGGCCGCGATCGCGAGCGGTGCGACGAGTTCGCGCGATGTCGTCGAGGCCAGTCTCGATCGGATCAATCGTCTGGATCCGCTCCTTCATTGTTTCATCGAGGTTGATGTCGCGGGCGCGCGCGCTTCGGCCGACGTAGCCGATAGGCATCGGCGGGCGGGCGGGAAGCTCGGGCCGCTCCATGGCGTGCCCCTCGCCCACAAGGACATGTACTATCGTCCCGATCGCGTATCGTCGTGCGGCTCGAAGCTTCGCTCCGACTGGAAAGGCCCGGTCACTGCGACCGCGCTCGATCGTCTCGATCGGGCGGGGGCGATTGAGATCGGCCGCCTCGTGATGGTCGAGTTCGCCATGGGGCCGCACGGCTACAATCAGAATTATCCGCGATGTGGGAATCCATGGAATGCCGATCACATTCCATGCGGCTCCTCGAGTGGGTCGGGTGTGGCGGTGGGCGGGCGAATGGTTCACGGCTCGCTCGGTTCGGACACCGGCGGCTCGGTGCGATGTCCGGCTGCCGTGTCGGGGGTCGTAGGCCTTCTTCCCACCTATGGACGGGTCAGTCGACGCGGCGCGATGCCGATGTCCTTTTCGCTCGACTGCGTCGGTCCGATCGCGCGAACCGCGCGCGACTGCGCGCGCCTGCTGGGCGTGATTGCCGGGCACGATCCCGAAGACGCGAGTTCGCTCGACGTACCTGTTCCTGACTATGTGGCGGCGCTCGACAGCGAGGCACCACTCCCGCGGATCGGGATTGCTCGGGGCTATTTCGATGTCGGGATTCACCCGGATGTGCAGAAGGCAATCGACGCTGCGGTCGCCGATTTGCGACGCGCGGGCTTTTCGCACGAGGACATCGCGGTTCCTGCCGACCTCTTGTACGAGGTGTCCGAACTTCACCCATTGGTCATGAAGGCGGAAGGTGCGGCCAACCATCTCGACACGATGCGCACGCGCGAGAGCGACTACACCTTCGAGGTCGGCCACCGGCTGCATTCTGGCTTTTTCGTTCCGGCTGCAGACTATATACGCGCGCTCAAGCTGCGCGGCTTCTATCTTCGTGAATTAGTGAAGACGGTTTTTTCAAAGGTCGATCTGCTCCTGACACCGATCCTATCCATCCCAGTTCCGAGTATTGACGAGACGAGCGGCAAGAAGGGCAAGGACTACCTCGACATGGTCGTTGCGCTCACGCGCAATACAAAGGTTGTGAACTACTTCGGGGTTCCGGCAATCAGCGTGCCATGCGGGTTCACGTCGAATCGCATGCCTGTGGCGTTCCAATTGATCGGTCGACCGCTCGCTGAAGTGGCGCTCCTGCGTGCCGTGCATCGCTATCAGGAAATCACCGATTGGCACCTGAAGGAACCGACAATAGTCTCGCAAGCGCCCGCCCGCGCGAATGTGTAGGGTCCCGGCAGAGGTGCAACCTCCGGCCGCCCACACGAAGAAGTAGGAGAAGGATCATGCCCGATTTCGATCTTGCCATTCGCGGCGGCACCATCGTCACGGCCACCGACACGTACCGCGCCGACATCGGCATACGCGGCGGGCATATCGTGACAATCGCCGATCGGATCGACAGCGCAGCGCGGGAAATCGATGCGTCGGGACTGCTGGCCATGCCCGGCGGAATCGACAGCCACGTCCATCTTTCGCAGCCGGCATTCGGCGGCCCGAAGATGGCGGACGACTTTCTCAGCGGCACGCGCTCCGCGATTGCCGGCGGCAACACGACCGTGTTGCCCTTTGCGCTGCAGCCTCGTGGCTCCAGCCTGCGGGCTTGCGTGGTCGATTACCACAAGGAAGCAGACGGGAAATGCTATGCCGATTACGGCTTTCACCTCATCATCGCAAATCCCTCGCCAAGCGTTCTCGGCCAGGAACTGCCAGCGCTCGTCGCCGACGGATATACGTCGTTCAAAGTTTTTATGACCTATGACGATCTCGTATTGAATGATCGGCAATTGCTTGAGGTGTTCGAGTGCGCGCGCGGCTGCCGCGCGCTGGTCATGGTCCATTGCGAAGGCTATGACGCCATCAAGTTCATGACCGAGCGGCTCGAGAGGGCTGACAAGACCGCGCCCTACTATCATGCCGTGTCGCGCCCGCAGACGGTCGAGCGCGAGGCCACCCATCGCGCGATCAGCCATGCCGAGCTTCTCGACGTGCCCATCATGATCGTGCACGTCTCGGGCCGCGAAGCGATGGAGCAGATCCGCTGGGCCCAGCAGCGTGGCCTCAACGTCTATGGCGAGACCTGCCCGCAATACATCGCCCTCACCGCCGACGACCTCAAGGGCCTCAACATGGACGATAGCGGCGGAAAATACGTATGCTCGCCGCCGCCGCGCGACCACGCGAGCTGGGACGCCATCTGGGAAGGCATTCAGCAGGGCGTATTCCAAACCTTCTCGTCCGACCACTGCCCGTTCTATTTCGAAGGTTCAGAGGGCAAGAAGAATCCCAAGGCGCGCACGTCGTTCCGCTGGGTGCCAAACGGCATCCCGGGCATCGAAACGCGCCTACAGATCCTGTGGAGCAAGGGTGTGGGCGAAGGCCGCATCACGCCGAACGAGTTCGTAGCGCTGACTTCGACCAACCATGCCAAGATGTACGGCCTCTATCCCAAGAAAGGCTCCATCGGCGTCGGCTTCGACGCGGACATCGTGCTATGGGACCCCAACCGCAAAGAGACCATCCGTCAGGAGCTCCTTCACCACGGCTCGGACTATACGCCATATGAGGGTCTCGCGGTCGAAGGTTGGCCGGTGATGACGATTTTGCGTGGCAAGGTGGTCGCCCAGGAGGGTAAGATTCTCGGCGAGCCGGGCGATGGGAGCTTCTTAAAGCGGGAACTGTCCCCCTATGCGGTTCCAGCGTGAGCGCTAACCAACTCCAGCTTTCTTGTCGCAATGCTGCGGTGCCGATAATCACGAGGCACTGCGCGTCATTTGGAGTTGTGCCCGCGCACGCAGCGCCGGCGGTTCCCGCACGGATTTCCCCCTAGGCGGAAAAGTTGACCTCAAGGAAAGGCTGATTTGAAATGCGTCCGCAAGAGGCGGGCGGGTCAAGACAACCGCGAAACGGGATAGCAATTACCGGGAGGGATCCATGGATCTTATTCTGCGCAACGGCCGCATCATCGGCCGCAACGGCACGACGTTTGACATAGGCATCGACCGGGGGCGGATCGCCGCGATCGAGCCGCGGCTCGCCGCGGAAGTTCGCGAAATCGATCTCGAAGGCCGCCTCGTCTCGCCAGGCTTCGTCGAGACGCACATTCATCTCGACAAATCCTGCATTCTCGACCGCTGCAAGGCGGACAAAGGGGACCTGGAAGAAGCGATCGGTGAAGTCACGAGGGCAAAACGTGCCTTCACGCCGGAGGATGTCTATCAGCGCGCGCGGCGCACGTTGGAAAAATCCATCCTCAACGGCACGACGCACATGCGCACGCAGCTCGAGGTCGATCCCGGCATCGGCTTGCGCGGCCTGGAAGGGGTGCTGCCGCTGATCGACGAATACAAGTGGGCGATCGACATTGAGATCTGCATCTTCCCGCAGGAAGGATTGCTCAACAATCCCGGCACCGATGAATTGATGGTGGAGGCGCTCAAGCGCGGCGGCAAGGTCGTCGGCGCCGCCCCCTACACCGACAACAATCCGAAAGGGCAGATGGACCGCGTGTTCGACATGGCGCGTGAGTTCGACATCGACGTCGACATGCATCTCGATTTCGGACCAAATCCCGACGACCTGGATCTGCTCTATGTCTGCGAGCTAACCGACAAGTACAAATACGGCGGGCGGGTTGCGGTCGGGCACGTCACAAAACTCTCGGCGGCGCCGGCGGAGCTGTTCGAGAACGCTGCAAGACGCATGGCCGATGCCGGCGTGGCGCTGACCGTGCTCCCCTCGACCGACCTCTATTTGATGGGCCGGCACATGCAGCACTCCGTCATGCGCGGCGTGACGCAGGCGCACAAGCTGCTGCACGCGGGCGTCAACTGC
>Ga0114129_10007502_pt1 | contig 15534 bp, 16 predicted proteins | sample RhiMetdeltSRZDD1_FD_80071 | JGI IMG/M metagenome (GOLD analysis project Ga0114129, IMG submission 80071) | Populus rhizosphere microbial communities from Tennessee, USA - Rhizosphere MetaG P. deltoides SRZDD1 (version 2) (version 2) | ecosystem: Host-associated > Plants > Roots > Rhizosphere >...
CGCGTCACGTCGGCGCCGCGCACGATGGCGCGCGTGGAGGGGCCGCCGGAGCCCATGATGATGCCCGTGCGTTCGTTGACGACGTCGCCGGGCTCCAGCCCCGCATCGCGAATGGCCTGTTCCGTGGCGATGTAGTTCCAGCCGACGCCGGCTTCCATGAAGCGGCGCGCCTTGCGCGGGATCATGGGTTCCCACTCGAGCCGCGGCTCGCCGTGCACCTGGCAGCGGAAGCCGAGCTCTGCGTACTGCTCGGCGCGGACGATGCCCGACTTGGCCTCCCGCAGCGAGGCGAGCGCCTCCTGGGTGCTGTTTCCGATCGAGGAAACGATCCCCATGCCCGTCACGACCACGCGTCGCATCAAAGAAACCTCTCCTCGCCTTGCCGCTGCGCCGCTGCCCCGATCGCGGAAGGCCTCCGGCGGGCCTGCGCCTCCGAGCGCTGCCTCAAGCGGCCGCGGGCTGCTCTCCCGCCTCGAACAGTCCAACGCGCAGATCGGTGGCGGCATAGATTACCTGACCGTCCGCCTTCATGACCCCATCGGCAATGGCCAGCTTCAGCTTGCGCAGAATCACCCGCTTCAGATCGACCACGTACTGGACGGTCCGGGTTGTCGGCACCACCATGCCGGAGAATTTGACCTCGCCCACCCCGAGCGCCCGGCCCTTGCCCGGTGCACCAAGCCAGCCAAGGAAGAAGCCGGTGAGCTGCCAGAGCGCGTCGAGCCCAAGGCAGCCTGGCATCACGGGGTCGCCCTTGAAGTGGCAGGCCCACAGCCAATCGAAAGCCGGATTTCCGGCGACCTCGATCTCGGCCACGATCTGGCCTTTGCCGTGCGCACCGCCTGCCTCCGAGATGCTGGCAATACGCTCGAACATCAGCATCGGCGGCAAGGGAAGCTGCGCATTGCCGGGGCCAAACAACTGCCCACGACCGCAGGTCAACAGGTCGGCATACTCGTAACTCGTCGGACGGTCGGCCATTACCCTCTTGATCCCATCCCCTCTCAGGAATTCCGGTTTATGAAGGACGTTGTCGTCTTTCGTCAGCATCACGGCTTCCTAACACACTTCGAACATCGCTCAAAAGCCCGTGTTCCAGCTTATCCCAGCCGGGCTCGGGCAGGGGGTGCATCGCCGTTGCGGGCGGTGTCGAGCCCGCCTATACTGATATATGAGGCCAGCATGATGGCGGGTGTCGGACGGGGGATTTCCGCGTTCGCACCTGAAGGGCTTGATTGGGCTTAACTTCTCGCAAGGTAGATGAGCACTTCGGCTGACTGCCCCGAGCACGGGGTCGACGTTTCGGGACTGCTGCGCCGGGCCGATCTGCGGCCGACGCGGCAGCGCATGGCATTGGCTCAATTGTTGTTCGGCAACGGCGACCGGCACGTAACGGCCGAGATTCTGCACGAAGAGGCGGTCAAGGCCGGCGAGAGGGTGTCGCTCGCCACGGTCTACAATACGCTGCACCAGTTCGAGCGCGCGGGTCTCCTGCGCGAGATCGCCATCGGTGGGCAACGCGCCTATTTCGACACCAACATCTCCAACCACAATCATTTCTTCATCGAGGCCGAAGGCCGCCTGGTGGACATCCCTGGCAATACGATTCGCGTCGACGGCCTGCCGCAGCCGCCCGAGAACCTGCGCATCTCCCATGTCGACGTCGTGGTGCGGCTGGTTCGGAAATAGCTATCCCGGGTCCCCCGCCTGCGCGGGAATGACCTGGCTGGCGCCAAATCATTTGATCACTTCGCCCTGGTAGGCGCCCCACAGCTTGGCTTGCTCGATGTAGCCACGATAGCCGCCTACCGACACGCGGCACCACTGCCCATCGCAGCTGATGATGTTGGCCAGCACGCCGGCCTCCACCTCGGCGAACGCGTCGGCTCGCTCGCTGTCGTCGTTCCGCAGGGTCGCCATCGCTTTCTGGCCCGCCTTGGCCTCCCAGGGAAGGATGAGCGCCGTCCGCCGTCCGCTCAGCATCGTGCCGAGCACCCAGCCGGTCGTACCCTCCGCGTCCCGAATCTGACGCCAGCTCTCGAATTCCTTGATCACCTCGACCGGCAGGCCGACCCGGCGGAAGACCCAAGCCGTGGGATATTCGGTGCCAGGCCCCTGCCGCAAGTTGACACGGTCGGTCTTCAGGCTGACGAACCGCGGCACAGCCAGCCCGCTTCCGCCGGCGGGCGATGTTTGCGAATCCTGCGCGGACAGGCCCGCAATCGGACCGGCAACGACCGCGCAGGCGAGCGCACCGGCCAGCCTCAGCCACCCCGCGCGCATCCTCGTCGTGCATTTGAGACGCGGCTCGCTCATGGCCCGCCCACAACCATGATTTGGCGATCGAGATCAAGCCCGTTCGCACCGACCTGGCCTCTCGCCGCCTGGGCTGCCGGGTCTTCTTGGGGCTCGGTTTTGTCATCCCATGGGCCATCTGTTAGACAAGGCGTTGGCCGCCCGCGGACAGCGCCTTGCGCGGGGTGGCCACAAGCCTTTCCGTCGCGCCTGCACAGAGTCCGAGCCATGCCGACATCGCTCAAGAAGCCCCTCGTCATCGTCACACGCAAGCTGCCGGAAGCCGTGGAAACGCGCATGCGCGAGCTGTTCGATGCGCGGCTCAACGTCGAAGACCGTCCCATGAGCCAGGCCCAGCTCGCCGAGGCAATGAAGGCGGCGGACGTGCTGGTGCCGACCGTGACCGACCGAATAGACCGATCGCTGCTGTCCCAGGCCGGGCCGCAGCTCAAGCTAGTCGCCAATTTCGGCAACGGCGTGGACAACATCGACCTCGATACCGCGCGCTCGCGGGGCATCATCGTCACGAACACTCCGGGCGTGCTCACCGAGGATACGGCCGACATGACCATGGCGCTGGTGCTGGCAGTGCCGCGCCGGCTGGCCGAGGGCACCGCGGTGTTGAAGGACCCCAAGACAAGCTGGTCGGGCTGGTCGCCGACGTGGATGCTGGGCCACCGCATCTGGGGCAAGCGGCTCGGCATCATCGGCATGGGCCGCATTGGCCAGGCCGTGGCCCGCCGCGCCAAGGCCTTCGGACTTCAGGTCCACTACCACAACCGCCGCCGGGTGCCCGAGCAGATCGAGCAGGAGTTGGAGGCGACCTACTGGGAGAGCCTCGACCAGATGCTTGCCCGCATGGACATCGTCTCCATCAATTGTCCGCACACGCCCGCGACCTACCATCTGCTGTCGGCGCGGCGGCTGAAGCTCCTGAAGCCCACCGCCTATGTGGTCAACACGGCGCGCGGGGAGGTGATCGACGAGAACGAGCTTGCGCGCCTGATCGAGCAGGGCCGCATCGCCGGCGCCGGACTCGACGTGTTCGAGCACGAGCCCGCCGTCAACCCGAAGCTGCTGGCGAGCGACCGGGTGGTCGCGTTACCCCACATGGGTTCGGCGACGATCGAGGGCCGCATCGACATGGGCGAGAAGGTGATCATCAACATCAAGACCTTCCTCGACGGCCACAACCCGCCCGACCGCGTGCACGCGGCAATGTTCTAGAGCGCCAACAAACGGCTGCAATGCAGTGCTTGATCGGGCGCCGGATCAGGGCCGGTGCCGGGCTCAGGCGGGCGCAGGGTTGGGAAAGAATCGGCAAATTGCGGAAGTAGCGTGAAACCACGCGTCAGCATGCCGTTGCCAACGCGAACGCGCAGCCTTTGCTTTGATGTTTGGGAAATGCTCTTTCGATGGAGGCCAGAATGACATTGAGAACTCAAGCCTGCGCCGCGGCTGCCGCCGCCGCCCTCGTCGGCGCGGCGGCGTTGCTGGATTCGGCTCCGGCCAGCGCGGCCTGCCGGGCTCCGCGCGAAGCCTTCGCCAGAGGTGCCCTGCAAACGCCGACCGAGCTGATCGCCCGGGCCCGATGGCGCAGCGAGGTGCGCCGGGCGTACGGTCTGAGCTTCTCGCGCTGGTCGCTTGCCAAGGACAAGACCATGCGGTGCCGAAAGATTCAGCCCGGCAGCCGCTGGCATTGCGTGGCGCGGGCGCGGCCCTGCAATTCCTGAGGCCGCCGGCTCGCAACGATCGATGATGCATGGCGGGCCGGAGCGTAGCAGCGCTGCGGCCCGTTTGCCTTGCTGCAAACAACAGGTAGACTCCGCCAAATTGCCTATGGACCGCTGCTGAGCCATTCCATTAAGGTGTCGGTCCGACAATCAGACAATGGCGGCCAATGCCGCCCAAGAACCGACAAGACCGATCCAGGGAGCGGACGTCCAGCATGGTAGCGCAAGCCGTTTTGCGCACCCCCGGCAGCACTGCGGACTCGCAGCTGAGCGTGCGCAACGTATCGGTCCGCTTCGGCGGCATCGTGGCGCTCGACGGCGTCTCCTTCGACGTGGCATCGGGCCAGATCGTCGGCCTCATCGGCCCTAACGGCGCCGGCAAGACCACTCTCTTCAATTGCCTCTCGCGCCTCTACGTGCCCGACAGCGGCGATATTCTCTTCGAGGGCCGCTCGATCCTCGATCGGCCGCGGCACGCCATACCCAGGCTCGGCATCGGCCGCACGTTCCAGAACGTGGCCCTGTTCGATCGCATGTCGGTGCTCGACAACATCAAGGTCGGCTGTCACAGCCGCACGTCCACCGGCTTTGCGACCAACGCCTTCCGCCTGCCGGCCCGCGAGGTGGAGGAGCGCCGCATCACGGAGCGAGCGGAAGAGCTCGCGGCCTTCATGGACCTCGAGATGCACGTCGCGCGGCCCGCCGGCGGCCTGCCGTTCCCGGTGCGCAAGCGCGTCGAGCTCGCCCGCGCGCTGGCCGGCAGCCCCAAGCTCCTGCTGCTCGACGAGCCGGCTGCGGGGCTCAATCACGACGAAGTCGACATCCTGCGCGGGCAGATCCGCCGCGTGCGCGACGTGCAGCACGTCACCGTCCTGCTCGTGGAGCACCACATGAGCCTCGTCATGTCGGTCTCCGACAAGGTGGTCGCCATCGATTTCGGCCGCAAGATCGCCGACGGCACGCCGGCCGAGGTGCAGAAGAACCCGGACGTCATCCGCGCCTACCTCGGAACGGAGGCCTGAACGTGGGCGTGCTGCTCGAAGCGCAAGGTCTCGAGGCCTACTACGGGCAGACCCAGGCCCTGCATGGTGTGAGCTTCTCCCTGGAGCAGGGCGGCATCACCACGCTGCTTGGAGCCAACGGCGCCGGCAAGACCACGACGCTGCGCGCGATCTGCAACATGGTGCGCACCCAGGGCACCATCAAGCTCGACGGCGAGCCCATCACCGGCCTCGCCACCGAGGAGGTGGTCCGCAGGGGCGTCGGCCATGTGCCGGAAGGCCGCGGCACCTTCGTAAACCTGAGCGTGGACGAGAACTTGCGTGCTGCCGCCTACACGCGCAGCGACAAGGCGGCGATCCAGCGCGACCGCGAGATGGTCTACGAGTATTTTCCGATCCTGAAGCAGCGCCTCACGCAGCAGGCCGGCACGCTGTCGGGCGGTGAGCAGCAGATGCTGGCGATCAGCCGCGCCCTGATGCTGGCGCCGCGCCTGATGCTGTTCGACGAGCCCTCCTTCGGGCTCGCGCCGCTGATCGTGCAGGAGATCTTCCGCATCATGCGCCGCATCAACGCAGAGGCCAAGGTGAGCATGCTGCTGGTCGAGCAGAACGCCGCTCTCGCCCTCGAGCTTGCCGATCATGCCTACGTGCTGGAGACGGGGCGCGTTGTGATGTCGGGCAAGGCCTCGGAGGTCAAGAGCGACGAGTCCATCCGCAAGTCCTACCTGGGGTATTGAGAGGCGCACCGGAAATGGAGCAGCTCATCCAGCAGATCGCTTCCGGGCTCGCCAATGGCGCCATCTATGCGTGCCTTGCCCTGGCGCTCGTCATGATTTTCGTCTCGACCGACCACATAAACTTCGCGCAAGGCGAGATGGCCATGTTCAGCGCCTACCTCGTGTGGCAGCTGCTCGAGTGGGGCATGAGTTTCTGGCTGGCGCTGCCGATCGTCGCCCTTGTCTCCTTTCTGATCGGCGTCAGCGTCGAGCGCGTGATATTGCGCCCCCTGCACGACGCGCCCATTCTCTCCGTCGTCGTCGTGTTCATTGGGCTTCTGGCGATCTTCCATTCCCTGGCGGGGGCCATCTGGGGCCACACGATCAAGGCCATCGCCTCCCCGTTCCCCAACGTCGCGTTCGCCGGCTCGGGCTACATCGGCCCGCACCAGATCGGAATGATCGCCGTCACGATCCTGCTGCTGGCGGCGCTCTTCGCCTTCTTCCGCTTCACGCCGCTGGGGCTTGCCATGCGCGCTGCCGCGCAGAGCCCGGTGTCGGCGCGCCTTGCCGGCATCCGCGTCGACTGGATGCTGGCGCTCGGCTGGGGGCTGGCTGCGGCCATCGGCGCCGTTGCCGGGGCCCTCGTCGCCCCGGCCGTCTACCTGGAGCCCAACATGATGGCGAGCATCCTGCTGTATGGCTTCGCCGGCGCGCTCGTCGGCGGCATCTCGAGCCCGGGCGGCGCCGTAGCCGGCGGCTTCATTGTCGGCGTGCTGGAGAACCTGATCGCCTACTTCGGCAATCTGCTCGAGAAGACGACTGGCGTGTACATCGTCGGCAACGGCGAGAAGCTGACCGTGGCCCTCGTCATCGTCATCACCGTTCTGACGCTCAAACCCAGCGGCCTCTTTGGCCACGTGACCGTGAAGCGGGTCTAGGCAATGGCGACCACGACCACCGCGACAACTGAAGCCGGCGCAGCCGACAGCAAGCGCGTACAGTTCGGCCGGGCGCGCTGGATCTGGCCGGTGATCATCTTCCTGGCGCTGCTGCCCGTCATCGGCGGCAAGACGGGCCTCATCAGCAACTACGGCTTCCTCCAGCTTTCGCTGATGATCGTTTATGCCATCGCCGTGCTCGGCCTGATCCTGCTGACGGGCTTCAACGGCCAGATATCGCTAGGCCACGGCGCCTTCTTCGCCGTCGGCGCCTATGTGGCCGCGGTGCTGATCGACCAGGCGAGCTGGCCCTACTGGGCGACGCTCCCCGTGGCGGCGATCGTCTGTTTCAGCGTGGGTTACGTTTTCGGACTGCCGGCGCTGCGACTGGAGGGCCATTACCTGGCGCTTGCGACCTTCGCACTGGCGGTGGCGGTACCCCAGTTCCTCAAATACCGCCACTTCGAGTGGTTCACCAACGGCGTCCAGGGCATCAACATCTTCAAGCCCGACCCGCCTTTCGGCTTGCCGCTCAGCGCCGACCAGTGGATGTATCTGATCGTGCTCGCCGTTGCCGTGCTGATGTTCTGGGTCGCCCGCAATCTGCTCGACAGCCGCTCCGGGCGGGCGCTGACGGCGATCCGCGACCATACCATGGCCGCCAGCACCATGGGCATCAACGTCGCCCACTACAAGACGGTCATTTTCGGGATCAGTGCCCTTTACACCGGCGTCGCCGGGGCGCTGCACGCCATCATCTTCGAATTCGTCTCGCCCGACAGCTTCCGTTTCGAGCTGTCGATCGCCATCCTCGTCGGCGCCGTGGTCGGCGGCATCGCCTCGCTGCCTGGCGCCGTCATCGGCGGCGTGTTCGTGCAGGTGATCGAGAAGTACGCCGACGCGCTCACCAAGAAGATCACGGCGGCCGTGCACCTGCCCATCGACCTGGAGCCATGGACCATCTACGGCATCGCCCTGATCGTGCTGATGTACACGATGCCGATGGGGATCGCCGGAGGCCTCACATTGCTGTGGAGGCGGATCAAGGGATCGTAACGGCGCGCCGCCGAGCCGCCGCTATGAGAGACGACCTGTGACAACCAAAGGAGACAGCTCGCAATGAGGCGAACGACACGCAGACAGGTGCTGAGCGGTGTAGTTGGGCTGGCGGTCGGTCTGACTGCCGGCCAGGCCGCCGCCCAGAAGAAATACGACGACGGCGCGACTGATACGGAGATCAAGATCGGGCACACCAATCCCTACTCCGGCAACGCGTCGGCCTACGGCGTGATCGGCAAGACCATCGAAGCCTACTTCAAGATGATCAACGACCAGGGCGGCATCAACGGCCGCAAGGTCAGCTTCATCACCTATGACGACGGCTACGCTCCGCCCAAGACGGTGGAAATGGTGCGCAAGCTGGTGGAGGAGGACAAGGTTCTCCTGCTCTTCAATACGCTGGGTACGCCGCCCAATACGGCCATCCACAAGTACATGAATGCCAAGAAGGTGCCGCAGCTGTTCGTGGCGACGGGCGCATCCAAGTGGGGCCATCCCAAGGAGTTCCCCTGGACGATGGGCTGGCAGCCCGACTACGCGACCGAGGGCGCCATCTACGCCAAGCATATCCTGGCCAACGTGAAGGACCCCAAGATCGGCGTCCTCATGCAGAACGACGACTACGGCAAGGACTACTTCAACGGCTTCAAGGCTGGCCTCGGCAAGGATGCCGACAAGATCGTCCAGCTCTCGACCTATGAGGTGACCGACCCCACCATCGACAGCCAGATGATCCAGCTCAAGAACGCCGGCGCCAACGTGTTCTTCAACATCACCACGCCGAAGTTCGCCGCCCAGGCCATCAAGAAGGCGGCCGAGATCGGTTGGAAGCCGGCGCACTACCTCAACAACGTGTCCGACTCGGTGGCGACCGTCATGAAGCCGGCCGGGTTCGAGAACGGGCAGGGCGTCATGGTTGCCCAGTACCGCAAGGACGCGACCGACGCCCAGTGGGCCAACTCCGCCGACTACAAGGCGTGGAAGGCCTTCATGGACAAATACATGCCGGGCGTCGATCAGAAGGATGCGGGCACGGTCTATGGCTATGCGGTCACCTTCACCCTGGTCGAAGTCCTGAAACGGGCTGGCGACAACCTGACCCGCGAGAACATCATGAAGCAGGCGGCCAGCCTCAAGGACCTCGAGGTCCCGATGCTGCTGCCTGGCATCAAGGTGAATACGAGCGCAACCGACTTCTACCCGATCCAGGCGGTGCGTCTGTCGCGCTTCAAAGGCGAGACGTGGGAGCTGTTCAGCGACATCATCTCCAACGAGAGCCCCAGCCAATAGGGGCAAGCTTCACAACGCAGGCTCCGGCCGTCGTTCCGTCCGACGGCCGGAGGATCGACAGAAGAAGACAGGAGAGGTGATCAGTACGAGCAAACGACAAGGCTGCAACCAAGGGAGGACCAAAATGTTGCAGATCTCGCGAAGGCTATTGGTCGGCGTCGCGTCCGCGCTCGCCGCGACATTGATCGCCAGTCCCGCACTGGCGCAGAAGACATATGACGAGGGTGCGACCGATACCGAGATCAAGATCGGAAACACCAATCCCTATTCGGGCAACGCCTCCGCCTACGGCACCATCGGCAAGGCTATCGACGCCTATTTCAAGATGGTGAACGAGCAGGGCGGCATCAACGGGCGCAAGGTCAACTTCATCTCCTACGACGACGGCTACGCGCCGCCCAAGACGGTGGAGATGGTGCGCAAGCTGGTCGAGGAGGACAAGGTTCTGTTCGTCTTCCAGACCTTGGGCACGCCGCCCAACACGGCGATCCACAAGTACATGAACGGCAAGAAGGTCCCACACCTGTTCGTGGCCACCGGCGCCTCCAAGTGGGGCAACCCCAAGGAGTTCCCTTGGACGATGGGCTTTCAGCCCGACTACGTGACCGAGGCCGTCATCTACGCCAAGCACATCCTGGCCAATGTGAAGGACCCCAAGATCGGCGTCCTCATGCAGAATGACGACTACGGCAAGGACTATTTCAACGGCTTCAAGCAAGGGCTCGGCAAGGATGCCGACAAGCTGATCGTGCAGTTCTCCACCTACGAGGTGACAGATCCCACGGTCGACAGCCAGATGATCCAGCTGAAAAACTCGGGCGCCAACGTCTTCTTCAACATCACCACGCCCAAGTTCGCGGCGCAGGCGGTCAAGAAGGCTGCCGAGATCGGCTGGAAGCCGGCCCACTACATCAACAACGTCGCGTCCTCGGTCGCGACCGTCATGAAGCCCGCGGGCTTCGAGAATGCTCAGGGCATCCTCACGGCTGGCTATCTCAAGGACCCCACGGACCCGCAGTATCACAACGACAAGGACTTTCTGGAATGGAAGGCCTTCATGCAGAAGTACTATCCGAACGGCAATCTCTCCGACGGAAGCAATGGCTATGCCTACGCCGTATCGAATCTTCTGCATGTCGTGCTGAAGCAGTGCGGCGACGACCTGACGCGGGCGAACGTCATGAAGCAGGCGGCCAACATCAAAGGCGTCCAGCTGCCAATGGTCATCGATGGCATTAAGGCGAATACCAGCGCGACCGACTTCTATCCGCTCCAGTCGGTGAAGATGCATCGGTTCAAGGGCGAGACTTGGGAGGTCTTCGGCGAGATAATCTCGGGCGAGGCTTCGACCAACTAGTATGAGCAAGAGAAGAGTATCGGCCGCTGGCCTCGGTCAGCGGCCGTCACTGCTGCGAGAGGATATGACACAGGCCTTGACAAGGTTCGACCGCATCAAGCCGAGGCCCGCCTATGAGCTGGTGGCGGAGGCGATCGAGCGCAAGATTCTCTCCGGCCGCCTCAAGCCCGGCGATCCGGTCGGCACGGAGTCGGAGCTCGTCAAACAGTTCGGCGTCAACCGCTCGACCGTGCGCGAGGGCATCCGGCTGCTCGAGCAGTCGGGTCTCGTTGCGCGCGAAGCGAGCCGGCGGTTGTCCGTCGCGGTGCCGCACTACCACCGCCTCGCCACGCGCATGACGCGGGCGCTGATCCTGCAGCAGGTGACGTTCCGCGAGCTGTGGCACACCTCGCGCGCGCTCGAGCCGGCCACCGTCGAGCAGGCCATGGACAACGCTACTCCGGACGACCTTGCGGCGCTGGCAGCCAACCTCGAGGCGACGCGCAGGATGCAGAACGATGCGGCGGCCGTCGCCGACCTCGACGCCGAGTTCCACAAGCTGATCGGCAAGGCCGCGCACAACCGCGTGCTGCTGCTGGCCAAGGAACCCTCCAGCATGCTGGTGCGGCCGACCACGGCCATGATCATCGTCTCCAACCCTGCCGGCATTCCGCGCCTTGTCGAGGCACACACGCATATCCTGGACGCACTGGTGAAGCGCGACCGCGAGAAGGGCCGGCTATGGGTCGACCGGCATCTGCGCGACTGGCGCGCAGGCTTCGAGCGCTCCGGCCGCGATCTCGACACGCCGGTCGAGCTCTTCGAGCGCTCCCGCCGCGAAGGCGAAAATCCGGGACTCAGCTAGCAGCGGCGCGGGGTCCTGGGTCCCGGCGCGCGCTTCGCGCTCCGGCCGGGATGACAACAAAGTGGCCCCACCAGGTGTTTCGCCTCGACTTGATCGGTACCCGCTGCAAGCGGGTACCGGCAGGCAAAGCCTGCCAGTGACAGCTGCCGCGCTCGCCTCGCGGACGGGTTTTTCAGAATCTGAATTGGATGTAGCCGGGACCGTCGCCGGAGCTCCGGCGATCACGATTGGCTTGCCAGAAGTCGACGGTCTCGCGGCGCAGGGTGTCGGAGCAGCTGCGTCCGCACTCCATCCAGGTGCCGCCCGGCAGCCGCACCTCGAGCCGCCCATGCGAGCCGCGACGCACGGGGCCGCTCACGGGCTTGCCGTTGCCGTACCGGCTCTCGGCGGTTGCATATCCCAGTGTCGCGCCCGCGGCCGACCGCCGCTGGGCCTCGGCCGGAGCCGCCAGGACGGCGCATAGAGCGACCACACCGAGCATGCCAGCTAGTCCAACCGCCCGCCCGCGCATACCGTGCTCTCCTGCAACGGGGGCCGCAGCCCCGACCTACATCGTCCTGGACACGCTCCAGTAGATAGGTCCAAGGCCTGAAGCAATTGCGACCTGCGCCCGGGTGCACGCAAACTTTCGCCAGCTGTAGCCCAAGTGTCACAGAATTGGGAGCGCGAGAGCCGCGGACGACCGCCCAGAAGCGGTCCCGTCACGCGTCGGCTCACCACACGCCGCGCACGAGGCCGGTGTGCAGATAGCCCCACAGGGTCGGATGAAACCATTGCCGCGACGGCAGGGCGACCCGTCGTGGTGCGAGCCGGCTCTCCAGCGCTTCCTCAACGGCCCTGACGACCAGCGGCAGCGCCGTCGCCATCTGGCGGTGCTGGTAGGTGGTGATATTGTCGCCCGCAGCAAATTCTGTCCGTGCCTGATGGAGCACTTCGCCGGTGTCGACGCCCTCGTCGACGAGATGCACCGTCACGCCGGCATGGTCCGGATCGCGGTTGCTGCGCGCCCAATATGCGCCGTTCTGGCCGCGGTACTTCGGGTTGACGCCGGCGTGGTAGTTGATGAACGGCGCGCGCACGCAGGCGAGTGTCGCAGGCTTGATGATGCGCGTGCCGTAGACGACCACGACCTGCGGATCGAGAGTGCGCAAGGCTTCGCGGCACGCCTCCGAGTTGATCGAGCCGATCTCGCGCACCGCAATGGCAGGATCGAGCTCGGGATCGAGGCGATGCCTTTGCCAGATCGCGGCGAGGCGCCTCCGGCTGCGGCGAGCTATTGCCTTCTGCAGGAAGCCGAAGGCTGCCTGACCCAGCGCCTGCGGCCACCCGGTCAGCCTGGCGCGCCGGCGCACGATCGCAAGCTTCGGCTCGGGCTCCTCCTTGAGCACAAGGACTGGGCCAAGGTGCCGGAACAGACCGTTCACGAGCATGTTGGCGAGCGGCCCGCCCGCGATCAGCACGGCAATCCGCTTCGGCTCGGGGGAGCCGCCGATATCGGCCTGGAGCGCGGATTGAGCAGCCACAGCAAGCCTCACCACGAGCACGTCGCTCGGGTGGCCGGACGCAAGAGCCGCGCCAGTCGCGACGTATCGTTTCAGGACGGCTGGGCGCCGGGCACGCGGCCTGGCTTCGCTGAGGACGCGACAGTATTTCCCTTCCGCCCGGCCGCGAAGACGTTGTTGGTGCCGTAGAGCCAGCGCTTGAAACCGTTTCCGCGCCGGCTGCCGTTGGCGTGGCTCTCCTGCCGCAGCAGCTGCAGCTCGCCGCCGAGCTGGTTCAGCAGCTCCAGGATCGTATGCTCCAGCTGCTGCAGTCGGTTGTTGACGATGCTGATGTCACCGCCGGTCTCCGTGCGCCACGTGGCGAAGTTGTCGCCCAGCGTTTGCTGGTTGGCACCGAGCTTCACAAGCGCCTGATAAATCTCGCCCAAGTGTCTCTCGTAGGCCTTGTTTGCCTCGTCGGCCGTCTGCATCTGCGCGCGTACCGACGCCTCGAGCGCGATCTGCCGCTCTCCCCCCGACGTCCAGTTCCGGTCGGCTGCCTCCTGTAGTCGCCGCAAGCTGGCCTCGGTCCTCTCCAGCCGCTCGGCGAGGCCGTTGGCCACCTTGTCCGCGGCCTCCAGGGCTCTGAGCTCGATGCGCTCCTCGACGGCCTCGAGACGGCCGAGCAGCTCCTGCGATGGCTCGCCGGCTACCAGCCGATCGATGGCAGGAAGACGCTCGACGAGGTCCGACGTCGCCTTGCCGAGCCCCCCGAACTTTGCTTCCAGCAGAGCGTCGACGGCCCCCACATCCATGGTGCCGACGCCAGCGCCGCCCTCCTTGTCCCGGACCTGCAGCTCCGATCGGACGTCGCGAAGAAGCTCGCCGATGACCTTGCGGTCGGCCGCAACCTCATCACGCAGCATCCGCAAGGTGGGCAACTCGGACCACACATCGCGCAGCAGGTCGCCGAAGGCCTTGCGGTCGGCCCCGACCTCGTCGCGCAGCGCGCGCAGGGCCGGCAGCTCGGAGCGCATCTCGCGCAGAAGGTCGCCGAACGCTCTGCGGTCGGCCCCGACCTCGTCGCGCAGCGCGCGCAAGGCTGATTCCATCTGACCGAGCTGCTCGCGAAGCGTCTCTGCAAGCGGCGCCCTCGGGTCTGCTTCGCTCGGGATGGGAACGGCGGCGAGGACTTCGCGGCGCGGCTCGTCGCGCCAGCGTTCCAAGCGCTGCGGATCGGCGGCGGCACGCAGCAGCAGAACGGCTGCCGGCGAGCTGGGTCCGCCGCTCAGCAAAATCCTGAGCACATCGGGAAGCGTGGTCGGGCTCCAGCGCCTTGCGGCCAGGTCGCAGGCGCGCCTGAGAACATCCTCGAATGCGCCGGACGCCGCCGGCGCCTCGCTGCGCTCGATGGCGCCCGCCGGCATGTCCGCGGCGATGGCGGCGGCCGTCTCGCGCCGCAGCCCGTCGACGCGAACACCGAGCTCGCTCAGCAGGTCCACACCCCCGGCAGCACGGGTCAGGGCATGCAGGAGATGCTCGAGCCGCACGGAGTCGGCGGCATGGAAAGAAGCGATGTCATAAGCACTGTTGCAGCAAGCGAGCACCGCCTCGTCCACGGCGATGCCGGAACCGGACCGCGCGGCCTGCACCCAGGCACCCTCGCCGAGATGCTCCACAGCACCGGCGTTCTGACTGGTCGCGCCGGCCCGAAGCAGCCGCAGGTCGAGGTCGCTACCCTTGTACGCCATAACCGTCCTCCCCGGTCTCCCGCTGACAACGCGCAGGTCTCAAGAACCGCCCCGCCGGCAAGCCACGCCCGCGGTCCGATGCCCGGCATCTACTGGTCTGCGGGCCCCTCGTCATGCAATCGTCTGTTCAACCCTATGCTGTTCTGGCACAAGTCGGGAGGGGCGAGTTGGAAAGTTCCGATCATGGTTGGTTCACGCCTTACCCGATCCGCGCCGTGAGCACAGATGCGCCGACAACCTATAGCCAGCGCATTTGGCCGCGATGCGGCACGAGCGCGGCCGTCTTCCGCGATGACCGGGTGTTGTTGATCCAGCGGGCAAAGGGAGCGTTCAAGGGACTGTGGAGCCTCCCGGGTGGGCACATCGAGCCCGGCGAAAGCGCGAAGGCTGCGGCCCTGAGGGAAGTTAGGGAGGAGACGGGGGTTGATGCCGACATCCGCGGCATCGTCGATCTGCACGAGGTGATCCTGCGGGAGCGCGACGGCGCCGTGCGGACCCACTATCTGATCGCCGTACACTGGGGCCTGTGGCGCGCAGGCGAGCCCGTTGCCGGCAGCGACGCAGCGGCCGCGCGTTTCGTGCGAATCGATGATATCGAGACCTACCCGCTGACCGAGGGAGCGGCCGATCTGATCCGCCGGGGCCGCAAACAGGCCCTCGATGCATGATCGGACGCCGGCCACTTTGCCCTTGGCTTGGGCATGCCTAGAATGCTCGCTATGGAATGGCCCATGCTGCGCTGGCGCCGAATGTGCGGTGCACTATTGATCGCGGGAGTCGCAGGGCTCGCGGCGCCGTCGGCTATGGCCCAGGACACCATCATCGCGCCCGACTCCAAACCCTACGACGACCGGCTGCTGCGGCTCTCCGAGCTATTGGGCGCCGTTCACTACCTGCGCGAGCTGTGCGGTGCGACCGACGGCCAGATGTGGCGGGACCGTATGAAAGAGCTGATGGATGCGGAGGCCTCGACGGCCTTGCGGCGGGCCAAGCTCACGCGCAGCTTCAATAACGGATATCGGAGTTACAGCCGCACGTACAATAACTGCACGCCGTCCGCCCAAAC
>Ga0114129_10007503_pt1 | contig 15532 bp, 13 predicted proteins | sample RhiMetdeltSRZDD1_FD_80071 | JGI IMG/M metagenome (GOLD analysis project Ga0114129, IMG submission 80071) | Populus rhizosphere microbial communities from Tennessee, USA - Rhizosphere MetaG P. deltoides SRZDD1 (version 2) (version 2) | ecosystem: Host-associated > Plants > Roots > Rhizosphere >...
GGACTGCTGCTGCTCCGAAACCTTTTTACATAAAGACTATGTGGTGCAAAAAATTTGAGATTGACTAAACGACATTGATTGCCTATTGCCTGTTCTTCTTCCCATAGCTCAGGTGCTTCAGCCAGTGACCCGCTTCACTGTCGGCGATAAGTGTTTGCAACCTGCTTTGTTGGGTAGCTTCCTGTTTGGCAGTCATGATCCAGCGGGTGGCTACCTTTTGATAGGAGGGAGGTTGCGATTGAAAATAAGCCCATGCCTTTTTATTGGCCTTAAAGGTTTTTTCAAAAGGCTTACTTAAAGGAACAGGTTCGTTTTCATAAGAATAAACCCGCGACATTTTTTCTGACCGCTGCTTAAATGCTTCCAGCCCGGCGGGGAGCATTAATCCCTGTTTGGTTAGTTCTTCTATCTTTTTAATGTTAATCGCACTCCAGATGCTGGTTGGTTTACGGGGTGTGAACCTGATCATATAGCTTTCATCGTCGATTGATTTTCGAACGCCGTCGATCCATCCAAAACAAAGGGCTTCGTCAACCGACTGCGGCCAGGTGATGGTTGGTTTACCTGTACCTGTTTTATAAAAACCCACCACCAGTTCCTTTTCTTTCAAATGATTTTTTTCGAACCATTTGCGCAATGCAGCGGGTCTGTCAAAAAAGATCGGTTCCATACGAAGTTGAAGTTATTGTACAAAGATAATACCGGTACCCACAAATGCAAATGTTGCAGGTGACAGGCATAACTAACTATTCGCAATAGGTGATTTCCTGCATTTTCCGTATTTATGGTATCCTTCTTCTCACTGCTACCATCAATTGTTTTTACTTTCGTTTTAAGCAGTTGGTTTTGATCAGAAATTACATATAGGAATAACAGGATAGGCTAACACAAACGTCGGCGTTCCGGTATCGGGGCGCCTGATGTTTTTATGCAGGTACCCGAATAAAAAGAGGGTGTATCAAACTTTTTGATACACCCTCTTTGAGTTATTGTAGAATCTATTTGCTGATACGTTATTTTTTCACGCTTTTTTCGACTTCTAATTTAATCGGTGCTTCATCGAGTTCGAAATACCATTTTGCATTTTCGTTCTTTACAAAAAGCTTTAGTAAAAGTCCGGTTTTATCTGCCATATCCGTTCCATTAACCGATACCGACTTGTCTTTGTCGTTAAACGACCAGTTGCTTTTTTTGAATTGAAGGGCTTTTTGAGGCGAATCGATGGCAAACACCCCGTCGGCTTTAAAGTGAAACTGGGTTTGCATGAACATGTTTTCGATCTTCTTAATGGTTTCGGGCGAAATTTCACCGGTTTTATCGGTAACAAACACCTTGGTTACATTCCAGTCGCCCGGTAAATCGGTTTGCGTTTGCGCCCAACTGCGCGTAGCGGCTACTGTAAACAACAGTAACGGCAATAATTTAAATAGTTTCATAGCATTGAACTTGTAGTACATACGGTAATAATAATTCAGGCTTTGTTCCGGTAGCCCTTATACCCTCCTGATCTGTAAGCCAAAATACACAATATCCGGCTCTTATACAACCATCAAACCCTTGCCTGGCACGGCATTTTTGAAAATTTTCACATTTGCCCTAAGCGTTTTATGGCGTCAGCTATCAGGGGAAACCCGTGTTTAAACGTATTAATAGTCGAACAAATTTTGTTTGGGGTTGCATATGTTATTGGTTTCTTTCGAAGCTACGTCATTGACAACCGCCACCAACCGCCTGGTCTACAGCGCCTTTAAACTGTAAAGCAAAATCTTTCTTTTGTTCCCCCAATATATTTTTTACAAAGATGATGGCCGCATAGTTACGGCATTTATCAACGTATGGCCAGGTGCCAAATAAACCGGGGCAACCAACTACAGTGCTTTTGCCACTGGCATCTTCTTCCTGTATCCATTCGCCCAGCCCGTAATGAAGGCCTTCGGCCAGTTTAGGGGTGAATTTCACCGGTAGATTGGTGAATTGAGGTTGCTGCATTTCTTCAATGGCTTTTTCGCTCAGGATGCGTTTGCCTTCGAACATACCTTTATTAAGGATCATCGACAAAAAGTTGATATAATCATTGGCCGTGCTGCGCGCCCCACCCGAAGGATTAGGTGCATTGCCACCTTCATCAACAAACGTAGTGCCACGCATTTTCAAGGGACGTAATAATTTGTCAGCAATGATGCGATCGAATGTTTTTTTAGTGATCACTTCCAGCACACGCCCGGCAATGTTCAACCCTATAGTACCGTAATGAAATTCGGTACCTGCATTATTCGAAATTTCTTTGGCGGCATAGGCATTCACTTCTTCTTCGAGCGTAGCATATTTTTTCCGTTGCACTATTTTGAGCATACTGCCTTTGTCGTTTTCGATGCCGGTTGCATGGGCCAGGCATTGCCTGATGGTCACGAAACTTTTCATGTGGCTGTTAAAAACGGGAAGGTATTTGGCAACGGGATCGTCTAACGAAATTTTGCCTTCATCTACAAATATCATAACCAGGGCTGCCGTTAACCATTTGCTGCTGCTGGCAATGGGGGCCTGGGTTTTGGCATTGAAATCATCACCCAGTTCCTTCTGGTGAATTATTTTTCCGTCCTTATATATAAGCGCAACAACAGCATTGCCCAGCATTTTTTGATTCTTCTGTAAAAGGGCATCCGCTTCACCAAAATCAGATTGCGCAAAGGAAAACTGAAAGAATAACAGAAAAGCACAAAAAAGACTGCAGATGAGACAGATAGGGTTAGTTTTTAATGACATAAATGCATGAATTTTGGCCTGGATTGTGATTTGTTAGTTATTATCAACTTATTTGAATCAATGTTACCGGCTCGTTGCGGAATGATTTTTTTTACGGTTAGAAATTAGAAAAGGTTGGTAAACTACTTATAAAATCTGAAACAACGGAAGCGTAAAGCAACTCAGGCCGTTAACGAATTGCAAAATTGGTCAAATACAATCTCAACATTATCAATTATCAAATTAATACGCGATGAACTTAGGAAATTTTACGATAAAGGCAGCAGAGGCTTTTCAACAGGCACAGCAATTAGCGTTTAATTCCCAAAATCCGAATATCGAAACGGAGCATATATTAAAAGCACTGCTCGACCAGGAAGATTCGCCGGTTGAATACTTGTTAAAGAAAAATAATGTGACGGTGAACCTGCTCGAAAACAAGCTGCAGGAGTCGATCAATAAATTACCAAAAACAAGTGGCGATGCTGCTCAAATGGTGGGCAGGGAAGCCAACAATGTTATATTACGGGCAGGGGCCGTTTTAAAACAATTCGGCGATGAATTTATTACCCCCGAACATTTGCTGCTGGCCATTGTACAGGGCAGTGATCCAACTGCCCGCCTGCTGAAAGAAGCAGGCTTAAGCGAAAAAGGCCTGGTAGCTGCCATTAAAGAATTGCGCAAAGGCGAAACCGTTAATTCGCAAACCCAGCAAACCCAGTTCAATGCGCTGAATAAATATGCCCGTAACCTGAACGAGCTCGCGCGCCAGGGTAAGCTTGATCCTGTTATAGGACGTGATGAAGAAATACGAAGGACCTTGCATATACTTTCGCGCCGTACCAAAAACAATCCTATACTGGTGGGTGAACCAGGTGTTGGTAAAACCGCCATTGCCGAAGGCATTGCCCATCGTATTGTAAATGGCGACGTTCCCGAAAACCTGAAAACAAAAGTTATTTATGCGCTCGACATGGGACAACTGATTGCCGGCGCAAAATATAAAGGCGAGTTTGAAGAAAGGTTGAAAGGCGTAGTAAAAGAAGTGACCGACAGCAACGGCGAAATCATTTTGTTTATCGATGAAATACATACGCTTGTTGGGGCCGGTGGTGGCGAAGGCGCTATGGATGCAGCTAATATTTTAAAGCCTGCCCTGGCGCGAGGCGAATTGCGGGCTGTAGGCGCCACTACCTTAAACGAATACCAGAAATTTTTTGAAAAAGATAAAGCATTGGAACGCCGGTTTCAGAAAGTAATGATAGATGAACCGTCGGTTGAAGATGCCATATCAATTTTACGTGGATTGAAAGACCGTTACGAAACGCACCATCATGTACGAATTAAAGATGAAGCCATTATTGCGGCCGTGGAATTATCGGGCCGGTATATAACCGACAGATTTTTGCCCGATAAAGCGATTGACCTGATTGATGAGGCTGCCGCAAAGCTGCGTTTGGAAATGAATAGTATGCCTGAAGAGCTGGATTACCTCGAAAGACAGATCCGCCAGCTGGAAATTGAAAGGGAAGCGATCAAACGTGAGAATGATGAAGACAAGTTAAAAGTGTTGAATACCGAAATCGCCAACCTGAGTGTTGAAAGGGATACATTGAAAGCAAAATGGCAGGAAGAAAAAGAACTGGTTGAAAAAGTACAGGAAGCAAAAGCACAGGTTGAGCAGTTAAAATTACAGGCCGAGCAGGCTGAGCGTAACGGTGATTATGGAACAGTGGCAGAAATAAGATATGGCAAAATCAAGGAGCAGGAGAGATTGATCAATGAGTATTCGCAACAGTTGAATGCCATTAGTGAAAACAAGCGGTTGATGAAGGAAGAAGTAGATGCTGAAGATATTGCCGAAACCGTGGCTAAAGCCACCGGTATTCCGGTAAGCCGCATGTTGCAGAGTGATAAAGAAAAATTGCTTCACCTCGAAGAAAAGTTGCATGAGCGGGTGGTAGGGCAGGATGAAGCAATTACAGCCGTGGCAGATGCTATTCGAAGAAGCCGTGCCGGGTTACATGATCCCAAAAAGCCGATCGGTTCATTTATCTTTTTAGGTACAACCGGTGTAGGTAAAACAGAACTGGCAAAAACGCTGGCCGAATACCTTTTCGATGATGAAAGCATGATGACGCGTATTGACATGAGCGAATACCAGGAAAAGCATACCGTGAGCCGTTTGGTAGGCGCTCCTCCGGGTTATGTGGGGTATGAAGAAGGTGGTCAGCTTACCGAAGCCGTTCGTCGCAAACCCTACAGTGTTGTACTGCTCGATGAAATTGAAAAAGCCCACCCTGATGTTTGGAACGTGCTGTTGCAGGTGCTGGATGATGGCCGTTTAACCGACGCCAAAGGCCGGATAGTGAACTTTAAGAATACCATCATTATCATGACCAGCAATATTGGTAGTCAGCTGATACAGGAAGCATTTGAAGATGTAACGGAACAAAATGTTGAAGCGGCTACTGAGCGGGCAAGAGTTGAAGTGATGAATTTACTGCGACAGACCATCAGGCCTGAGTTTTTGAACAGGGTAGATGAGATCATTATGTTCCAGCCGTTGTTGAAGAAGCAGATCGTGGGTATTGTGCAGATTCAGTTGAACTACCTGAAAAAGCTGGTGGCCGAAAACGGCATCGACCTGCTATTCAGCAACTACGCACTTGAATACCTGGCCGAGCAGGGCTATGACCTGCAGTTCGGAGCGCGGCCGTTGAAGCGGTTGATTCAGAAAGAGATCATTAACCCGTTGAGTAAAAGGATTTTGGCCGGCGATATTGATAAAAGCACACCGGTTATGGTAGATGTATTTGATGGGGTAGTGGTGTTCAGAAATGAGGCGCCGGAGCGAGTGAAATAGCCCCGTCTTATAGCCCCGTCCTTTAGGGCGGGAGATGGGCGCGGGGGTAACGGGAGCGGAGGTAGATGACGGAGGAGATAAAAAAATGGTTAAAAGATTGAAATGAACGAGGTATTGAAACTTTATATAAAGTAAATTGTTATGTATCTAAACCTTTCGGTCAAAATGCTTTGATGTTGTTGTATGTGGGGTTAACCCGACCGGTTTAGTATGTGAACGTGCAAATTAATTGAATAACCAAAGGCCACTCTGCTACCCCAGGGTGGCTTTTTTAATAAACCCAGGTGAAGGTTGTAATTGCAGCCTGTTAACCTGTAATTCAGTGAGCATGAAAAAAATCAGGGAGAAATTATGAATACAAAAAACGATAAAAACAAAGAGATCATTCCAACAAAAAACTTATGGACCGGTAATCCCGACGCACGGGTAGACCTGGTTTTTTATGGTGATTATGAAAGTGAGGAGTGCGCCAAAGTACACCGGGTTATTCAAAAAGTGTTGCAAACCCATGGGCGGAAGATCAGGTTCAATTACCGGCATTTTCCGTTGACCCAAATTCACCAGCATTCACATAAAGCGGCAGAAGCGGCAGTTGCGGCAGCCCAGGAAGGGAAGTTTTGGGAAATGCATAGTTTATTATTCGCCCATCATCGCCGGCTGGGAACCATTAGTTTACGTGAATATGCCCGGGAGGCCGGGGTAACAAGCAAAAACTTTTTACCCGACCTTGTTGAGAGTAAATATGGGTGGACGGTCAGAACCGATTTACTGGAAGGTCTGGAAAAGGGAATTCGCAATGTACCTACTGTACTTATCAACGACCGGGTTTATCGTGGCCGGCTTAGTCAGCCCGAGCTTACCAAAGCCATTGAAGAGGAGTGTCATAGCGCAAAGCGTAAACGGGCGTAGTTCTGAATGAAGTCCTGAGCGAAGCCTGCCAGCCTGCCGGCTGGTCGAAGTGCCCATAAAATATATACCGGTGAAATTAGAGGTGTTGTGTTTACAGCACCTCTTGTTTTTATAACAGTAATGTGTACATGAGTTTTTATATCCAAAAATGGCCCTGAAATCGGCCAAAAAGCACCTTTTGATAGGTCTTTTTAAAAATATTTTTAGATTTTTTTTAAAAAAAATGATGCTTTTGAAATGCACATTGAAAATATGAAAAAACGGTATAGCAAACTAAAAAACACAGACTGTGTAAAAATTTATTATGTTTAAAACTGAATTTTCTGATTTGAATGTTAAAAATCTCAAAAAACATAAACATATTCAATTTGTTTAATGTGTTATTGACAAACTCAAAATACCCCCAGGTACAGGACAGTTGTTTGGATTAACCGATTAAAAAAAGAAACTTTGTTGTGTTAATATGTAATTAAAATTTTAGTGGTTTTGTGAGAAGGGATTGTGAGTTTGATTTTCGTATTAGTTATAACGATTGCCTGATCATAATACGAGCTCCCCGAAACGGGGAGCTTTTTTTATTTTAAGTCCGAAAGACAACAAAGTCCGAAAGTCGGGAGGTCGGAAAGTCCGAAAGAAATATGTTGGCACGGGTACCATCTTTCGGACTTCCTGTCTTCCGGACTTAAAAGAAAAGGGCAGTGTAGAAACACCGCCCTGGAATGAATGATTGCTTGCCATATGAAAAACAGCAGTTACGGGTGGATTCGAACCACCGTAGAAGGTCTTGCTAACCATCGCCTTGCCCCTCGGCCACGTAACTCGTATTAAAATCCCAATCGCCTACATACGCCCAATTCAAATACCAGCTTCGGATGTTTTCAAAATAGTATGTGAACAAAAGCACCAGCGCAGGTAATAACAAAAGGCTATACCACCACGATGAATAAGCGATCATTACTCCTATTGTAACCGTTAACAATCGCCAGAATTCAAGGTATACTACCCATTTTTTTTGTTCCATGATTGCTCCGCAGTTAATCAATGTTAGCAATAAGCCTATAGTGATCAATACCTGTTGATAGGTAGGTACATATCTTTCAAAGAGTATAAATACAAATAACAGAACGATGCAAAGGGCAATTTGCCATACCACATACCTGTTTAATGGTTTATCAACATCGATATCTTTTTTCATGACCAGATAATGCGCTTCAGTCTTTTTTCTGAACCGGTGATCAACGGCATCGGGCCGTGCAAAAAACAACCTGATTTTATTCCGGCACCCTTTGGTTTCCCGGGCAGCATAAATCAGTTCGGTAATAAAATGAAGATGCTGCCATAAGAAACTATAACTTTTTAATGGGGTGGTTAAACCATATTTGATTTCCACATCATCTTCTTCTTTCTGAAAAGTACCAAACAGTTTATCCCATATTATAAATACATCGCCATAGTTTTTGTCGAGATATTGTTCGTTGGCCGCATGGTGCACACGATGATGCGAAGGCGTTACCAGTATGTATTCAAGAATACCCAGTTTACCTATGAGCCGCGTATGAATAAAGAACGGGTACAAGCCATGCACCAGCAAAATACTGGTAATCATAGATGCCGGAAACCCAATAACCGGAAGCACGGCCCAGAAACCGGTTCGCACAAAAGCCTGAAATACGGTGATGCGCGCCGATACGGTATAATTAAAATCCTCACTTTGATGATGTACTACATGAACCGCCCAAAACAAATTGATTTCATGCGCCAGCCGGTGATACCAATACCACAAAAAATCGGTGCATAACAATAACACTATCCATAACAGTATGCCGGGCTGAATATGAAAAACACCAAATTTCTTTTGCAGGTAATCATATATAAAGTAAAACATACCTGTTACCCATACATCCAGCAAACGTTCGGCAATGCCTACGCTTATGTTGGCAATGGAATGATGTAAATTAAAATAGGGTAACTTTTTATGCCGGGCTATAAAAAACTCCAGCGCCATAAATACAACAAAAAAGGGCACTGCCAACGCCAGCAGGTTTACTTTCATAACCGGTAAAAATTGGTGCGGAAAATTGGTTTATTGTTTGGGGGCCAGATGAACCACCTGATATTGTGATGCATCTGTTATGCGAATCTTTTTTTGTTTGAATCCAGGATGTTCAATGACCAGGGTAACCGGCAAATCCTGCCATGTTGAAATGGTAAAAACACCTTTTCGGTTGGTAAGCGCTTCTTCTTCCCCTGATACTATATAGATATAGGCATTTTCGATGTATTTACCGTTATTGTTGTTTTTGATAGTTCCCTCAATAGTATATGGCCGGGCCGGAAATATTTCCGACGTATTAAAGATCAATACCGGCAATGCAATAAGCCAGCTATTATGAAAGGTGCGATTCATACTTAGATATTTGATGGTTGAAAAAATACACAAGACCTGCTTTGCAGGTTTTCAACATCGTGCATTTGAATAATGGTATTGCATGGGGCTGAAATTCTCACCACAATATTAGGGAGAAATATTTAGTCTACAAAATAGGTGGACTAAAAAAATAAAAAAATTCCCTCGTCTCAAAAAACAGGGGTTGCGGTTAGACCGAGGCTTTTTGAGAAAGTTTAATGAGGCTTCTGTTAATGCTTTGTGAAAGGAATATAATAATGAGTATAAACGTGTTGGGTACGTTTTTTTCGCATTATAACGTTGGGTAAAATCAAATATTTATTGTTTTCAACAATAACTACACAGGCATAGAAATTGTTAAGGGAATGTTGGAATGTTTTCATTCAATACAAAACAGTAAAACATGAAATCAAAGAGAAGCTTGTTGAAATTTGCGATGATTGCCTGTGCCGGAGCAATCATTTTTTATGCGTGTTCAAAAGAAAAATCTGAAAGTACTTCAACTGTTCCTGCCGGTAAGCAGGAATTAAATCTGTACCTTACCGATGGGCCCTCTTTATTCGACAAAGTATTAATTGATATCAAATCAGTAAAGGTATTGATTGATACATGCGACAGAACCCGCAGACGCTACGACCGTGCTGATTGGTGCGATACAACCAAACACTGTACGGTATGGGATTCTTTAAGCATTACGCCGGGTGTATACGATCTGCTTTCATTACGTAATGGATTAGATACTTTACTGGCCAGCGGTTTGGTGGCAGATGGTAACATTGCCAAAATTCAAATTACATTAGGTACCAACAATTCCCTGGTTAAAGACAGCGTAACATATCCTTTGAACCTGTTTAATAACCAAACTACCATTACCATCAAATTATTTGGTGGCGACTGGGATAAGATCGCAAGTGGAAAATATCGCCTGTGGCTTGATTTTGATGCCGGCCGTTCAATTATTCGCGTAAGGGACGGTGAGTTTTATTTGCGACCCTTTATCAAAGCATTTGTTGTTAAGGAATCAGGTACGGTGAAAGGCGTAATTAAACCCGGTGATGCATGGCCGATAGTAACTGTGTACAATGCTACCGACACAGCCTATGCACTTCCCTGGTTTGATGGCCGCTTTAAAGTACGCGGGTTAGATGCCGGAACCTATGATGTTTTTGTAAATGCTTCGAACGGTTACCAGGATACTACTATCACCGGTGTATCGGTAACAGTTGATAAGGAAACAGATCTCGGAACTATTACGTTGCATAAATAATGTAAGAGCCGATAAACCATTTCATTCAAACCCTGGCAGCAATTTGTTGCCGGGGTTTTTTCTTAGGCTTGAGCCTTGTTCCTTGAGCCTTGTACCTTTTTGTATTACCTTTGCGGCTTCATATGCTGCTTTATAAAGAATTTACGTTTGACTCGGCGCATTTTTTACCCAATGTGCCCGACAGTCATAAATGCAAAAACATTCATGGCCATACCTACCGTTTGCGTGTTTGGCTGAAAGGAAAGCCCCATCCCGAACTGGGATGGATCATTGATTTTGCTGAGTTGAAAAAGATCATCAAACCGGTTGTGGCCCAACTCGATCACAAACTGATGAACGATATTCCCGGCCTGCAAAACCCCACCTGCGAGCTCATTGCGGTATGGATATGGGACCAGTTAAAGCCCTCGTTACAAGCCATGCACCGCATTGAGCTGCACGAAACGCCTACTTCGGGGGTTATTTACGAAGGGGAGTAATCAGACTTCATGTTTACTGAAGTAATTATCAAGCGATAACGGGCCGCCTCCTTCAACCAGAAAGAACATCAGCAACAAAAGCACAATAAGGGCAAAAGGAAGTTCAAACGAACCGAATGCCTCGCGCTGGGTATTGATGAATATGATGGCGCCCATTAATATCGGAATTTGCAATATTACCGCCCAGCGCGTTAGCAACCCGATGATGATCAGAAAACCACCCAGTAAATGCGCCCAGGTTATACCTATTACCACCCAGTCGCTGCGGTTGGCCACCAGGCTGCCTTTAACCAGTTCTTCCAACGTGGCGGTATTAACTAAAAAGAAGATGCCTTTTACAAACAAACATAAGCCTAAAGCAACCCGTACGACTACCAGCCAACGGGGATGATGTGTAAGGCTCCACCGGTGAATTTGTTGAAGCGTACCCATGGCAGGAATGTTTAAATATTTGAAAAAACTAATGAGTATAAAGTTACATCCGTTTGCTGCATAACCGGCCGGTTCGTGCGTTAAAATTGGCTGCCAGCCAATACTTTCTTAAAATGCCGGAGTGCTAAAATAATATTCACATTTAATGCGTTTTTAGCAAATTACCCGATCTTTACCCTATTGAAGTAAGTATCCTATAATGAGTTACCCTAAAGAGGCCAGTGTGCCTTCTGCAAAAAAATCAATTACCATGAAGAAATCTGCCTTGATCTTTACAGGCGCACTATTCGTACTCGCAGTTTCGGCATTATCGTTCAGTATGTGTAAGCCAGGCAATGCCAAAGGTCAAACAGCCATTGCCGATGATTCTGCTGCAAAAAAAGATACTGACGTTACAAAAGTGGTTGCTCCCCCGGTTATTCTCGATACCGCCTTATATAATGCTATGCTTGTTAAGAACGCCAATGGCGATTCAAGCGGCAAGTGGCCGGTAAAAGGTGTATATCCCAAAGGAGGCGCTATTTTTCCGTTTAAACGCGTTGTGGCTTATTATGGAAACTTCTATTCAAAAAAGATGGGCGTATTGGGCGAATATCCCGAAAATGTGGTATTGGAGAAATTACAAGGCGAAATAAAGAAATGGCAAGCTGCAGATACCTCAATGGAAGTGATCCCTGCTATTCACTATATAGCCGTTACCGCGCAGGGCAGCCCCGGAGCCGATGGTAAATACCGTTTGCGTATGTCATCTGCCCAGATAGATAAGGCTGTGACTATGGCGCAGAAGATCAATGCCTTAGTATTTATTGATATTCAAGTTGCCCTGAGCACGCTGCAGGCCGAGGTTCCTCAGCTGGAAAAATACCTGAAAATGCCCAATGTGCATTTCGGCATCGATCCTGAGTTTTCGATGAAAACCGGGGCAAAACCAGGCACTGTAATAGGAACCATGGATGCAGAAGATATCAACTATGTTTCTGATTACCTGGCCAAACTGGTAAAAGCCAATAACCTGCCTCCCAAAATACTGGTTGTGCACCGCTTTACTCAAAAAATGGTGACCAACTATCATCAGATCAAACTGAGGCCCGAAGTGCAGGTTGTAATGGATATGGACGGCTGGGGACACCAGGCAAGAAAATTCAACACCTACAAACAGTTTGTTTATAAAGAACCCGTACAGTTCACCGGCTTCAAACTCTTTTATAAAAACGACCTGCGCGAAGCCAACAGCCATGTGCTTACGCCGGCCGAAGTGCTGAAATTAAAACCTCAGCCAATATATATTCAGTATCAATAATTAGTTAAGTACTTATATAATTTTATGAGGCATCCTGCAAAGGGTGCCTTTTTGTTTGCAGGCGGATCATCTTTGCACATTTACTTCGGTTGGCTTGATTCTTGGTTAAAAGAACTATAAATCCCACCTTGTATGAAGACTTTTATCCTTATGATGAAAGCCGGCCTTGTATTCGGCTTGCTTATACTTGCTTCCTGTAAAAAGACCAGCAATGATAACGACGGCGATAACAAAACCAACGACTCCGGCGGTTCCGGCGGAGGAGATAATAACACGCCGGGTTGTACAGCCACAAAAGCCGATGCAGAGAGCATCGCCATTTTCCCCGCTGATAATGCATGGAATAAAGATATCTCCGGTTCTGCCATTGATCCTTACAATACACAAATCATCGATGCGCTGAAAGGGTATTCGATAAAAGCCGATTTTGGCAGCGGTATATGGGAAGGCTCGCCTATCGGTATTCCGTATGTGGTGGTGTGCGGCAATCAAACCAAATATTCAGTTACTTTTCGCGGCGATGGCGATGATGATAACTATGGCGATCAAAGCGATAAGGGGCCTTATGCTATTCCGCTGAATGCGCCGATAGAAGGCAATGGGGCAGGAGATGCGCATGTAATATCAGTTGATAAAGACAACAGGATCTTATACGAATTATACAACGCCAACGTAAACGGCAATCATTGGGAAGCCTCTTCAGGAGCTATTTTTGATTTGAAAACAAATACGCTGCGCACCGATACCTGGACCTCGGCCGATGGTGCGGGTTTGCCGATCTTTCCTGGCCTTGTGCGGTACGAGGAAATTGTGAAAGGTGAAATTGATCACCCTATACGATTTACCCTTGAAAAACCCAATGTAAAACCTGCCTATATTTCGCCTGCCCGTCATAAGGTGAACAGCACCGGCGGACAATACTCATTGCCTTTTGGCGCCCGCATTCGATTAAAAAGCAGTTTCAATATAAGCAGCTATTCAGCTACCAATCAGGTTATTTTAAAAGCCATGAAAAAATATGGATTGATACTGGCCGATATCGGCAGCAACCTGTTCATCACCGGCGCCCCCGACGACCGGTGGAATAATGATGATCTGCGAAAGCTGGGGAATGTTAAGGGGAGTGATTTTGAGGTGGTGAAGTTTAATTGAGTTGTAAGTAATAAGTAGTAAGTTATAAGCAGGTGTTACCCGCCACTTATAACTTACTACTTACCACTTATTACTTAATCGACTTTCGTAATCTTCAACACGTTGGTAGGGAGGTGCAGGTGCACGGGCGTACTACCGGTGTTTACCACAACATCGCCGGTTTTCAGAAAGCCTCTTTCTTTCAGAATTTTTATCTGGTCGAACATGATAGTGTCTAAACTTTCTTCTTCATCATAAAAGAAGGCGCGCACGCCCCAGCTTAAGCTCAGCTGGTTTACCAGCGTTTTTTCTTTGGTAAAAATGTATAAAGGCGAATAAGGACGGTAGCTGCTGAGCACAAATGCGGTAAAACCGCTTTGCGTCATACCAATGAGCGCATCGGCACGGGTATCTTTAGCCAGTTTACAGGCATTGTAAGAAATAGCGTCGCTCAGGAAAGAAGGTGAATGCGGTTGCGGTTTCAGGTCTTCTTCGCGATTGTAGCGGTATTCGGTGCGTTCTACTTCAAGAATGATCTTGCGCATGGTTTCAACCACCAGGGGCGGATGTTTACCGGTGGCGGTTTCACCGCTGAGCATTACAGCATCGGCGCCTTCGAGCACGGCGTTGGCCACATCGGTAATTTCGCTACGGTTTGGTTTTACGCGATCGATCATACTTTCCATCATCTGCGTAGCTACAATAACCGGTTTGGCGCGGTGGATACATTTACGAATGATATCGCGTTGGGCCATCGGTACTTTTTCAACTGGTAACTCAACCCCCAGGTCGCCACGGGCAACCATTACGCCATCTGATTCAAGAATAATATTGCGCAGATCGAGCAGGGCCGAAGGCATTTCGATCTTTGCAATTACTTTTGATTTGCTTTTTGCGTCGGCCAGGCGTTTTTTAAGATCGATAATGTCATCAACTTTACGTACAAATGACAAGGCAACCCAGTCAACCTGTTGCCCAATGATAAAGTCGAGGTCGATAAGATCTTTTTCAGTTAAAGCGGGCAACGAAATTTTGGTATCGGGCAGGTTTACGCCTTTCTTGGGAAGTAATATGCCGCCATAGGTTACCTTAACTTTTACTTCGCCGGCTTTAGTGATTTCAATCACCACTACTTCGAGCTTACCATCATCAATCAGTATCTTATTGCCCACTTCCACATCTTCGTGCAGGTTAGGATAGGATACATATATTTTTTCCTTGTTGCCAACTACTTTTTCTTTTGATGTAAAGGTGAGTATATCACCGGGTTCAATCAGCAGGGCGCCGTTCTCGATTTCACCAACCCGTAATTTGGGTCCCTGCAAATCGGCCAATATTGAAATGTTGTAAGGTTCTTTGGTATTGATTTCACGAATGTGCTCAATGACCTGAGCTTTGTTTTCGTGGGTGCCGTGCGAGAAATTGAGGCGGAAGATATTGACCCCTGCTTTTACAAGTTCGAGTAATTTTTCATAAGTATCACAGGCGGGGCCTACGGTAGCTACAATTTTGGTTCTATGTGTACTATGCTCAATTCCTGCTTCCTTATCCATTTCATTATGCAGGTACTTGGTAATATCTCTTGCCATTTTAAATATTTCGCTGGTTGTTTAAATCTGGATTCAATATGATACAAAACAGCAAACCTGACTGTGGGGGCAGTCAGGTTTGCTGTTTTTTTAGCTCGCAAGTATTTTCACAATCTTTATCCACTCTTCACTGATGCGTTGCTTCGATTTAACCGCTCTTTCGAGCAGGGTATAATGCATACGATTGTTTAATATACCTACCATTACATTATGACGGCCTTCGAGTAAAGATTCTACTGCGGCATATCCCATACGGCTGGCGATAAGACGGTCCAGACAGGTGGGTGATCCGCCACGCTGAATATGTCCCAGAATACACACCCTGGTATCGGTTTGCGGAAGGCGTTCTTTAACCACTTTAGCTACTTCATTGGCGCCGCCAAACTCATCGCCCTCGGCTACTACAACCA
>Ga0114129_10007504_pt1 | contig 15532 bp, 14 predicted proteins | sample RhiMetdeltSRZDD1_FD_80071 | JGI IMG/M metagenome (GOLD analysis project Ga0114129, IMG submission 80071) | Populus rhizosphere microbial communities from Tennessee, USA - Rhizosphere MetaG P. deltoides SRZDD1 (version 2) (version 2) | ecosystem: Host-associated > Plants > Roots > Rhizosphere >...
AAAGGAGACGCCATAACGGAAGTTGCGACCCTAATATTTGACGCCCACGAGGGGCTGTTCGTGCCCCTTCAGGCCTGAAGCAATGACGCTTTCGACCTCCGTCATGAGCTTTTCCCGTTGATTGAGACCCAAGCCTTTAGTCTCAATCTCAGGATGGAAAACCACGCGAATTGTCCCAGACCTGATCCTAAATCGACCCGGAGGCATCACTTCATAACTGCCGGAAATCGTAACTGGAATGATGGGCACGCCGGCTTGGAGTGCCATAATGAACAGGCCCTTTTTGAAAGGCCCCATTCTTCCCGTCCGGCTGCGTGTTCCTTCAGGAAAAGCAATGAAGGAATGCCCCTCCTTCATCTGAGCGACAGCTTCCTCCACTCCTTGCAGCGCGCTGGCACGATCCTTTCGATCGATGAAGACGAATCCTCCCAGCTTCATGATCTTGCCCAGGAACGGAACTTTGCGAAGCTCCTTCTTGAGCATGAATCTAACGTTACGCGGAATGGCGGGAAACAGAGCTGCCGGGTCGCAATTCCCTTGATGGTTGGCCAGAAACAGATATGTTTTTCCGGCCTTTACGTGCCCTAGCCCTTCAATTTCGACCGCGATTCCGGCCGCTCGAGTCAGGAGAGAACATCCGGCCTTCCCGACGGAATACAGGATCTTTGAGTTTCCTCCCAGCAGGACGTAGAGAATGCTTAAAGGACCGACCAGTAACAGGTAAAGAGAAACGACAACAATGGCAAACAGAGTTCGGATCATGCACCATGCAGTCAAGGCCTGACGTCACTTGCCAATCAGCGCTTGCAGTCGATCCAGCAAGTCTTCCTTAACGAACGGTTTCATCAGGAAGTCGCTCGCCCCTGCCTTCAATGCTTGCTTGATGTAGGATTCGTCGACGTTGCCAGTGAACAGAATCACCGGAGGTTTCTTAGGCAGGTCCTTGGATTGGACGAGGTTTAGAATCGAGAGTCCATCTAGATGCGGCATCATGGCGTCGAGCATAATCAAGTCGGGGTCTTCAGACACGATCCTATCCAGTACGTTCAAAGCCTCCTCGCAAACCACGGCCTCGTAACCCTCCAGACGCAACATCAATTTCAGCATCGCCAGGATGCCAGGGTCATCATCAACGATCAGGATCTTTTTCTTAGGCATCGATTGTTGACTCACCCCTCTGCCTGAAGCCAGCCGGGGCAGCGGGGCACTGCAACTCATGAGTAACGTTGCCGCAAGGCCTCCAACATTTTTCCATGGATTCCGTCGAATCCACCGTTCGACATGATCACGACCATATCTCCCTGCTCCAATAGCGGGGCGACGCCGGCCACAATAGTATCGGCAGAGTGCCACCAGCTTGCCGAAACGCCCTGCTGCTTCAGATCGCTCACGATTTGCGCCACATCCAATCTTACAGAAGCATCCAGCTTTTCCGCGGCGAACGGGGAACAGAGTATCACCTGGTTTGCAGGGGAGAGACTGTTAGCGAACTCTTTCTGGAAAACGTTTCTGCGCGAAGTCGCCGAACGAGGCTCAAAGATGGCCCACAAGCGGTTGTTCGGATAGCGCGCTTTGACTGCTACCAGTGTTTCCCGAATAGCTGTGGGATGGTGCGCAAAATCATCGAACACGGTGATGCCATTCACCACGCCGCGGACCTCCAGGCGCCGCTTGACGTTTCTGAAATCGCGCAAGGCCTCTTGCAGTATTTTTGTCTCGACCCCAAACTCTTGTGCACAGGCGATTGCACCCAGGACATTCTTGACGTTAAAGGTGCCGGCCAGGCGAGTTTCGAATCGCTCCCAAAAGGCTCCTTCGCGCCAGATCTCAAACCGCATCACTTCGGGGCGAATCTCAATTGAGCGAGCTGTCCATTGAGCTCCGTCCTCCAGGCCAAACGACTGAACGCGGCAAAATGCTCGAGCGCTTAATTCCCGAACTACGGGATCGTCCCAGCCCGCAAAGAGCCTACCGTGAGAAGGGATTATGTTGACAAGGCGGCTAAAGCTCAACTGCACAGCAGCGAGATCGGAGTAGATGTCGGCATGATCAAACTCGCAGTTGTTGAAGATCACCCAGTCAGGGAGATAATGAAGAAACTTGGGCCCTTTGTCAAAAAAGGCCGTGTCGTACTCGTCGCCCTCGATGACAAAGAGACTTCCCGAGCCAAGCTTGAAGCTACTTCCAAAGTTTTCGGCAATACCCCCTACCAGGAAGCTGGGGTCCATTCCACCGCATTCTAAGAGCCAGGCGAGCAGGGAAGTCGTGGTCGTCTTTCCATGCGTTCCCGCGACAACCAGTGACTGCTTTCCACGGATGAAAAACTCCCTGAGTACCTCGGCCATCGAGGCATAGCGAATCTTCCAGTTCAGGCTGAATTCGACTTCGGGATTGCCTCTCGAGATTGCGTTTCCAACCACTACCAGATCTGGTCTGGGATCGAGGTGCCTTTCAGAAAATCCCGGGGAAAGCCTCACCCCTCGATTCTCCAAAAAGGTGGACATAGGTGGATAGATATTCTGATCGGAGCCCGTAACCTCGAATCCTCTGGTTTGCAGCATCCCTGCGAGTGAGGCCATGGCGGTGCCACAAATACCAATCAAGTGGATTCTTTTGATTTCGAGTGCCGAATCAGGCAGCATACAAGCTTGTTACTGCAGCCTCTTCCAATTCCAGATATTTTTCGTCGGCGTTAAGCAGAGCCATCACCCCGAATGGCAAAGTCAAGGCCCCAGTGGAGGTGTGCCCTGAGGGCAGTCCAAAGAGGATCGGGAAACCAAAGTCCCGAAGGATATCGAAGATGATTTCCTGAAGGCTGTAACCCTGCTCGGAACCTGGAGCACAATGAAGCATCTCTCCAAAGACGATCCCCTGAACGTCCTCCAGCTTCCTTGCCAGTTTGAGGTGCATCAGCATGCGATCGACCTGATAAGGTTTGGCATTCACATCTTCCAGAAAGAGAATCTTGCCTGTAGTTTCGATTTCGTAAGGGGTCCCCAAGGTTGCAGTCAGGAGAGAAAGACAGCCGCCGGTCAGGTGTCCCCGAGCCACGCCTGGCTGCAGAGTTTCCAGCCCAGAGGAGGTGATCCTCTGCCCAGGGTTGATGCGCGTCAAACATTCCAACAGATTCTCCCTGACATAAGAGGGCTCCCCCAAGGCCAACTCTCGAGCCACCATGGGACCGTGAAAACAGGTCATGTGGCAGGAATTCTCCAGAAACTGGAGCAGCACCGTAATGTCACTGTAACCAATGAAGATCTTGGGATTGACCTTGATTCGTGAAGCGTCCAGTCGGCCGATCAGGTGATGGCAGCCATAGCCTCCCCGGGCGCAGAAGATTGCATCAACGCGGGGATCTTCAAACATTCGTACCAATTCGGCGGCCCGCTCATCGTGGGAGCCAGCAAAATAGTAGTGCTGTGAGAGGGCGGAGTCCGAGCAGATGACCTGGAATCCCAGCGCCTGCAACTCAACTGAACCCTTCAGCAGGCTCTCCTCTTTTACACTCCCGGCTGGGGCAATGATGCCAACGGTTCCACCGCGTTTCAGAGCCTTAACTTTTTGCATCGAGGGCATTGGAACCTGTATTCGCGGAGGCGGGCGAATCGTTTGGTACCGACAGTCCAGAAATGACCATCTGCCGGGTCTCCATTGCAAGAGGTTTCTGGCGGAGCAGGTTCAGCTTTGTGATAAGAAGATTGATCTCGCGGACCTGGCGGGCACGTTCCGAGCTATCTGCAACGCCCTGCAAAAGATCCTTCAATCTCAGGATCTCCTTTCGCAGCTCCGCCTCTGGAGGGAGACAGTGTGCATTCTTAAGCAATCTGTAGGCCATCCGGAGATTGGGCGCCACCGCGCTGTCATCCTCCAGCCTCAATGGCTTTCCACTACCCGGCAGATTGTCAAACTCTCCATTCGCCAGGGCTGCCCGAATCTTTTCTTCCGCGACTCTTTCGAAGTTAGACATGTTCAAAACTTACCGTTGCGGGCCTCGTATTTGGTGGGCTTGTTCAGTGTTGGATTCTCTTGCATCACCCAGTGTGCAACCCATTCCACGATTTGAGAAGGTCTGACTGTCGGGGCGCCCAGGAGTTGAAATAGCGCACTTGAATTGCCCAGCAAGGCCGTTTCGCTCTCCTGTCCTTTGAAAAGAGGTTCGATTCCCATGATCGCGCCCATCTGACGGGCAACTTCCCTGACCGAGAGAATCTCTGCCCCGGTTAAGTTCAACACATTAGCGGGACTCTGGCACAAAGGGAAAGACCGAGCCAGGTGGGCGTTGGCATCACCTTGCCAAATCTGGTTGAAGTAGCCCATCGCGAGGTCGATCGGCGTTCGCGCTTTTACTCTTTGGGCAATATCGAGGATGATGCCATAGCGTAGCTCGGTAGCATAGAACAACCGGAGGATTGTCACGCGAGTGCCGTTTCGCTGAGAATAGTACTGGATCATCCGCTCTCCAGCTAGGCGGGACTGTGCATATTCCCCTACAGGTTCGAGATCGTCGCTCTCCTTGGCACCGCCCGAGGAGACCTGGCAGAATCGATAAACGTTTCCGGAAGAAACGTAGACAATTTTGGAACGCGGGAACCGTTGCATGATTTTGGCAGGAAGTAAGCCGTTCATCGCCCAGGTGAGAGGCTCATTGCCGGTGCTGCCGAATTTATGCCCGGCGAGCAAAAGGATGTGCTCAACATCTGGCAAAGCCTTTAGCGCGTCATCTTCCAGTAGATCGCATGAAATCGTTGTAACGCCGACCGAGTCCAGGTACTGACGGTGAAGCCCATCTAAAAAACGAGACACTCCAAAAAGGCGCTTGGCACCGGCCTTGACCAGCAGTTCAGCCAGGGTTGGTCCCATTTTCCCGGCAGCACCCAAGAGCATGATGTCGTCTTGGATCTTCCGGATGGCCGAGATCACTTCCGGAGACGGCTGCGTCATTCTCGCGATCAGTTCTTCTTCGGTTTGAATGAGGGTTGAGAGGCTCACAGGAAGCAAGGACCCATTCAGTGCGCAATGGCCCCCCTTATTGGGGAATCAAACGGCTTGAATATAATAGCCCGTGACAGCGGGCTGCCAAATTATTTATTTTTGCCGAGGCAAAATGATTTCACGTTATCACTCTCGTCTGCGGTCGCATTCTTCCGAGCGGCGAAGACCGGCTCTTGCTTTGATCGTCCTTGCTGTTGCCGGTTTCTGGCCGGTTCTGAAAGCCCATCCGCTCATGGACGATCACCTGTTTTTTTCCTGGCTGGAAAGAACTTCCTGGCGGGACGCCCTGTGGCAGCGCTTTACGGGCAATTGGATTCCTGAATTCACCCAGCTTCAGATGTATCGCCCAGTATCGGGCCTTTGGCAAGCGACGACGTATCACTTTTTCCGTGCCAATGCTCTGCCCCACCATGTTCTGAACCTGTTACTCCATGGTGGGACATGCTTCCTTGCCGGGGTTCTTGCTCGTAAGCTCACTGGGAAGGGAGAGGTCGGATGGCTTGTCAGCGGATTGATGCTAGTCCACCCGAGAGCGGCGTCAGGTGTGTCACTTATTTTTAATTTTACAGACGTCCTGTCCGCGTTTCTGATGATGCTGTCTTTGGTCGTCCTCCAGGCAATTCGCCAAGCCGAGGACGACTTGCATGGAGTCCCGCCTTGCGCAAGGGGGGACCATAGGGGGGTGTTTGACTCCCTCGTCCCCACTGGGGGAGAGGGTGCCCGAAGGGCGGGTGAGGAGCCCATAGTACTACAATCGCGGCTTTTGAGTATCCCTTTCCTCACAAGGGGATTGGTTCTGACCGCCATCCTCTGGGCAAGCTCTGGCCTGGCTTTAGGAGTCAAAGAAGTCTGCTTACCTGTTTTGGCTGTTTTGCTCGCGGCTGAGATGATGTGGCCGAGTCAAGGAAGAGACATGGGCAAAACGTTGGCTCGCCAGGCCGGACTGCTGGCCTTGGGAGGAATCTATCTATTCGCCAGAACTCATTTTGTCGGACACCCTTTTCAGACCCATCGTCCCGGGCTGAGTTTTCCGCTTCCAGACCATTCCTTGGAATGGACCATCTTTTGGGACGGCCTCCTCATGGTGTTCACATTTGGAGGAGCATTGCTAATCAGGCGTTGGGACAGGCTCAGGAAACAGCTTCCGGCTTCATCAGATTGGATGCTCCTATGGTCCGGCTGCATGCTGCTGCCTGCAGTCCACTTTTGCAGCCAGGTGACTCTGCGACCCTGGTTCTTTGACGAACGATATTGGTATGTCCCTCTTGTTCCGTTGAGCTTATTTGCTGCCGCTCTACTGACCCACAGAACGGTGCTAAGCTGCGCGTTTGGAGCTGCACTCCTGGCTATCACATTGCCGGGGGCTAGCGGCTTCTTCATAGCCGGGATGGCCTTCCTGGTTACAATCTCGTTTACTAGCGAGCCTCCTGAGCTGGAAATCCAGCGGACCATCGCGATGCTCTTTCTAGGGGCGATCGTTCTGGTTTTGTGGCAGCGTTGCGCTCAGATTAAGACGCGCGCTGACGAGGCTGCGGGACTTCAGGCTCAACTTAACAAGGTTATCTCAGAGACTCCGCCCCATTCTCCCATCGCTTTGCTTGAGTTCACAGAGCGGACAGCTGAGCCAGCATTATCCTTGAATGGACTACTGCAGTGGCTATTGACCCCGCCGTTTGTTTCGGTAAATGTATCTGACCGTTTCTTCTTTGCCTATCCTACGTGGGATTCTCCTCCTACTAATCGGTACTGGGATCGCACCACTCGCCATTTGTCGGACAAATTGGCCGCTGGGCAGGAAGTGAGCTTGTACTCGTGGAATAGTGAAAGTCGCAAGTTCCGGAGCCTGGGCGGTGAGAAGGGGATCGCACGGGGCCTTTCTGTGCCTCCCAGGTTTCAGACAGTTCCGATGGAAACTCTTGACGGTTTGGATTCCAAGTCAACCCCGGGAGAATTCAAATCTTTCTGGCACTCCACTGCACCTGCCTTCGATCCCAAACTGTATGGAGCTCTCGCGATAAGGTTTACCGTTGCCGGATCCCAAAGCAGTTCCACCCCGCTTGAGATTGAGGTCAGCTGGGTGACCCAGCGCGCAACACAATGGAGCGCCGTCAAAGAGATTCGCACCCATCTACCTGCGAGCCTGGCCACGATGAGACGCCCCTCCCACGCCGAACTGTGGCTCAATCCTGGACGTCGGGTGGATTGGCTGTTAGGAGGTGGAATTGTCGAGTTGCGTCTGATGGCGAATCAGCCGCTGATGTTGGAAGAGGTGCGGGTTGGACCATTCGTTCCCGAGAGCGTTCTGCGAGAGTACAACCACACCGAACAATATGCCTCTCCGGGAATGAAGTTCTTATGGGAAACAGAATCATGGTGGAGGGAGACCGAGTAGCAATTACTGTGGCGGCAAGCTCTCCCTGACTCTTTCCAGGATCAGCTCTCCAATCTTGGGATGAATTCCCAGCGGTTCAGTAATCCGAAAACGAACCTGTCGATGCCTTGCTGCGGCCTCCGCCACCATCCTGGGTATGTCGGACGTCGAATGCCTGCCCGGGCCCAGGAAGTAAGGGTGGACAATCACTTCATCAGCTCCATCGGCGACGCAGGCATCGAATGCTTGTTGGATGGTCGGTTCAGCCAGCTCCATGTGCGCGAAGCGAACAATCTTGAAATCCGACATTGACCGAAGCATGCGGGCGACTTGAGGCAGTAGGTCGTTCGCATCTTGCATGCGGCTACCATGATCGATGATAAGCAGGGCTGAATTCATGGCGCATCATTAGTGGGAGCAGTGGTTAAAGGCCCCTGTTCCTTCTCACTGGCCCACCTCGCCCCGTTTGGGAGAAGGGATCAGGTGAGGGAACCAGCAGGAGGATGGAAACATGCTCTCTTGCTTATAAAGACCAATAACATTGCGTAACGCCATTTTTCCAGCAGGACTATTTATCGCCAAGCACAAGCTTCGCTATGGTCTGGAGCTGCATGAACGAGGTTCCCTCGTAAATCTTGCCGATCTTTGAATCACGAAAATATTTCTCCGCGGGGTAGTCTTTGGTAAATCCGTATCCGCCGAAGATCTCAACGACTTGCGACGTGACTTTTTCTGCGACCTGAGAGGCAAAATACTTCGCCATAGCGGCTTCTTTGACGAAACTGAGCCTGGCATCTTTCAGGCGGGCGGCATTGTAGGTGAGAAGGCGGGCGGCTTCAAGCTCAGTGGCTAATTCTGCAATCTGGAATTGAACTGCCTGGAACTTTGAGATCGACTGGCCGAACTGCTCTCTCTGTTTGGCGTAACGAATACCGTGTTCCAGCGAGCCACTGGCCAGCCCAATCATCTGTGCTCCAATTCCAATGCGCCCTTCGTTTAGCGTTTCGATGGCAATCTTGTAACCTTTGCCAACCTGGCCTAGAACATTTTCTTTTGGGACTTCACAATTGTCCAAGACCAGTTCGCAAGTGCTGCTGGCTCGAATGCCCAGTTTGTCTTCCTTTTTTCCGAGGGAGAACCCTGGAAAGCCTGGTTCCACAAGGAAAGCCGTGATTCCTTTGTACCCTTGGCTGCGGTCGACGGTTGCAAAGACTATGAACAAGTCCGCTTCGATGGCATTTGTGATCCAGAGTTTTTGTCCATTGAGAAAATAGCGATCTCCCTTCAAATCGGCTCTTGTTTGAAGCGAGAAGGCATCGCTGCCTGAGGCCGCTTCCGACAGAGCGTAGGCCCCCAGCTTGGCCGAAGCAAGCTGGGGAAGATACTTTGCCTGCTGCTCCCGGTTTCCCCAGCGCATCAGGGCATTGTTGACCAATGTGTTTTGGACGTCCACGACCACTCCTGCCGAAGCGTCAAAGCGCGAAAGCTCTTCCACAGCCAGAATCGACATAAAGAAACTACAGCCGGTTCCCCCCAAGACATCGGGGATTTCAATCCCCATCAAATGCATTTCGAAAAACTGGCGGATCAAGTCACGATCAAACTTGCCCCCCATATCCATTGACTGGACCAGGGGTCTAACCTTGGCGTCGGCAAATTCCCGAACCGAGTCGCGGAACATCTCTTCTTCTTCTGCAAGCTGAGTTAAGGGCGGGTGCAAAGGAGGATCTGGCATAAGACGCTTCCTCAATCTCCACAATTTTTAGTGCAACCAAACAGCCCGATTATACACCTATAGTTTGACCGGGAGATCGTTATGCTAGGAGTGCTCTGGTGTTGGCCACTGCCTGAGTGTTTTTACAATTGATTTACAACTTTCGCTGAACCTTTATGCGATTTCTTTCGTCTTAATACAGTTGAAACCTGATAGCAAGTTGAACTGTCCGAAGTTTTCGAGTTTCGCCAGTGCTTATCTGTTCTTGATAAGAAATTAAACCAATGAGCCAGCATCTCTTGTCTTTCAAGGAAGAGGAGCCCGTAAAACAGTCAGTCGTTGGACAATCCAACAGAATCTCTGATGCGATCGACTGCCGCTGTCTCTGTGGCAGCTTAATGGCCAGGATCACCGCTCGAGGAGTGGAGATCAAGTGTCGGAAGTGCAAACGGATACAGTTGATCCCAAACTCACAAATCACCTGTGCCTTGTGACCATCACTAAGTTGGCCGCACTCTGATTTCGATTGGCGTATAGGCCAGAGGCTTTCAGTCCCGAGCCCCACACGAGCGCTCCGTGCGTGTGGGGCTTTCTTTTTTTTGGCGCGAGAGTCCGAAGGAGGTGGGAAGGCGATGAGGTAATGATCCATTTGGTCCGGTTGGGACCAGAAGTCTGAATAACTCAATCTGAGATCCAAACCTTGGAGGAGATAGATGAATCCCAAGAATTCCAGAGGCGTAGTTCTTGCATTGTTGACGACGACGTTCTTATTGCTTTCCGGTTCCAACTCAATGGCAAAATCATCGAAGAGCCTGACCCTCTATCAAAAAGTTCAGCTGAATGACGTCATTCTAGAACCTGGAGACTATAAGGTAGAGATTCTGGAGAATGGTGGGGCAACGGAAGTGGCTATCTATAAGGGAAAGACTCTCGTGGTGAAGGCTCCAGCCAAGCCGGTTCAACAGGACAAGAAAAATCAAAGAAGCTCTATTCTGTACCTACTGAATGGAGAAGATGCGCCGTACATGACCGAACTAAGGCTGATCGGAGACTTGGTGGCTTATCAATTCGATTCAGCCGGCCAAATGAGTAAGAAGAAGTCGTCGAAGAATAGCTAGAATTGAATATCTGAGCCGCTGTCCGCGCGATCAGCCTCCAAACCTGCCCTGGGGTAGTGGCTCATCAGTGCGTGAACCAAGTCCCTACTCAGCCGAGGCCGGGGATATTTAGCTTGTGGTTCCAATGTTATGCACTGATGTGCTGGGTAGAGAAGGTCTCTGCCGCCATCAGGCGGTTGGATAGGGAGGCAAGCTCCTCAGCCGCGGGTCCTCAATCGGACCACCCATGGTGAAGTGATACAGGCTCTGATAGCGCAGGTTCTTGAGCCCCAGCACGGAGTGCATCGGATCATCGAAAAAGCAACCAATGCCGGTGCCACGAATTCCGATCGCTTCGGCTTGAAGATACAAGACCTGGCCGACGACGCCGCTTTCCCAATAGAGTCGCGGGTAGAACCAGGCCCCAAATTGCTGTAACGGTCGCTCAAACTCCGCGAGCATACCCAGACTGAAGCAGCCGTCGGCCGAGATTGACTGATGACAGGAGATCTGCTGAGACACCCTCCGTGCGTCGCCCGCCTGCAGGCTATAGAATTCCAGTCCGTCCGGACAGGCTTCCGGCTTTACCCAGACAAACTCTGATTTCATCTCAGCGCGGAGCAGCGGCGTCTGTATGGGGTCACGGACCAGGACATACAGGCCGGGATCAAGATTCTGAACTCGATGGACAAAGAGTGCCAGGTGAATGACCGGAGTCCAGGGAAGCGTGTTGAAAGGAATGGGCCCAGCCAGGGTTCTGGCCAGAATTTGATAGAAGGCCTTGCGAGTGATGCTGGTGCACCCATCCAGGGCGACGGCGCTGCGGCGTTGATAAATGATCTGCCGAAACGAGACCCGTGCAGAACCGACTGCAAGTGGTGTACCCGTCGGCCGAAAGGCTTCGTACTCTTGATTCGTGGCTGGCTTTTTGGTGGCGGCGGTCACACGCTCAATGATCGGCCACGCCACATGGCCATGGCTCAACAAATTCGGCTTGCCCTGCCATGGCAGTGCGGCAAAGGTCTCCAACGCGTTACCTGGCAAGTTATGAGTTCGAGGGGAGGTTCCCTGTGGATGGAGCACCAGCACGCAGTCAGGCTCTTCCGCTTCGGCCCCTTGAGAATCATCAACTCCCAGCAGAACCGCCAACATCTCGGTGCCTAGATCATCCAGCAGTGTCGCTTGCCAGCCTTGCGCCGCCGCAGCCAGGCCGATCGCAGCGATCGCATGCCCCGCATCGTGCTGACAGTAGCGATAGGCTCGTTCACCATATTTCCAGGCTTCCCGCCAGTGTACTGAGGTAAGTCCGAGCAGCAGAGCGGGTTTTGGAAGCCCTTGGGTCAACTGCTGCCAAGTTTCCAACGGGAATTCAGCACGGCGTTCCAATGCGTGCTTGGAGGGAGAGTAATGACAAACCATCGGGACCGCACACAGTCCTGCTATCGGCCCGCAGATCAGATAACCTTCCGTCGGATGAAGATTACCGCTCGATGGATTGATTCGCAGCGCCCAGGAGGAGTCACCCGCCTGTTTCCACGCCGACAGGGCAAGGCTGTCAGAAAAGAGTTGCGACACCAAGTGATGTGTGAGAGGTAGCGTCGGAACATGACCTGTCGCGGAGGCCGCGTCATAAAGAGGTTCCGTTGTTGGCGGAACATGATCCAAGGCGATCAGTGGGGCTCCCTCATATTGCCGAAAGGGATTGGGCTGCGTAGCCCAATCCATAGTTCGTGGCCCTCGGGCATAAGAATGAAAATGGTGTTTCGTCGCCTGGTGGTAGGCGATCACCTCCGTGAGCGGGTCAGACATACGGGACAGATGGTAACCCATTTACGAGCTGAACGGGTGCGCGGAATAGGTCGAATTTCCGTTCTCACTCGACAAGGTCTGCGATCTTGCCGTCATGCGCAGCGTTGCAGCGCGACGTGTTCCCGTACCTGCTTCGCCAACTCGCCTGATGGCGTGTGTGTCGGCATCGGCGGGGCCAAGCTGGCAATCCCACTTCACACGGGCACGAGCCAATCGTCAATCTTCCCACTTCATGATTGAACGCCTTTCCTGAAAGTTGTATGGTAAATTTTTCTTGAGTGCTGAACTGGTGCAGATCAGGGGAAGCTGAGAATCTGGAGGGTTGATCCACCCGATGAAAAGAGTTGCGGGACATTTTGTGTGGGCTGCTCTTTCGGTCGTGGCCGCACTCTCTTTGGCGGGCATCGCCCTGAATCGAGGCGAGCCCATCAACAGCATTTGGCTCGTGCTAGCGGCATCTTGCACTTACCTGCTGGGTTTCCGCTTCTATGGTAAGTTCATCGCGACCAAAGTAATGGCTCTAGATAACGATCGAGCCACACCGGCGGAGCGTCTGAGGAACGGGCATGACTTCGAGCCGACCAACAAGTGGATAGTATTTGGTCACCACTTTGCGGCCATTGCCGGGCCCGGACCATTGGTGGGGCCAGTTTTGGCTGCTCAATTCGGCTATCTGCCAGGCACTCTCTGGATCATTATCGGGGGAGTTCTAGGCGGCGCCGTTCAGGACTTTGTGATTCTGTTTTCTTCAGTGCGCCGTGACGGAAAATCATTGGGTCAGATGGCGCGAGAAGAGATCGGCAAGGTCGGAGGATTTACCGCTCTTCTGACCGTGTTGCTGATCATGATCATCTTGCTGGCTGTCGTGGCCCTGGTGGTGGTCAACGCATTGAAAGGGAGTCCCTGGGGAACGTTCACGATTGCTGCTACCATGCCGATCGCGGTTATCATGGGGCTCTATTTGCGCTATTGGCGGCCCGGTAAGGTCCTGGAGTGTTCCTTACTCGGATTCCTCCTGGTGCTCTTGAGCATTTTCGGTGGGCAGTGGATTTCACACTCCACCTCGCTAGCTCCGCTCTTCACCTTTTCGGGAGTGGCATTGGCCGTGGCGGTGATTGTTTACGGCTTTTTGGCCAGCGCTCTTCCCGTCTGGCTCTTACTGGCACCGCGAGACTATCTGAGCACCTTTGTGAAGCTGGGGGTTGTCTTGATGCTAGGCGTTGGAATTCTTTTCGTGCGTCCCGAAATGCAGCTTCCCGCCTTTACACGATTTGCCGACGGCTCTGGCCCTATTTTTGCCGGGAAGATTTTCCCGTTCTGTTTCATCACCATTGCCTGCGGGGCGATTTCAGGATTTCATTCACTGATATCCTCGGGCACAACGCCCAAGATGATTGCCAAGGAGTGGCACGCCTGGCCTGTGGGCTATGGCTCCATGCTGCTGGAAAGCTTTGTCGCCATCATGGCCATGATTGCCGCCTGTGTTCTGCAACCGGGTGTTTATTTCGCGGTGAATTCTCCGGCTGGAATTGTCGGCGGCACACCGGCGGCGGCCGTCGCGACTATCAGTGCGTGGGGATTTCCCCTGACCGCAGCCGACATGGCAGGGTTGGCGCAGGACGTCGGAGAACACTCCCTCTTCTACCGCACGGGTGGTGCGCCTTCTCTTGCTCTGGGCATGGCCCACATCTTCGCTAAAGGTGGAGGTGGGAAAGCTATTCTTGGCTTTTGGTATCATTTCGCCATTATGTTCGAAGCGCTCTTTATTCTCACGATCATCGATGCGGGTACGAGGGTTGGGCGATTCATGCTTCAGGACCTCCTAGGTCATGTCTACAGACCTTTGGGGCGCACCAGCTGGTTGCCGGGTGTCGTCCTCACCAGCGCTGCCATTGTTTTGGCTTGGGGTTATTTCCTCTACCAGGGGGTGCTCGATCCCTTGGGCGGAATCAACTCCCTCTGGCCGTTGTTTGGAATTGCCAACCAGCTTCTGGCGACCATCGCTCTATGCGTGGCGACCACGATTTTCATCAAAATGCATCGGAGTCGTTTCATGTGGATCACGTGTGTTCCTCTGGCTTGGCTGGTAACGGTGACGTTCACTGCTGCCGGTCAGAAATTGTTCTCATCAGACCCTCGAATCGGTTTCCTGGCGCAGGCGGACGGACTTGCAGCCGCTTTGCAGGCTGGCCAGGTAGCAGCCGCAAGGGTTGCGGAGACGCAGAGTTTGATCTTCAACGCCCGGATGGATGCCATGGTTTGTGGACTCTTTCTCGTTCTCGTCACGACGATTCTGATTGATTCGGTTCGGATTTGGGTGGGCATCCTGCGTGGCACCCGCGAAGCCCGGGTCACCGAGACACCCTTCGTGCTGTCCCGGTTACGGCCGGAGGAGCTATGAAGAGGCTTGAAAACTTCTTTAAGTTAGTTCTCGGAATACTGCGAGAGCTGGGAGATGAGAATGCTTACCAAAGGCATTTGGCTCTTAGCGATCGCAAAGACAGTCGAGAAGAATGGCAGCGCTTTCATAGAGGACGTCTTCAGACAAAATACCAACGAGCCAAGTGTTGCTAAAGGCACTGTTGCATTTAACTAGGTTGCGAACCACAGAACTGCAGGCAGATGAATAAGGGCATTTGCTTGTACACGACGGCAAGGCCCAATCGAATCGAGGTCATCTCTCGACAGGGAGAGTGCCTTTCATTACCAGCGCAAAATCCCGCAGCGAGGTTGTGATGAAACGGACCGCTGAGATATCGATTGCGAAACAGCCGCTTTCCAGCTAAGATTTCCCCGATTTGAAACGCAGTTGGCTTCAAATCCAGCAAGATACTCATCCTTCATTTTCCAAAGCGAAGACGAGACTAACAGGGAGCCCCGAGTGGGAGTGATTTTCCCATGCCAGCTATGGAGATAACCGTCGCCCACAGTCCTGACTCTGATGACGCCTTCATGTTTTATGCCTTGGCGACGAACAAGATCAAGACGGGCGACATCAGGTTTCGACACGTTCTCAGCGACATTGAAACCTTGAATAAGAAGGCTTTAAAGGGGGAGTATGAAGTTACCGCGATCTCGTTTCATGCATACGCTTATCTGAACGAAAAGTACGCCCTATTGAACAGCGGGGCAAGCATGGGCGATCGTTATGGACCTTTAGTGGTTTCCGAGCTGCCGATGAAGGCATCCGAGCTCAAGGGCAAGATGATCGCCGTCCCCGGTACGATGACCACAGCCTTCCTGCTTTTAAGGCTATTGGAGCCGGACTTTTCTCACATTGTCGTCCCTTTTGACAGGATCTTCGAAACGGTCGCCCGGCGCAAGTCCAATGCTGGTCTAATCATCCATGAGGGGCAGCTCACCTTTTCTTCATTGGGCTTGCATAAAGTCATTGATCTAGGAGAGTGGTGGCACAAAGAGACTCAACTGCCTCTGCCGCTGGGTGGTAATGCAGTCCGCAAGGACTTGGGGTCAAATCTCATCGCACAGATCTCTGCCATTTTGAGGAAGAGCATCGAGTACGCTTTGGGGCATCGGGAAGAAGCCCTC
>Ga0114129_10007505_pt1 | contig 15532 bp, 11 predicted proteins | sample RhiMetdeltSRZDD1_FD_80071 | JGI IMG/M metagenome (GOLD analysis project Ga0114129, IMG submission 80071) | Populus rhizosphere microbial communities from Tennessee, USA - Rhizosphere MetaG P. deltoides SRZDD1 (version 2) (version 2) | ecosystem: Host-associated > Plants > Roots > Rhizosphere >...
ATTCAAAGGCTCGGAAACTGATCGTGGATTTTTGGTTCAGCATGTTTTCGGCCATGCGTCACAACGGGTGCCAAAACCGAACTTTAACCTTAAAATTTAAAGCAGCACGACTTCTCGGTCGCCGCTAACCACTCGACCAATCTCGTAACATGCTGATCCGTTTTTGTTGGTAGCCTCTTTGATCGTTGGGACATCATCATTCGAACACACGATCACCATGCCAACTCCCATATTAAAGGTCCGGTACATCTCGCGTTCAGTTACATTGCCCAATCGCTGCATCAAGGTAAACACAGGCAGGATGGGCCATGATCCTTTTCGAATCTCCACAGCCGTACCTTCCGGAAGAATTCGCGGAATGTTGTCGATCAAGCCACCGCCTGTGATGTGGGCCAGGCCTTTCATCACACCGGAGTCGAGCAAAGTCTCCAACGGTCGTAAGTAGCTCACGTGTGGCTTCAATAATGCTTCACCTGCAGACATGGACAGCTCAGGAACGTGCGCATGCGGTTCGTATCCGGCAACTTCAAAGAACAACTTGCGAGCAAGCGAGTAACCATTCGTGTGTAAACCCACCGAAGGAAGAGCCAATAAGAGGTCGCCCGTACTGATTCGTTTTCCGTCAATTATCTTGTTCTTGTCGACTACTCCGACGATAAATCCGGCGATGTCATATTCACCGTCGCCATAGAAACCCGGCATCTCGGCGGTTTCGCCCCCAAGCAAGACACAACCATTTTCCCTGCACCCTCGCGCGACACCCTCTATGACCTGGCCCACAACTTCGGCAGACAGCTTCCCCGTAGCAATGTAATCGAGAAAGAAGAGCGGCCGTGCTCCTTGGACCAGGATGTCGTTGACACAGTGGTTGACCAAGTCAGCGCCGACAGTGTTATGCACAGCAGTCGCGAACGCGATCTTTAACTTAGTTCCGACACCATCAGCGGAGGCGACCAATACGGGTTCCGAGAGATTCGGAAAGGCGCCATCGAACATGCCGCCGAAGCTGCCAATATCGGACAACGTTCTCGCATTAAATGTCGTACGTGCGAGTTCTTTTATGCGATCGGTAGCATGAGTCGCGACATCAATATCAACACCGGCGTCGCTGTAAGAGATGGGTTTGGTCATGTGTCTGTAACCGTTCTAGTTCTCATTCTCCCCAGGCTTCAGCCTGGGGTTATGCGTTTCTCACATCCAATCTGAAACCGTTTTAACGGTTTACAGCGCTCGCCTGCCTACTAGAAACCGTTAAAACGGTTAGCCGGTAATGGCGGAGGCCGCACCCCAAGCTAAAGCTTGGGGTGAATGAGAGGACGTTAGCAACAGGACGAAACCTTAGTTGCGCAGGCGATCTTTACTTTGTCGCCTTCTTCGGTGGTGGGCCGAAATCTCCGTAAGCGATAAAGCCCGATCGCGATGAATCATCTTTCTGCGCGATACGACCTGTCCAAAGATCGGCATTGGCTTCCTTGCTCGTTTTTACAGTCATGTCGCCTTCTCGGCCACGCGTCGTAATACTGATCTCACCCTGAAGGTCTGTGCGGTAGAGCTTGATTTCAGCGTTCGCTCCGCGCAGACGATCGAGAACGGCCTGCGATGGATGACCGTACCGGTTCCACTCGCCGCACGAGACGATTGCAATCTGCGGCTTAACTCTTTTTAGAAAGTCCCCGGACGTAGCGTACTTCGAACCATGATGCGCAATCTTCACCAGCTGCGCTTCGACGTTAACCTCTTTCGATAATAATCGATGCTCGGTTTGTTCTTCCGCATCACCCATTAACAACATCGAGAACGATCCGTAGTCGAGACGAACAACAATTGAATTTGCGTTCGCCTCGTTCCCGCCGGTCCGCATGTTCTCTCTGGTGAATGGTGGGGCGAGTGGAGCAAGAACTGTGAGCAGCGCTCCGCCACCCAGATCATATTTTGTTCCCGGCTGTGCAGTCGCGTACGTCGCACCGCTCTTCGTTAATCCATCTTTGTAGTCGTCGTAGAATTTCGTGACGTAACTCGGACGCGCAGCTTGTTTCGTTCCCTTGGCGGACTGCGGCTTTGCGGAAGCTGAAGCCTTTGGTGGCACGAGGTTGGGCGGAACACTTGGTGGCTGATTGTTGTCGATGACATTCAGCACCTTTACCGCCTTGAACACTTCTGCCGCTCCTCCCATGTGATCCGGATGAGGATGAGTCACTATGAAGTAATCGAGTTGTTGAACGTTGTGGCGCTTGAGAGCATCAACGACGGTCTTTGCTTTTGTGGTATCGCCCGCGTCAATCAATACCTTCTTGCCGGCAGGTGACACAATTAGGATCGAATCGCCATTGACCGGACCAACATCGAGTACATGAATCTGGAGTTCGCCACCGGAAGGCGGCGGAGGTCGTTGTCTCCATCTCGGTAGAATAAACTTCCAACTGACGAAACCCGCCGCTCCAAGAACGACTATTAGAACAGCAGCGGCACACCCACACCCTCGACTAGCTCTTCCCAATAGTAATCTCGCTTAAATGTCAGACTTAGTAAATTACTCGAACCGGAGTCGGGGCATCGACGTGATTTGGTACTCGCAAGACGCTCGGAACGACGGTGAAGTCGCCTGACACGTATGCGTCAAGAGCGTCTTTAGCTTTGACCACTTCCCAAATCGAATCAGAGCCGACGATCTGTTCCAACATCAAGACTATCCGATCATAATCCTTCGGGCTTGAACTGAGGGCTGCGGCAAACGTCTTTCGTTTACTCGCATACGGAGCCAGGGCAACTGCCTCTGAATGATTAGCCAGTACACGCTTGATATTATTTGAATCAATTGCCAGCAACGTATACCTAAATCCAAGTAGTTTCTCGTCGGAGTTGCTGGTGATAAAACATCTGAGCGAATAACCATTACCCATTTTAAGTAGCTCAATTGTCCCGACAATTACCGGAAGCTGCGAGATCTGAAATACCTCGACTGGAATCGGCATGGGAGCGGATCGCTGAGCAACAACTATGTGCGCTGGACCAGCACAGCACAAAAATGCTAATACCGAGAAGATCTTACGATAATGTAAAATGAACGCTTTCAACCTTCGATTACCGATTCGCGATCACGTTCCCACATCGTTTCAGCATCTCTGGTGATGCGCGTCGGGTACTTTCCATTCCAGCAAGCGACGCATGCCGCATCAGGATGTATTTCCGTACCCGCAATCATTCCCTCCAGTGACAAATAACCGAGGGAATCCGCTTCGATGAACCTGCGGATTTCTTCGATCGACATCTGGGCCGCGATCAATTCCGACTTATTTGGTGTATCGACACCGTAATAGCAGGGGCTGATCGTCGGTGGGCAACTGATTCGCACATGGATCTCTTTCGCGCCCGCTTCACGAACCATTCGCACGATCTTTTTTGAAGTAGTGCCGCGAACAATCGAGTCGTCAATCAACACTACCCGTTTGCCGACAATCAACTCGCGCACAGGGTTCAATTTGATTCGCACACCAAACGAACGAATCGACTGTCTGGGTTCGATGAACGTTCGGCCAACATAGTGATTGCGGACTAACCCAAATCTGAAGCTCAGTCCGCTCTCTGCGGCGTAACCGATCGCCGCTGCAACCCCTGAGTCCGGGACTGGCACCACGACGTCGGCATCCGCGGGTTGTTCGACGGCTAGTTGCCTTCCCATCCGATGCCTTGACTCATTGATCGACTTTCCGAAGATCAGGGAATCGGGCCGCGCAAAATAAACGTGCTCAAACAAACACATTGAATGTTGCTGCTTTGGCAGAGGATGCGATGACCGCAGTCCTTCCTCATTAATCACGATCATTTCACCAGGTTCTACGTCACGCACATATCGAGCATCGATCAAGTCGAATGCGCACGTTTCCGACGCCAACACCCACGCATCGCCGAGACGGCCCAGTGCCAACGGCCTGAATCCGCGACTATCGCGAATCGCGATCAATTCGCGCGGTGTAAGGAACAACATTGAGAAGGCGCCTTCAGTTTCGCGCAATACGTCAGGAATCGCTTCTCTCACCGTCTTGCGGGACCGCGCTACCCCATGAAGCACAACTTCCGTATCGGACGTCGACGAAAAGATCGCGCCTTCATGTTCAAGCCGCATTCTGGCTTCGCGCGCAAAGGGCAAATTGCCATTGTGACAAACTGAAATTTGCCCATGCTGACAGGTCACAAGGAACGGCTGCGCTTCCAGAATCGAGACTTCACCTGCCGTGGAATAACGTACGTGTCCGATCGCGCTCGCACCCTTTAAACGATCGAGGTGAGATTGATTGAATGCCTCGGACACGTGACCCATCGCCCGTTCGAGTCGCAAATCCGAACCATCTGAAGCGACGATTCCACACGATTCCTGGCCGCGATGCTGTAACGCGTAAAGCCCAAGGTATGTCAGACGAGCGGCTTCGGGATGCCCGTAGATGCCGAACACTCCACATTCTTCGTGAAGCTTGTCCATTTCGATTTCAGTCACGGTGGTTGTCATTGAAGTTCAGTGTTGAATTACGTGTTGAGCTTACTTCGCCTTGCAGAAGCTTTCAAGATGCACGGTAGCTTGCGGGGCAGTAGCCCGACCTTCAGGGAGGACTCGCTGATGACAGCGCGCACAAATGAGCCCTCCCTGACGGTCGGGCTACTGTCCCGCGAGCTACACTCCTCATCACCCTTCCTGTCCTATTCAAACATCGTTCGACTTCGGTATGATTCCTGAGCGACAGTTGTTCGCCTCCCCGACCTGCGATTAGAGAAAGGACATGGCAATCACATACCCCTGCTTCACTGCGTTTCTCGTCGCGTTATCGCTATTGACGCCATTAGCCGAAAAGACAACCATCGACCCGCCCATTCCTACAACTGCGAAGCAGGTGTTTCGTAAGCACTGTGCGGAGTGTCATGGATTAGACGGCCGAGCAAAAACGATGAAAGCGAAGTTTAACCATGCGCGTGACATTGCCGACGCAAAATGGCAAGACGATGTCACAGATGAAAGAATCTTCAACTCCATCACAAACGGCCGCAATGTTCGCGGTAACATGCCGGCATTCGGAAATAAGCTTACCGATGCGCAGGTCAATTCCCTGGTGACGTTTGTGCGTGGACTTCGACAATAAAGCAGTAAAATCGATGAACGAACAGCGCGAACACACGGCGGCGGCCCAAACGGTTAGTCGGAACCTGGCAATCGTGTTGCTGCGTATCGCTTTAGTTGTTTTGCTCGTCGGTGCAGGCTGGGTAATTTATAAGCAGCTGCCGGTTACTGAATCCGAAACGGTTCCTAATAATGTAGGAACGAACGTGCAGATCATCCTGCGCAATGTGCCCGAGACGGGAGCTTCAGCTCTTGATGTGCGAGTCGACATTTACCCAGTTGACATCATAGCTGTTCGACACGAATTCTTTACCGAGCCGCGAGCGGGCAAACGTTTCGAAGATTTTTTGAAGGAGCGGATGAAAGGCCGGGCGCCAATCAATACTAAATTGGATCACGAAGGTCACGGTTCCGTGTATTTGCCGCCCGGCAATTGGTGGCTTCATACAACGCTTCCGGGCGAAGAAGAAATCGAATGGCGGCTCCCGCTGACAATAACTGGCCAAAAGCAAACGATCGAGTTAACTCCGCAGAACGCCTACACTAGAAGTAAATCGTTCTGATGTCCGATACGCTTTAGCTTGTCGTGACTTGCGCTAAGTTCAACTCGGTGGTAATCGCACGCTGACTTTAGCGCAAGTCACGACAAGCTAAAGCATATCGGACATCAGGCCTATGAAAGCTCTCCGCGTCCACAAGAAACGACTATCGCTCCGCAATATCAATAAACCCGAGCCGGACGGTGAGGTGTTGGTGCGCGTCCTTCTTTCCGGCATCTGCAATACGGATCTGGAGATCGCGCGTGGTTACGCTGGCTTTGCGGGCACTATCGGACATGAGTTTGTTGGGACAGTTGAAGAAGACGCTGATGCTACGCTTAGCGGTCAGCGCGTAGTCGGCGAGATAAACGCCGGCTGTGGTCGTTGCGAACTTTGTCGGAATGGTGATTCACGTCACTGCAATCAACGAACTGTGTTGGGCATAGTCGGCAGAGATGGCGCGCATGCAGAATATCTTACGCTGCCTCGGATAAATCTCATTCCCGTTCCCGAACAGATTCCCGATGAGCACGCCGTGTTTACTGAGCCACTGGCTGCAGCGTGTGCCATCATCGAACGAGTGTCGATTTCGAAGGACGATCGGGTCGCAATCATTGGTGATGGAAAGCTTGGGTTGCTTTGTGCTCAAGTGGTGGCGTTAACGGGCGCACGAACGGTTGCGATCGGAAAACATTCCAACAAGCTAAAGATAGTTGCGCGGCGCGGAATTGAAACGATCACGGTGAAGCAGGCAGCGAAAAGAAGAAAGGAGTTTGATGTTGTAGTCGAAGCATCTGGATCAGCTTCGGGTTTTGCAATGGCCCTGGACCTACTGCGGCCGCGAGGCCAACTGGTTTTGAAGTCGACTTTTCACGGGACGACAGAGCTCGATGCGGCGCGCATAGTTGTCGAAGAAATCAGCATCGTCGGATCCCGGTGCGGTCGCTTCGCACCGGCAATAGATTTGTTAAAGAGGGGCGCCGTTGATGTTGATAGCTTGATCAGCGAGGAGTATCCGCTTAGCGATGGAGTTCATGCAATGTCACGGGCGGCCGCAAAAGGTGTCTTGAAAGTACTCTTACGTCCCTAAACCCCAACGAACAAAACAAAATCATTGGTCATTTGTCATTTGACATTTGTCAATTTTCCTTTGGTAAACCACCCCCCGAGAGTGTAGGCCCTATGGGGACGGAGCATGGGTCATACCATTTAGCAACCCTCAAAAAATGACAAACGACAAATGATTCCGGCTCCCGCCTCCTGTTCCTGTTTTTTTGCTCCCCGCCGCATCTTTAGCCTATACTCTATCCCTTTCCTGACGCTGTGATCGTCACTTGCCCATCGTGCCGCATCAAAAGCGTAGGGAGCCAAAACCCCTGGGCTGATAATTCGAAGGTGGTGAATCATGTTTGATCCGTTTAACGACAACTCCTCCGCCCATGAACGCGCCATTTTGCGCAAACTCAGAATCTGGATCGCCGCACTTGCCGTAGCCTGCCTGGTTGCCGGTATCGGTATCGGAGCAATGCTGTCCGGCCGACCCACAATCGCCCAGAATGAGGCGCAGATTGCGCGTGCTCCAGAAGCGCTTTCTGCGTCGTTCGCCGAGATCGCGCGGCGCGTGGAACCAGCTGTCGTAAACATCGAAACGTTGCAAGCAGCTGCAGATACGGACCGGGACAATGAAGATAAAGAGGACGATTCGAACAATAATCCGCTTCTGGATATGTTCCGGCGACAGCAACGCAGACCGACTCGAGGCGTAGGAAGCGGCTTTATCGTCAGTCCCAAGGGATACATCCTCACAAACGAGCACGTGATTGAAGATGCAACACGAATTATCGTCGGGCTCCAATCAGGTGAAAAGTTTCGAGGTAAGGTTGTCGGTGTTGACTCCGAAACTGACGTCGCCGTTATCAAGATCGACGCGGCGCAGGATGTTCCCACTGTGACTCTCGGCGACTCCAATGCTGCGCAGGTAGGCGATTGGGTTCTAGCGATGGGATCTCCTTTTGGATTGGATCAAACCGTAACCGCCGGAATCATTTCTAAGAAGGAACGCGAGAGTCCGTCATTCACAAACTTCCAACGCTTTTTGCAAACTGACGCCGCAATCAATCGTGGCAACAGCGGTGGCCCCTTGGTAAATATGCGCGGCGAAGTAATTGGAATGAACTCGCAGATTGCAACCTCGACTGGCGACTACAACGGGATCGGATTTGCTTTGCCGGCCAACGAAACGAACTTCGTTTACAAACAGATCATTACGTTTGGCAAAGTGAAGCGAGGCTATCTTGGCGTCACGCTTGATTCGGTTCACGAAGAATTTGCGAAGGTGTACGGATTGTCCGCGGCAAAAGGCGCAATCGTCACTTCAGTCACTCCGACGGAGAACGGACAGGTAACACCGGCGGCGAACGTAGGTCTAGAAGCCAACGACATCATCGTTGAATTTCAAGGTGTACAAGTCGAGAACGCACAAGACTTGATTCAAAAAGTTGCGGCTAGCGCCGTGGGCCAATCGGTGTCACTCGTCTTCCTGCGCGATGCAGATGGCAAACTTGAAAAGCATTCCGCAAATGTTGTGCTGATTGAACGACCAAAGCTGACAAGCGGTCGTACGTTTGATGATTCACCAAAAGCAGCGCCCAAGGAAGCATCACCGAAGGGGAATAGCCTGCGCCTCGGTATCACCTTGGCTGAACTAACGCCCCAGCTCGCGAGCGATAAGCGGCTTACCGGCATCAAGGGTCTCTACATCAAGGATATTGATCCCAACGGCGTCGTCGCAGAACTGCGCGTTCCGCCGAGCGGAGCTCCGGCGATGGCCGAAGGCGATGTCATCACCCGCATCAATCGAATCCCCTTGAACTCCCTTGCTGATTTCCAACGCGTGCTCGGAACGCTGAAATCCGGCGATCCGATTGTGCTAAATGTCGCCTCTTACCAAAGAGATGGCAAAGGTGAACGGCTGGTAAGCAGGGTTGTGCAGTTCACCTACCAATAGCGAAGAATGCGGGTCTTTTGAGTGCGGGGACTTGTATCGCTTTCAGAGGCCGCGACTTGTCGCGACCGATTCGGGTAAACAAGTGCGGCGACAAATCCCGGCGTACCAAAGCGGTGATCCCGACGCGTCGGGACACTCCAAAGAGTCTTAACTATGGCGCAGGCAAAGAGAGCTGTTTCGAAAACTCCAGCAAAACAATCCAGCCGTGGTGCCACACGCACCGCAGTCAAAACTTATCAGAACTACATCGGCGGCCAGTGGGTGGCGAGCCAGTCAGAAGAGATGTTTGAAAACATCAACCCTGCCGACACTCGTGACATCGTAGGCCGATTTCCTCTTTCCAACAGCGAAGACGTAAATGAAGCAGTACATGCCGCGCAGGAGGCGTTTGATGGCTGGCGGCAGACGCCCGCTCCGCGTCGCGCTGAATTGCTGTTTCGTCTGGGTGAGATCTTGATCGGCAACAAAGCTCGATTCACTGACGACATGACTCGCGAAATGGGAAAGGTCCTAAAAGAAGCCGGCGGCGACGTTCAAGAAGCGATTGATTGCACATACTACACAGCGGGTGAAGGTCGAAGACTACATGGCTTCACAACTCCCGCCGAGATGCGCAATAAGTTTGCGATGTGTGTTCGGCAACCCGTGGGACTTTGCGGATTGATCACGCCCTGGAATTTTCCGATGGCAATTCCGTCATGGAAACTAATTCCGGCGCTGATCTGCGGAAACACAGTCGTGCTCAAGCCTGCCGAAGACACCCCATTATCAACCTACAACCTGGTCAAGGCCTGTGAAGAAGCAGGCATTCCACCGGGCGTCGTCAATCTGGTGACTGGACATGGGGAAACGGTTGGAGTGGCGATGACAAATCATCCGGCGCTGCGTTTGATTTCTTTTACCGGGTCGACTGAGACGGGCCGGATCGTGGCGTCCGCCTGCGCTGAGCGAAACGCAATCTGTTCGCTGGAGATGGGTGGCAAAAACGCCATCATCATTATGGACGACGCTGATATCGATCTAGCAATTGAAGGCGCCATTTGGGGCGCCTTTGGTACTTCTGGTCAGCGTTGCACGGCTTCGTCTCGCCTGGTTGTTCACAAAAAGGTCTACCGCCAGTTCGTAAATAAGCTCGTGGAACAGACAAAAGCGCTGCGCGTCGGTAATGGCGCTGATCCAAAGACCGATGTCGGACCGTTGATTAACGCCGATGCTGTTGAAAAGGTCATGAGCTACATTCGTATCGGCAAAAATGAGGATGGCGCAAAGTTGTCGTGCGGAGGAAAGCGACTAAGTCGCGGCGATTATGCACATGGTTATTACGTCGAGCCGACCGTTTTCACTGATGCGACGCCGGATATGCGGATTTCCCAGGAGGAGATCTTCGGTCCAGTAACAACTGTTATTCCGGTGAACTCGCTTGAAGAAGGTATCGAGGTCGCGAACGGCGTTCGTTATGGGCTTTCTGCTGCTATCTACACCCAGAATGTAAATCGCGCGTTCAAGGCGATGAACGAACTCTACACTGGCATCTTCTACGTTAATGCCTCAACTATCGGTGCAGAAGTACATTTACCGTTCGGTGGGACTAAGGCAACAGGAAACGGCCATCGCGAAGCGGGCACGCAAGTGCTCGACATCTTCTCGGAGTGGAAATCGATTTACGTCGACTTCAGCGGAAAGCTGCAACGTGCCCAGATCGATACCGAATCGCCTCAATAACAAGAGTCAAAAATTTAGAGCCGCTAAATCCCCCGGAGGATAAACCGTGATCGTCGGACTGCCGAGAGAAATCAAAGATAACGAATATCGCGTAGGACTAACGCCAGCGGGCGTTCGCGCACTCACCGATGCCGGTCATCAGGTAATCGTAGAGAAAAGCGCCGGAGAAGGCTCAGGTTTTGAAGATAGCTTGTACCAGCGCGCAGGGGCTCGCATGATCGATTCGGCGGACGAGGTATGGGCCAAGGGCGAAATGATCGTAAAAGTGAAGGAACCGATCGCGCCAGAGTACCCGCGGATGCGTGAAGGCCAATTGCTGTTCACTTACCTGCACCTGGCACCAGATCACGAATTAACAAAGCAGCTGCTCGACCGCAAGGTGACTGGTATTGCTTACGAAACAATAACTGATCGACGCGGCACACTACCGTTGCTCACACCGATGTCAGAAGTTGCGGGCCGAATGGCAATTCAGGTTGGAGCACACTATCTCGAGAAGATGAGTGGTGGCCGCGGCATCCTGTTGGGTGGCGTGCCTGGCGTGCCTGCTGCGCGTGTTGTGATCATCGGCGGTGGTGTAGTGGGAACTAATGCTGCGAAGATTGCGGTCGGTATGGGCGCTCACGTCACAATCATCGACAACAATCTGGATAGGTTACGCGAACTTGACGATATCTTTTTGTCGAAGATTTCAACACTCGCCTCCAGCGCCTACATGATTCACGATGCTATCTCACAAGCCGATTTGATCGTCGGTGCGGTGTTGGTACCTGGCGCGGCTGCTCCCAAGCTGGTTACGAAGACCATGTTGAAGGACGTGCCAAACGGCGCGGTCATTGTCGACGTCGCTGTCGATCAGGGAGGCTGCATAGAAACTACTCATCCGACAACCCACTCAAACCCAACATACTATGTCGAAGGAGTGTTGCATTATTGCGTGGCCAACATGCCGGGTGCGGTTCCTCGTACGTCCACATTCGCACTTACTAACGCGACCCTGCCTTACGCTCTGAAACTCGCAAATAAAGGTTTCCTGAAAGCGATTACCAGTGATGGCGGACTGAAGGAAGGCGTCAACACGTACGCAGGGCACTGCACTTATGAGGCCGTCGCAGCAGCACAAGGAATTCCCTACACACCACTGGATCAGCTGATCGGGAGTAAAGGCGCAGCTGGTTGATACCAGTAGGACAGGCATTCCTGCCTGTCCTAGTAATCAATAAACTCTCGTTGCCAGAGCTCAAGCCCAAGCAACTGAAACACCTGTAAGTTATTATCCTCGCGACCGGAAAGATTCGCCTCCACCACTCGTCTGACTTCTCGGGGTCGAAATATTCCACGACGATTAACAGCCTCTTCTGACAGCAAGTCGTTCACGAGTGGCCGTAGCGGTCCACGTAACCACGAACGGATTGGCGCGCCGAATCCAGCTTTCTTGCGCCAAACCACGTCGCGTGGCAGTAGGTTTTCTAGAGCGCGCTTCAATATGTATTTCCTCTTCAAGCCGCGGAGTTTCAAGCCTGGTGGCATGCGCGCCGCCATTTCAATCATTTCGCGGTTCAGGAACGGCACTCGGACTTCCAGATTAACAGCCATCGACGTCTTATCGGTCGTCATCAGGTTCAGGCACGGCAGAAACGTTTTTAGATCGACGTAGAGCAACTGATTTAGAGGCGCTGCTCCGCGAACACGTCTGAAGTAGTTGCGATGAACTGAGTAGGCGTCAAAAGTTGCCGTCCGATCACGCCAATCGTCTGTGTAGAGTCGAGCTTTAGCTTTGTCTGTGAAATAGGTTCCATAGCCAAGATACCGATCCTCAAAGTCGAGCGCGGCACTACGGGCAAACTTCTTCGCGTTGCGTAGAGGTGCGGTCAGTTTGCCTGGTAGACCTCCGGGTAGAACCTCAGCGACCGTTTTCATCAAGGGCCGACGTAACAAATCGGGGACGGGATCAAAAGCTGAAGCGATCTTCATCGCCATTTGTCTCGGATATCCCGCGAACACTTCGTCTCCTCCCATACCAGACAACATCACGGTCAAGGAATGCCGTGCGGCTTGTGAGATTAGGTAGCTGGGAATGGCCATATCGATGGGCGGCTCTTCCATGTGGTAGACAAGCTTCGGCAACAAGTCTTCAACGCTTGGCTTCAACATGATCTCTCGGTAGTCAGTCTGCAGTTGCTCGTTCACTCGACGCGCCCAGCGGACATCGTCGGGAATGATGTCGTAGCGCAAGTCGGATGTTTCTATACCGGCAGTGTAGGTCGTTACAGATCGACCGTTGCTATTCCGCTGCATCATCGCGACGATGCCTGACGAGTCGAGGCCGCCTGAGAGGAACGCACCCAATGGCACATCACTAACCATCTCCATCCGCACAACTCGATCGAGCGTTTCCAAGACGCGCTGTTGCCACCACTCTTCACCTTTGCCTTGTTCAACCTGTTCAAAAGAAACGTCCCACCATTGCTTTATATCCAGGCGATTGTCTTTGAACTTTAGAACATGACCGGGCGGTACGGTCTTCACTCCAGCGAATAATGTGTTCGGATCGGGAGCCCAAAGGAATGTAAGAAACTGATGAAGCGCTTCTGGATCAATTGTCGCTGGAACAAGACCGGTCGCGAGTATCGCTTTGATCTCTGAGGCAAAAATGAATGAACCGGGAACATCGTTCGTTTCGAGGGCTTCACTATAGTAAAGCGGCTTGATTCCGACGTGATCGCGAGCAAGCGTTAACTCACGCTCGCGGTTGTCCCAAATCGCAAACGCAAACATCCCATTCAAACGGGTCAAGGAGTCGTCCTTCCACTCACTGAACGCCGCTAACAAAACTTCGGTATCGGTTTGGGTCTTGAAAACATGGCCCAGTGAACGAAGTTGCTCGCGCAACTCACGAAAGTTGTATATCTCTCCGTTGAAAGTTATGACGTAGCGACCATCATGCGACAACATGGGTTCATGACCGGCAGAGCTGGTGTCGATGATCGCAAGTCTTCGATGCCCGAGACATACCTTTCGACCCGCTTCGTCGATCGCATTCGAAACCCAAACGCCGTTGTCGTCACGACCGCGGTGCGCAACTGTCTCCAGCATTCGCCCGATGTACTGTTCAGGATTAATGCTTATGATGCCGGCGATGCCACACATGGTAGGGCTAAGAGGTAAGAGATAAGGGCTAAGAGCTAAGAGTTGTAATTTGCGCTTGGTGCTTGGTGCTTCGAGCTTGACATAATAGTTTGGCTTTTTGTTCTTCGCGCTTCGCCCTTTGCGCTGTCACACGTCCACGCGCTCGCCCGCTTTAAGCGATTCCAATATGCGAAATGTTGTCAGGGTTGTCGCCGCGAGTTCATCCAAGCCTATCGGTGCGCCTTCACCTTTCAAAATAGTTCCACAAACTGCACGTACCTCATCCAGTTGTCCTTTGTCCTGAGCACGCAGACTAATTTCTTCTTCCTGGCCATTCTTATACGCAGTCGCTTTCCGAAAATCGTCTATGACAAACGATTTGCCACCACCAAAGATTTCGATCCGTTCTTTGGCTAACGCTCGGTCGCCTTCACTCAAGTAAGCAATGGACGCATTGGACCCGTCAGCCAAACGTAAGGTGATAAGGACTGAGTCGGTCTCCACAATACGATCGTTTTTGGCGCTAACAGATTCGGCAAAAACAGAGACGGGGAGCGCGCTCGTAATGAACTGAATGAAGTCGATGAAGTGACAAACCTCACCTACGATTCGCCCGCCACCCTGCACCGGATCCTGTACCCAATGTTCTTTAGGGATCCGACCGGCATTAACCCGATAAATAACTGAGAGCGGCTCGTTGCTCGCAGCAAAGAATTCCTTCGCCTGCCGGCCTAACGGTGAAAAGCGACGATTAAAGCCAACCATCAACTGCGCCGTTGAATTCGTGGCCGCGTCCAGCACTTCTGACAGCTCTTGTTGATTCAAGGCGAGCGGCTTTTCAACAAAGACGTGCTTGTTTAGCTGTAGCGCTTTCACAGCTAATTCAGCATGTAAATCATGGCGGGTTCCTATAACGACCAGATTTACATTCGGATCGTTGATAACCTCCTCTGCACTGGAGACAGCATGGGCAAAACCAAACCTCTTTCCGACATCGTGGGCCGAGACACCGGAGGCCGTTGCAATTGATCTGAACTCTGCGCCCACCGTCTTAAAATTCGGCAACAACATGGCCGAAACGTACGCGCCGCTCCCGATTACACCGACCGAAACAGTCTTCTCAGCCTTCCGCGACGCGACCGACTCAGGTGTAAGTGTGATGCATCGCTGGACAACTCCTTCGGGATCGTATTTCAAAATGACTCCCAGGTAAGGTTGTTTTGCCGCTCCTGAGATCAATTCATACGCCTGCTCGGCTTCGTCGATCGGAAAGCGATGGCTAATGAGTTTATCGACGTCTACCCGTTTGTCAGCAACCAGCTCGAGAAAACTTTCGATATTTCGCTTCTCCGTCCAACGAACGTAACCGAAGGGATAGTCGCGCCCATGCTGTTCGTACTCTGAATCGTAACGGCCTGGCCCATACGACATAGAAATGGTCAACGAAAGTTCGCGCATATAAAACGGTTGACGTGGAATATCCAGACCCGTCATTCCGACAACCACCACGCGACCTTTAACGCGGGAGATCTGCGCCGCAAGCTCTACCGGCTGATTTGATTCCGTAGCAGCGGTAATCAAGACAGCATCCGCACCTCGACCCTGCGTCCAAATTTCAATCTTCTTTTGTGCTTCGCCATCTGACACGGCGGCGGCATCAGCGCCAAGCTGCAGCGCCAGTGACACACGTGCAGGCTCTAAATCCAGGCCGAAGACTCGGCAACCGTTGGCTTTCAACAACTGGACCGTCAGTTGTCCGACGAGTCCAAGCCCGATAACAACGACTGACTCTCCGAGAGTTGGGACCGCCAGGCGCACACCCTGTAAGGCGATCGCTCCCAGAGTTCCGAAGGCACCTGCTTCAAACGTAAGGTCCACAGGCAAACGCACGCAGAGGTTCCTGGGTACAGCAATTATCTCCGCATGAGAAGCAAAGCCGACACCGGCACACGCAACCCGATCACCAACCTGAAATTCATCTACATCGTGCGCAACAGCGTTCACGATCCCTGAGGCGCTGTAACCGAG
>Ga0114129_10007506_pt1 | contig 15531 bp, 16 predicted proteins | sample RhiMetdeltSRZDD1_FD_80071 | JGI IMG/M metagenome (GOLD analysis project Ga0114129, IMG submission 80071) | Populus rhizosphere microbial communities from Tennessee, USA - Rhizosphere MetaG P. deltoides SRZDD1 (version 2) (version 2) | ecosystem: Host-associated > Plants > Roots > Rhizosphere >...
CGGGTGCCCCACCGCCACCCGCGACCAGGAATCGGTCTTGTCGCCGCCGCCGGGGAGGAGTATGTTGCCGGTACACGAGAAAGGAGGTGGTCCAGAAGATGAGTTATCACAGTACGAGCGAGGTGAATTACCGGACCCGTGAGGTGGTGGCAACTTAGGCGGACCCACGGTCATCGGGCCGCTCGGTATCTCCGCCTGAGGAATACCGGCCGGCCACCGAACCCGGAAGTCCCGGCAATGGTCCAGCCGGGGCGGCGCGCTGCGCCGCAGACGCTTCCGGGTTTTTCTCTGCTCGGATATACTTCGGCCCTATCGTCCTGAACATCGGCGTTTCAGTCCACGGCACGCCCCGGAAGGGCCGGCAGGGAGGCAGGAGAATGTCCAGCACCTACGATGCGATCGTCAGCCGCTACATCGAGCGGACGAAGAAGTCCCGCGCACTGCACGAAGAGGCGAAGCACCTCCTGCCGCGCGGCGTCTCCTCCAACTTCCGGGTGGTCGACCCCAACCCGATCTTCATCGAGTCGGCCGTCGGCTCGACCATCACCGACGCCGACGGCAACAAGTACATCGACTTCGCCAACGCCTTCGGCGCCATGCTGGTCGGCCACTCCCATCCGAAGGTCGCGCAGGCGATCGAGGCGCAGGCGAAGCGCGGCACGCTGCACGCCATGCCGCACCGGCTGGAGATGTCCGTCGCGAAGGAGCTGAAGGACCGCTTCCACCAGGACCAGTGGCGCTACTGCAACTCCGGGACCGAGGCGACCATGCACGCCATCCGGCTGGCGCGCGGGTACACGGGACGCTCCAAGGTGATCAAGTTCGAGGGGGCGTACCACGGCGCGCACGACACGGTCCTGGTCTCCGGCAAGCCGCCTCTGCGCGTCGTCGGCCACAGGAGCCGGCCGCGGCCGATCCCCGCAAGCGAGGGGATCCCGGCCGAGTCGTACGCCCACACCGTCATCGCCTCGTTCAACGACCTGAAGGGGGTCCGCGCCCTGTTCGAGCAGCACCTGAACGAGGTGGCCTGCCTCATCGTCGAGCCGATCATGCTGAACATGGGGGTGACCGAGCCGCTGCCGGACTTCCTGCCCGGCCTGCGCGCCCTGTGCAGCGAGTTCGAGGCGCTGCTGATCTTCGACGAGGTGAAGACCGGCGTGAAGATCGCCCGCGGCGGCGCCACCGAGCACTACAAGGTCCAGCCGGACATCACGGTCCTGGCCAAGGCGATCGGCGGGGGGATGCCCCTGGCCGCCTTCGGCGCCTCGGCGGACGTCATGGAAGAGCTGAACTCGCTCCGGGTGATCCACGTCGGCACGTACGCCAGCAACCCGGTCACCCTGGCGGCGGCCGAGGTGACGCTGAAGGAGATCCTCACGGACGAGGCCTACCGCAAGGTGTTCGCCCTGAACAAGCGGCTGGTGGACGGCTACAGCCAGATCATCCGCGAGCACGGCCTGCCGGCCCACGCGAACTTCGTCGGCTCGATGGGGACGATCAATTTCAAGAAGGACGTCATCCGGAACTACCGCGACTGGTACACCCTCGACCGCATGGCCTCGCAGGCCTGGTATCTCGCCATGCTCAACGAGGGGGTCATTCCCCAGCCGCCGGGCCCCGACGAGCAGTGGACGATCTCGGTGCAGCACACCGAGGCCGACATCGACGCGCACCTGAAGGCGTTCGGCAAGGTGGCGCCGCTCCTCAAGGCGCTCTAGGAGCCGGTCCGGGTATCGGGCCGGACCGCGCGCATGACCGAGCCCTCCCGGCCGTCCGCCACGCTGCAGTTCTTCGAGGCGCAGCGTGACGAGGCGATCGATCTCCTGAGGCGGCTCGTCGAGATCGACTCCCCCACGGCCGACAAGGCGGGCGTCGATCGCGTGGGGGCGCTCGTCGCCGGGGAGCTCGGTGCATCCGGCGCCCGCGTCGCCTCGATCGACAGCCCGTCGTCCGGAAGCCCGCTGCGGGCGGTGATCCCTCCTGCCGAAGGGCGCGCATCCGGGGATCCGCGCCCCGCCCTCCTGCTCGGCCATCTCGACACCGTCTGGCCCCTCGGCGAGGCGGGTCGCCGCCCCTTCCGGGTGGAGGGACCGGACGCCTTCGGTCCCGGCGTCTTCGACATGAAGGCGGGACTCGTCCTGTGCGCCCTCCTGGCGCGGGCCCGGAAGGCCGGGGTCTTCCGCCCGTGCCTGCCGGTCGTCTGCTTCTTCAGCAGCGACGAGGAGACCGGGAGCCCGGTGTCGCGGCCGCACCTCGAGGCGGAGGCCCGCGGCGCGCGCTACGTCCTGGGGCTCGAGCCGTGCAATCCGGACGGCGGCGCGAAGACGGCGCGCAAGGGGGTCGGGAGGCTCGTCGTCGAAGTGGAGGGCCGGCCGGCGCACGCCGGCATCGATCCCGAGAAAGGGGTCAACGCCATCGAGGAGCTCGCGGCGCAGATCCTGGCGCTGAAGCTTCTCGAGGACCGCGCCGCGGGGACGACGGTTCACGCGGGGCTCGTGAGCGGCGGCGTCGCGAAGAACGTCGTCGCCCCGCTGGCCCGGGCGGAGCTCGACGTACGCGTGCCGTCCTCCGTGGAGTGGCGCCGGGTCGAGACCGCCGCGTTGAGCCTGAGACTGCGGGACCCGCGCGCCCGCCTGAGGGTCGAGGCGGCCCTGACGCATCCGCCGATGGAGCGGACCGCCGGCGTCGCGGCGCTCTACGACAAGGCGCGATCGATCGCGCTGCGGGCGGGGTTCGACCTGGCGGAAGGCTCGACGGGCGGCGGGAGCGACGGCTCGTATTGCGCCGCGCTCGGCATCCCCGTGCTGGACGGGCTGGGGGTCGAGGGGGACGGGGCGCACGCCCTTCACGAGCGGGTCCTTCTCGACCGGATCGCGCCGCGGGCGGCGCTCCTGGCTGGAATCCTGGAGACCGTCGATCAGGCCTGAGCCACAAACCCCTAGCTCAGCGTCTCGAGCGCCAGGAGAATCAGCGCGATCGGCAGGATCACGATCAGCCCCGCCACGACCAGCGTGAGGAACGCGCGCCAGGCCGAGAAGCCGTGCGCCTCCCCGAGACATTTCAGGGTGATCGCGAAGCCCCACACGCCGATGACGACCTGCAGGAACTGCAGCAGGCCATTGAACAGGAGCGCCTGGGGATTTCCCTGGACAATGGCGGGGAGCGGATGGAAGGTCTCCCCTCCCAGGAGCGCCGCGCGCGGCAGCCAGAGCAGGAGGCCCCAGACGGCGGGGACGTTCGCCCAGGCGAGGGCGGCCATCACCTCGGTGCTCCCGCCGCGACCCTTAAGCCAGCGCCCGACCGGTGCGATCACCGCCGTGAAGACGAGAATCCCGAGAATGCCGAGGACGGTCCCTCCCGCGAGGGACAGGGCCAGGAGCACCGGGATCGAGTAGGTGTCCCCGATCCCCTCGCGCGTGCACAACGCGAGGAACTCCGAGATCCCCCCCAGCGCGGCCAGGCGGAAGATCCCCCGCCTCGGGTCGGTCGCGAGGATCTCCCGGATGGTGGCGCGCGGCCGCGTCCAGATGGACAGCCACGGCGTGGAGGGCTCGGTGGCGTCCTGCGCCGCGGGCGGATGGGAGAGCGGAAGGTCGGTGACGACGGGGGGAGGCACCAAGCCGCGCCCGCCAGGGGACTCCAGGGACGGGGTGTCGCTCATGGCACTCTCCCGGCCGGGAGCCCCTCCGCCCGCGGTGCCGGACGATCGGCGATCGACCGATCCGGCCGGCCGACGGGCGGAGGAGCTGACTCCAACACTCGCGTTCTGGCGCGCATGCCGGGCGATCGGCCCGGGACCGCGCAGGCAGGCGTGAGGCGGGCGGGTCCTACTTGAGGTGCTTGGCGACCAGCTTGGTCATCTCGAACATGTTGACCTGCTTCTTGCCGCCGAACACTTTCTTGAGCGACTCGTCCGCGTTGATCATCCTGCGATTCTTCGCGTCCTGCAGCTTGTGCTTCTTGATGTATTCCCAGAGCTTTTTCGTGACCTGCGTGCGCGGCAGAGCCTTCGACCCGACCACGTCGGCCAGCGTATCACTCGGGGTCAACGGCTTCATGAAGGCGGCGCTTGGCTTGCGACCTTTCTTTGCGGGCATCTGTTCCTCCAGCGATAGTGTTGGAATCGGACCGGCAAAACCGCGGAAACTCTACCACGGACAGGGCCGGGCTGTTGCCGTGAGGTCAAAGGGGGCCGGAAGGGGGGCGCCCGGGTCATCGACCGCGCGACTCCCAGACGAGGCCCACCGTCTCGTAGCCGTGGCCGGCATGGCGCGCCTGCTTGTCGGCCGGAGAGATCGGGACGGCGTAGCGCGGGTCGCCGAGAAGCGCGAGGGTCGTGCCGCGCACCAGGTCGAGATAGACGCGCTCGTCCGCCTCGCCGGGCGTCATGTCGAGCGTGATCACCAGGCGGCCCCCCGGCTTCAGGACGCGCTCGAACTCGCGCATGCAGGCGCCCCACGCCGCGCGCGGGATGTGCTCCATCACGCTCAGGCAGAAGACGCGATCGAAGTGGCGGTCGGGAAACGTCAGCCGGTCCGCGGGATCCGGGTGGTACCGGACGGAGCGGCCGCCCCGTCCCTGCGGCAGCCCCCAGAGCGAGCGGATCCCGGCGGCCCGGAAGACCAGCCGCTTCAGGACGGACCGGGCGTTGCGGTACAGGCTCTTCTCCCGGTCGTACACGAAGCTCACGCCGCGATCGAGCGACGGGTCGGCGACGTGACTGTCGTGCCCCTGCGACGCGAGGTACAGGGAGAACGGGCTGCCGCCGCCGCCGACGTCGAGCGTCCGCAACGGCCGCGGGCCGAGATCGGCAGCCAGGACGGCCCAGGGATACTCCCACGCCCGCGACCAGTGGTCGAACCCGGTCCAGCTCTTCAGCGTGCCGCTGCGGCGGAGCAGGGGGCGAAACCAGCGGGGCTGCTGGGACAGGTCGAGCACGAGCATGTCCCGGTGGATCGCCGCGAAGGCGCCCCCCTGGCAGTCCCGCATGTCGAGCAGCCTGGATTCCATGAGATCGCCCGCGCCGGGGCTTCAGCGCATCAGGGTTTTTTCCCGTCGTCCTGATCCCCGGCCAGGTCCAGGTGAAAGCGGTGCAGGAAGCGGTGCACGGCCGGGGCCAGGAGGACGGCGACGATGGTCAGGAACGCCACGCCGGAGAACAGCGCGTAGAACGACGCGAACAGCTTCGCCCCTACGGTCGACATCTCGTTGACCGGCCCCATCCCGGTCAGGATCATCGAGGCGTTGACGAGGGCGTCGATCCACGACAGGCCCGCGAGGAGATGGTATCCGAGCACCCCCAGAGCGAGGGACCCCGACACCAGGCCGCCGGCCAGTGCGGCGTTGCGCGCGACATGGCGCAGGAAATGCGTTCGCGGAGGGAGGGGTGGATGGCGGCGCGGTCCCAAGCCGGCTACGTGTACCAGCCGATCGGCCGGTCGTCGAGGTTGATGTAGACGTGCTTGACCTCGAGGAACTCCTCGAGGCCCTGAGGGCCGAGCTCGCGTCCGAAGCCGGACTGCTTGTAGCCGCCCCAGGGGGCCTCGACGGGGGCCGGCTGCATGTGGTTGACCCAGACGATCCCCGCGCGCAGGTTCCTGACCGTGCGCATCGCCTTGAAGATGTCCCGCGTCCAGACGGCGGCGGCCAGGCCGAACGGCGTGTCGTTGGCGATGCGCCAGGCGTCCTCCTCCTTGTCGAAGGGGATGACCGACATCACCGGCCCGAAGATCTCCTCGCGGGCGATGCGCGCCCCGTTGTCCACGTCGTAGAAGATCGTCGGCTCGACGAAGAAGCCGCGCTCGTTCTCCTTCGGCAGTCCCTTCGCGCGGCCGCCGCCCACCGCGAGCTTCGCCTCCGACTTGCCGATCTCGATGTACGACAGCACCCGGTCGTACTGGTCCTGGCTCACCAGAGGCCCCATCTTGGTGTCGGGGGCGAGGCCGGGGCCGATCTTGATCCGCTTCGTCCTCTCGACCATCGCGTCGAGGAGCTTCGTGTAGATCGGCCGCTGCACCAGGACGCGGCTGCCGGCGGAGCAGACCTCCCCCTGGTTCAGGAAGACGCCGAACAGGGCCCCTTCGATCGCCTGCTCGAAATCGGCGTCGGCGAAGAAGATGTTCGGAGACTTCCCCCCCAGCTCGAGGGAGACGCGCTTCACGGTGGCGGAGGCCTCGCGCATGATCTGCCGGCCGACCTCGCTGCTGCCCGTGAAGGCGATCTTGTCCACCCCCTCGTGGGTCACCATCGGCATCCCGACGTTCCGGCCGCTCCCGTTCACGACGTTGAACACGCCGCGCGGCACGCCGCACGCCTCGATCCCCTTCGCCATCTCCAGCACCGACACCGGCGTGTGGCTCGCCGGCTTCAGCACGCAGGCGCAGCCGGCGGCGAGCGCCGGCGCCACCTTCTGCATGGCCATCATGAGGGGATAGTTCCACGGGACGATCAGCCCGCAGACGCCGACCGGCTCCTTGAGCGTCAGCGCCATCGCGTTGTCGGGAACGGTCAGGACGTCGCCGTGGATCTTGGTGGCCGCCCCGCCGTAGTACTCGAAGCAGTTCCGTGCGTCCGACACGTCCGCCTTCGCCTCGGCCAGGGGCTTGCCGTTGTTGGTCGTTTCGATCTCGGCGAGCCGGTCGGCGTTCGCGTGGATGAACTCGGCGATCTTGAACAGCAGGCGGCCGCGCTCGCGCGCCGAGGTCTGCGGCCAGCCGTCCTGATCGAAGGCGCGGCGCGCCGCTTTCACGGCGCGGTCCACGTCGGCGGGGCCCGAGTCGGGGACCCGGGCGATCACCTCGCGCGTGGCGGGGTTGATGACGTCGAGCGACCCGCCGGCAGCCGCGTCCACCCACTCCCCGTCGATGAAGTTCTTGTAGGTCCGCATGCGCGAAGCCTAGCGGGTCGCGGCGCGAGGTGTCAATCCGAGTCGCCTGGGGGCGACGGGCGGGTGTAGGATGTTGCGTAACACGAAACCAATCTCCTGCCCGGGCGCTATTCGATGGAGGAGGACACCATGCCGAAAAAGGACGTCAAGCCGGTTCCGGAGGGTTACCACACCGTCACTCCGTACCTGATCGTGAAGGACGCGAAGCGTGCCCTGGCCTATTACGAGAAGGCGTTCGGGGCCGAGACCAAGATGAGCATGCCGACACCCGACGGCCGGATCATGCACGCCGAGGTGAGGATCGGGAACTCGATGGTCTTCGTGAGCGACGAGATGGGCGACATGGCCCCGAAGATCAAGGCGCCCGAGTCCACGGGTGGAATCGTGACAGGATCGACCTTCCTGTACGTGCCCGATGTGGACGCGGTGTTCAAGCGGGCCGTCGACGCCGGCGCGAGCGTGACCATGCCGGTGACCGACATGTTCTGGGGGGACCGTTTTGGAAAGGTCGTCGATCCCTTCGGCCATCATTGGGGCATCGCCACCCACACGGAAGACGTCGCGCCGGAGGAGATGGGGAGGCGCAGCGCCGAGTTCATGAAGAGCGTCGCCAAGCCGAAGTAGTCCCGCGCCGGGTCGGGGGCCCGATCAACGGGACGCCTTGACCGCCGCGTGGGCCGGCACCATAATCGCCGCCGGGCGTCAGGATGCGCCCGGCGGCGTTTTTTCACGCGAGAAACGAGGGGCCCGTGATCGATTTCTCCCTGACCGACGAGCAGAAGCAGCTGAGGGATCTGGCGCGCGAGTTCGCCGAGAAGGAGATCCGACCGCAGGCGGCGCACCACGATCAGACCGGCGAGTTCCCGCGGGTCATCTGCAAGAAGGCCTGGGACCTCGGTCTCATGAACACGCACATCCCCGAGGCGTATGGGGGTCCCGGCCTGGGTGTAGTGGACGGCTGCCTGATCGCCGAGGAGGTCGCCTCGGGCTGCACCGGCATCGGCACGGCGATGGAGGCGAACACGCTGGCCGAGGCGCCGGTCATCGTCGGCGGCTCGGACGAGCAGAAGAAGCGCTTCCTGACCCCCATGACGAAGGAATTCAAGTTCGCCGCCTACTGCGTGACCGAGCCGCAGGCCGGCTCCGACGTCCAGGGAATCAAGACGGTGGCGAAGAAGGTCGGCGACGAGTACGTGCTGAAGGGATCGAAGATGTGGATCACCAACGGCAGCGTCGCGGACTGGTACTTCGTGGTGGCCTACACCGACCCGTCGCAGCGCTACAAGGGGATGAGCGCCTTCATCGTCCCCGCCGACACGCCGGGCATCGAGGTCGGCAAGAAGGAGCAGAACCTCGGCCAGCGCGCCTCCGACACGCGGGCCATCACCTTCAACGACGTCAAGGTGCCCAAGGCCAACCTGGTGGGCGAAGAGGGGAAAGGGTTCTTCCTGGCGATGTCGGCCTTCGATCACAGCCGGCCGGTGGTGTCGGCCGCCGCGGTCGGGCTCGCCCGCTCGGCCATGGAGCACGCGGTCCGCTACGCCAAAGAGCGCTCGGCGTTCGGCGTGCCGATCCACAAGCACCAGTCGGTCGCCTTCATGGTGGCCGACATGGCGATGAAGATCGAGGCGGCGCGCCTGCTCGTCTGGCAGTCCGCCTGGAAGATCGACAAGGGGGAGCGCAACACCAAGGAGGCCGCCTTTGCCAAGGCGTTCGCTGCGGACACGGCGATGGAGACGGCCCTCAACGCGGTGCAGGTCTTCGGCGGCTACGGCTTCTCGCGCGAGTACCCGGTCGAGAAGCTGATGCGCGACGCGAAGGTCTTCCAGATCTACGAGGGGACCTCGCAGATCCAGCGCCTGATCATCTCCAAGGAAATCTTCGAGCGGGGCTAGGACGACCGGTCTTTCTGTCGGGTCGCCGTCACGCCGTGGATGATCGCGATGCCGATCAGGCAGATGACACCCACCCCGATCCACTTCTGAGGCACGTGGAGCATGTAGGCTCCGATCGCCAGGCCGGTGATCAGGATGATGTACCCGACAAGATAAATCCCGAATGACATGGCTGTCCCTCCTTGCTCGGTCACTTCAGTCAGAGGCGGCTTCCACGAATCGAGCCTCGACGTCGAGGTAGACCGCGATCGGCCGCGGATCCCCCCCGCCCGGCGCCGGCCGCGTGGCCGGCGTGAAGGAGAGGGCGAGGGCGGCCGCCACGGCCGCTGTGTCGAGGTCGGCCTCGCCGCAGCCCGACTGGAGCGCGGCGTCGGTGACCTGGCCCGACTCGTCGATGGTCAGCCGCAGGCGCGGGGGCTTCGCCGGGGGCTTCCGGCCGGGCGGCAGGGTGACGCGCGGGGCGGGACGTGGCTGGACGATTCCCCCACCGGGCTCGACGGGAAACCCCGGGCCCGTGGGCGGGAGGATCCCCTGGCCGTCGCCGCCGATCTCGAAGCGGACCTTGCGCGTCTTCCCGTCGTAGGTCGCCGGCCGGAACCTCCAGCCGAGCGCGGTCGATCGCAGCCGTGCCGCGCCGGGCGTCGCGATCGCCGGGAAGCGCACGTCGAGCACCGCGCCGTCCTCGGCCACGGCCAGCTCGAGCCGCGCCACATCGCCCGCCAGGCCGCCGCCCGGGGCCGCCTCGATCGCCGGGGCCTTCCAGAGGACGTTTCCCGGATCGTACGGCCTCGGCTTGCCGGGGCCGGTGAGCACCTCGCCCGAGGCGTCCCCAGCCTGGCGAGACACGACGACGTCCGGGACCTTCCGCTTCTCCAGGCGGACGGTCACCCGTATCGGATCGAGAGGGTTGTCGTTGAGATCGCGCGGCAGGTCCGCGATGCGGCGGGCCACCTCGAGGCCTTTGACGACCTCGCCGAAGATCGTGTAGCGGCCGTCGAGGCGGGGAATGTTCTCGAGGGCGATGAAGAACTGGCAGGAGCCGGAATCGGGATCGGCGTCCCGCGCCATGCCGACCGTCCCCGGCCGGTAGTGCAGGGTCGTACTGAACTCCGCCTTGAGCCTGCGGTCACCCTCTCCTTCGCCGTCATCCGCCCGGTCGGCGTTTTTCGAGTTTGGATCCCCTCCCTGGACGACGAAGTGGGGGATGACCCGGTGGAAGGTCGTCCCGTCGTAGAAGCCCCGCCGGATCAGGTCGCGAACGTAGGCGGTGTGCCCGGGCGCGTCAGCATCGAGGAACCGCCAGACGATCTCCCCCTGCGGCGTCGAGAGGACCGCCACCTCTTCCGTCTTCGCGAAGGAGGCGGCGGCCCCGGACGCCATGAGAAGGCCGGCCAGGGCGATCAGGCTCGCGTTTGGTCCCGAACGGTGTGCCAAGCGGGCCCGGGCTCCGGGCAATCAGGAATTCAGCGCTTCGTGGACCTTGCCGACCATCTTGGCGCCGGGGTTCATGAGGGTCTTGTCCCCATCGTCCTTCCATTTGGACGGGCAGGCCTCGTTGGCCTTCCGGGTCATGTAGATGTTCGCCTTGAACTTGCGCATCATCTCGTCGATGTTGCGGCCGAGATTGTAGAAGTTCACCTCCGAGTTGAGCAGCTTCCCCTCGGGGTTGATGATGAAGGTGCCGCGCAGGTTCAGGCCGGTATTCTCGTCGTAGACGCCGAACATCCGTCCGATCCTGCCGGTCGGGTCGGAAGCCATCGGATAACGGACACCCGCCAGCTCCTTCTCGCTCTTTTTCCAGGCCAGGTGGACGAACTTGGTGTCGGCGCTCACCGTGATGATGTCGCACCCCATCTTCACGAACCGCTCGTGCTGCTCTGCCAGAGCAGCGAATTCGGTCGCTCAGACGAAGGTGAAGTCGGCAGGATAGAAGAACAGGGCCGTCCACCGCTTTCCGGCAATCTGGTCCTGCAGGCGGAACTTGCCGAAGTCATCCTTGACGGGATCGTAGGTCTCGAGCTCGAATTCGGGGACGATTTGTCCCAGCTTCAGTCCGCTGACGGCTTCCGACATGCGGCGTTCCCTCCGTGGGATGAAATGACTGCCGGGAAATCTTACCTCAACCGGGTCGGCAGCCGCGCTCAGGCTTCGGGCCAGTAGCGCTCGGTGACGATCTTGTCCTGCGTGAAGAAGTTGACGACCGCGCGGCCCTGCGCCTTGATGTCGGCGAACTGCGACGACTTCATGCCGCCGAACGGCAGGTAGGCGACCGGGGCGGGGATGCCGACGTTGACGCCGACCATCCCCACCTGAGCCTCGAGCTTGAACCTGCGCGCGTAGTAGCCGTTCTGAGTGTAGATCGACGCGCCGTTGCCGTACTCGTGGTCGTTCACGATCCGGATGGCCTCGTCGAGCGTCGACGCCTTGAGGATCACCTGCACCGGCCCGAAGATCTCGGTCTTGTGGATCTCCATGCCCGGCTTGACGTCGGTGAACACGGTGGTGCCGATGAAGTGCCCCTTCTCGCAGCCGGGCACGTTCGCCCCCCGGCCGTCGAGGGCCAGCGTGGCCCCCTCGCGGATGCCGGTGTCGATCATCTTCAAGATGAAGTCCTTCGCCTTGGCGGAGATGACCGGGCCCATCACCATCGCCTGGTCGGCGACCTTCGGATCGAGCGGGTTCGCGACGACCACCTCGCGCGAAGCGCGCACGAAGCGGTCGGCGACGTCGCGATAGGTCTTGTCGCCGACGCACACGATGGCCGAGGAGGCCATGCAGCGCTGCCCGGCGCAGCCGTACCCCGAGGTCACCATGTTGCGGATGACGTCGTCCATCTTGGCGTCGGGCATCACCACGAGATGGTTCTTGGCGCCGCCCATCGCCTGGAAGCGCTTGTTGTTCCTGGCGCAGGTCGAGGCGATGATCCGGGCGGTGGGGGTCGAGCCGACGACCGACACGCCGCGCACGTCCGGGTGGGCCATGAAGGCTTCCGCCACGACGCGGTCGCCATTTATCAGATTGAATACCCCCTTCGGGAAGCCGCAGGCGTCGATGTAGCCGGCGAGCAGCTGCAGGGTGACGGGCACCTGCTTCGAGGGCTTGACCACGTAGGTGTTGCCGCTCGCCAGGGCGTACGGGATGAACCAGAAGGGGACCATGCCGGGGAAATTGAACGGCGCGATCATGGTGAACACGCCCATCGGCAGGCGGATCACCTCGCCGTCGATGCCCGGGGCGGCGCCTATCAGCTTGTCCCCCTGCTGCATCACCGGCATGCCGCAGGCGGTCTCGACGTTCTCCAGCGTCCGGTCGACCTCGGCGCGCGAGTCCGGGAGCGACTTGCCGTTCTCCTCGGTGATCTGACGGGCGATCGTCTCGCGGTTGTCGCGGATCATGGCCGCCAGCCGGAACAGGGGGGCGACCCGCTTGTCGACCGGTGTGGACGCCCAGGCCGGAAAGGCCCTGTGGGCCGCGGCGATGGCGGCATCGGCGTCGGCCGCTCCGGACAGGGGGACCTGGGCGAGGACGGCGCCCGTGGATGGGTTCTCGACGTCGACCCAGTCGGCGCGCGACGGCTCAACCCACTCGCCGTTCACGTAGTTGCGCAGCTTCCGGACCGCCATGGCCGCCTTCCTTCCCGGGCTCACCGTTGGTTGAGAGGCCATTCTACCGCACCGGGAGCCGGTCCGGGCATCCGGACGGGCTGGCCGGATCCTAACCGCCGACGGCGCTCGAGGCGAGCATGCCGCAGGCGGCGTGGATGTCGGGCCCGCCGGAGTAGCGTCTCACGAACCCGAGGCCGCGCCTGCCTAGGGCGGTCAGGAACGCCCCCCGCTCGGCGTCCCCGGCGCGCCGGAACGTCCCGGTCGGGTCGTTCACGTCGATGATCGACAGGCGCACCGGCGCGCCGCGGAACAGGCGCGCCAGCTCCTCCGCCTCGTCCTCGCCGGAGTTGACCCCGGACATCAGGACCCAGGCGAGGTTCACGCGGTCCCCGGCCTTTTCGGCATGCCTTCGGACGGCGGCGGCGAGCTCGGCGACGCTGTACCGCCGGCCGGCCGGGATGAGGCCCGCCCGCTTGTCGTCGAACGCCGACGTCAGGGACAGGATCAGCCGGTACGGATGCCCCTCCGCGGTGTACCGCTCGATCATCGGCAGGATCCCGACTGTCGAGATGGTGATGTTCCGTCCCCTGATGCGGCCGCCGCAGGGGTGCTGCAGGATGCGGGCGGCGCGGATGACCTGGTCGTAGTTCTGGAACGGCTCCCCCTGCCCCTGGAAGACCACGCTGGTGACCGGCCGCTCGGGCCCCTCGCGCCGTATCGTCAGGACCTGCTCGACGATCTCCCAGGCCTCCAGGTCGCGGGTAAAGCCGAGCCGCCCGGTCTCGCAGAAGGCGCAGGCCAGGGCGCAGCCGGCCTGGCTCGAGACGCAGACGCTCCAGCGCGGCTTGAGCAGCGGGATGCGCACCGCCTCGAACGACTCCCCGGCGGATCGGAACAGGTACTTGACGAAGGGGTCGACGGCGCTCCGGCGGCGGTCGAGGACCTCGAGCCGCGAGGTGCGGCTTCCCTGGAGGAGGGCGCCGCGGGCCGCCTTCGACAGGCCGCGCACCCCCTCCAGGTCGTCGCGATCCTCGGCGACGAGGCGCGTGACGATCCGGTTGGCCAGCCCCTGGTCCAGGCCGAGGTCCGGCCGCGAGGCGGCCAGGGATTCCGGGGTGTGGTTGCGCAGATGATCGACGGCGCGCGCGGGAGGGGACGCCCCTCTCAGGCGAGCACCTTCGCGATCCGCTCCAGCGCCCAGTCGGCCTCCTCGCGGGTCATCACGAGAGGCGGCGCGAAGCGGATGACCTGGTGGTGCGTCTCCTTCGCCAGGATGCCGAGCTCCATCAGCTTCTCGCAGTACGGGCGCGCCGTCCCGTGCTCTTCTTTGATCTCGACGCCGATCAGGAGTCCCCGGCCGCGGACCTCGCGGACCTTGTCCGAGCGGATCTCCCGAAGGCGCTTCATGAAGTAGGCCCCCATCTCGGCCGAGCGCTCGACGAGGCGCTCCTCGACGAGGACGTCGAGGGCGGCGATCGCCACGGCGCAGGCCAGGGTGTTGCCGCCGAAGGTCGAGCCGTGGTCCCCCGCACGGAACAGGCCGAGCGTCTCGCGCTTCCCGATCACCCCCGACACCGGCAGGACGCCGCCGCCGAGCGCCTTCCCGACGATGATCAGGTCGGGCACGATGCCGTCGTGCTCGTAGCAGAAGAGCTTGCCGGTACGCCCGAACCCGGTCTGGATCTCGTCGGCGATCAGAAGGACGCGGTTGCGGCGGCAGATCTCCGCCGCCTTCTTCATGTAGCCGTCCGCCGGCATCAGGATGCCGGCCTCCCCCTGGATCGGCTCGACCAGGAAGCCGATGGTCTCGGGGGTGATGGCGCGCTCGAGCGCCTGCGCGTCGCCGTACGGGATCAGCTTGAAGCCCGGGGTGAACGGCCCGAAGTCCTCGCGGTACTGCTCCTCGGACGAGAACCCGACGATGGTCGTGGTGCGGCCGTGAAAGTTGTTCTCGCAGACGATGATCTCGGCCTTGTCCTTCGGGACCTTCTTGACCTTGTAGCCCCACTTGCGCGCCGTCTTGATGGCGGTCTCGACCGCCTCGGCGCCGCTGTTCATCAGGAGCGTCATCTCCTGACCGGCCAGCCGGCAGAGTTTCTCGCACAGGGGGCCGAACAGGTCGTTGTGGAAGGCGCGCGAGGTCAGGGTGATCCGGTCGGCCTGGTCCTTCAGCGCCTGGATGATGCGCGGGTGCCGGTGCCCGTGGTTCAGCGCCGAGTACGCCGACAGCATGTCCATGTACCGGTTCCCGTCGGGATCGTGGACCCAGACCCCCTCGCCGCGCGTCAGGACGACCGGCAGGGGATGGTAGTTGTGGGCGCTCCAGGTCTCGGCCAGGTCGATGAGCTTCTGGCTCTGTCCCTGGGCCGCAGTGGTCTTGGATGATGGCGTCATGGGGTCTCCTCGTGCGGTTGAAGCGGGAATCATACACCAGGGACGAGCACTCCCGGGCGACGGGCCCTCCTATGCTCACGAAGGCGACGGCGCGCACGCCGGCGGGTGACCGGCGTGCGCGCCTCCAGCAGAGAAGAGCCGGGCCCGCGTTCGCGGGCTACGGGCAGTGCGCGATCAGATACTGCGCGTCGGCGATCAAAATCGCCGCCGCGAACGATGTGATCCCTTTACCGGACTGCCCCATCACCTGGTTGATGAACGCCTGGTAGGCGTTCGCCGCGGTGTTGCAATTGCCCTTGTTGCGCGCGGCGGCAGCCTGGTTCAATTTGTCGAGCAATCCCTGGTACACCGACGGATCGTTGATGTCTCCGCTGCCCCAGAACTGGTTCACGTCCTGGATCATGCTCTGCGGCGTCACGATGATGTTGAACGTCACGGACCCCGAGGATGGGTTCAAGACGTTGTCGGCGGCGGCGATCACGAAGGTGTTGGGGCCGAGCGGCAGAGCGGTGAGCAGGTTGATCGTCATGCTGTTCGTGATCGGGTTGCCACCGACGGTGCCGCTGCCGTTCATGGTCGGAGCGACCGTGCCGACGCCCGACCCGCCGTCGGTGACCGCGTAGTTCAGGGTCAGCGTGCTGCTGTGGGTGTAGTTGGTCGCGGTCGGCGACGTAATGCCGATCATGGGCGCCTTCTTGTCGACCCGGTTCGGGCCCAGCGGACCTCGGGTGGTGCTGTTCGTCGCGACGTC
>Ga0114129_10007508_pt1 | contig 15529 bp, 14 predicted proteins | sample RhiMetdeltSRZDD1_FD_80071 | JGI IMG/M metagenome (GOLD analysis project Ga0114129, IMG submission 80071) | Populus rhizosphere microbial communities from Tennessee, USA - Rhizosphere MetaG P. deltoides SRZDD1 (version 2) (version 2) | ecosystem: Host-associated > Plants > Roots > Rhizosphere >...
TAAACCGCCCTTCCTGACCTGAAATTTTGCTGGGCTTGAATGGTGGGATTGAAGCTTGAGTGAGATGTACCAATTAAATCGGAAGATCGACCGTAAATCTTGATCCCGTGCCTGGGTCGCTGGCGACACTGATGCGACCACCATGCTGCTCCACGATTTGCTTCACAATCGCCAGTCCTAAACCCGTTCCTCTCTTCTTCGTCGAAAAGAACGGTTCGAAGATCCTTTCGCGCGTTGCCGTGTCCATCCCCTTCCCGCGATCAGCAACGACCACTCTCGCGTAAAACTTCATTCTTTGCCCGTCGCTGTCAGCATCGAGCTGTACTATTTCTGTCGTGATACGCACTTCCGCATTTTCAGGGCTTGCATCGATTGCGTTTGCAATCACGTTCACGAACACCTGTCGTAATTGATCCGCATCCCATTGGCCGATAATTGATGATTCAGTAAACCTACGTTCTACGACTGCATTCTTGTCGCGAATTCGCTCACTCACCAAATCAATACTACGTTCGAGCGAATCATGTAGATCGACGCGGCTTCGCTCGAGTGCTTTCTGTCGAGAAAACTGAGTCACGTCAACCACCAGTTTGTTCAGGTGCCTGATGCCCCGTTCCACCAGCTCGATTGTGTTAAGCGCTTCAGCGTCCGACACACTGTCGCGCAACATCGATACGCCCAATCGGATACTTCCGAGCGGATTTCTAATCTCATGCGCAACCTGCGTCGTGGCCTGTCCCACAGCCGCCAGCGATTCGGTGCGTCTTAAGGTACGTTCCGATTCAGCAACTTCTGTGGCGTCCACCAACGTCACAATCTGACCGCGGTCGCCGCTGATTGCGAGCGGCGACGAATAAACGTCAAATGTCTTCTCTTCGTCATCGACATGCGTCACCCATCGGCCTCGATAGGTTGCGCGCGTAACTCGCGTCGCTGTTGCTGCCTCCAACATTTTCATCGCTTCGTCAGGAGCAAACTTCTCCAACACAGAAGCACCAATACTCGCGCCTGGAAAGATTTTGAAAAATGCTGCGTTTGCGCTACGGATACGATCATCTTCATCAATCGCCGCAATAGCGCTCACCATTCCCTCCAGCAGCTGATTCGTAAACGTTCGTTCTCTGCGCGACTCAAACATACTCCGGCGCATCTGTTTGAACCGGCGCTGCACTTCCCAAACTGTTCCGGCAGCAACCATTGCGCCTACCAAAAGAGCGAGCACACTCCAGAGACGAATCGAGCGCCGCGCCTCCGCTTCCGAGCTCTGCATTGTTTGAAAGATTTGGTCTTGCTGACTGTGAGATTCCTGGAGGAGCGCATTGGCTTCGGTGTCAACGGTTCGAAACTTGGTAAAACCTTCGAGACTGTACGCACGCAGATCAAGAGTAACTTCAACATAAGCTTGCAGGTCATTTCGAAACTGTCGCCACGGTGCACTTTCCGAAAGCGGCGGACGATCCAATTGTTGAACGAGACCGCTGACTTCCTCACGGGCTGTGTCAAAGCGAACATCAAAAGGCGGAGCAAGTTCGCGTCGCGATTCTGCTTGAAGTCTTATTCGAGCTTCGTTGTCGAGCTTGGTCAATGCGAGACGCAGGTTCAACAATAGACTGAGGCGGGCTGAATACTGTTGTTCCAAGTCTCTGGCTTGGAAACTTACGTCTGCCATTTTTTGCACGCTGAGCAATGCAAGAAGGGCGATTAATGCCAATAACAAAAGAAAGCCGATTATTAAAGGAGTGATGGTGGGTGCGATTTCCCTGGTGCGGACACCCTGAGCAGGCGAACCGTCTGTAGCAATGGCAGTACGACGATAGACGATCTCCGCAGGTCTATCTATTCGGGGAGTTTTCTTTGCGGGTTCAGCCATAACCCATTGCCGCGATTCAAAGGATCTCTCAAGGTTTTGCGTCCATCCAATTGTCTCCCACACCAACGTCAGCCACAAGGGGCACATCGAGAGTTACGGCCGATTCCATCTCTCGTTTCAGTATGCCGCTGACCTTGTCGACTTGCTTCGCTGGTACTTCAACCAGCAATTCATCATGGACCTGCATCAGTAGTTGGGCGTTCAAGCCCGCACGTCTGAATTCCTCATCGACGCGCAGCATGGCAATCTTCACAATGTCGCTTGCCGTACCTTGGATCGGCATATTGATCGCTTCTCGTTCCGCCGCGCGGCGAATATTGGCGTTGCGGTCGGTGATCCCGGGCAGCGGCCGGATGCGACCGTAGATCGAGCGAACGTAACCGTGCTCACGCGCACGAATCGGAACCTCTTCCATGTAACGACGGACACCCTTGTAAGTATTGTAGTAATCTTCGATTACCTTCTTCGCTTCCTGACGGGTTATACCCACTCGTTGTGAGAGTCCCCACGGCTCGATGGCATACGCGATCGCGAAGTTGACGATCTTCGCAAATCGCCTCGCCTCTTTCAGCTCTTCGTTGGTTTTCGCTCCAAATACAAGCCTGGCGGTCCGCGCGTGAATGTCTTCCCCTTTTTGAAACGCTTCAAGCATGACCACGTCCTGAGTTATATGGGCGAGCAGGCGAAGCTCGAGCTGCGAGTAATCTGCCGAGATGATCTTGTTCCCTTTTTCGGCCACGAAGGCGCGACGAATCCGCCGGCCTAGCTCACTACGAATGGGAATGTTTTGAAGATTCGGATCGCTGGATGATAGTCGCCCTGTCGCTGCGACAGTCTGATTCAGATGGCAATGGATCCGGCCATCAGTCGCAATCTGCTGCGGCAAGGCATCCGTGTAAACACTCTTCAATTTGTCGAGTTCTCGATATTCAATGATCAAACGGGGAAGCTCATATGTTTGGGCCAACTCCTCGAGCACAGCTTTGCTCGTAGAAATTCTTCCGGTTGAAGTTTTCCTGCCTGAGTTGATGTCCAATTCAGATAAGACCTCACCAACCTGCTTTGGTGACCCGATGTTGAATTCTCGACCTGCAAGTTGATAGACGTTCACAGTAATTTTGTGCAGCTCTTGTCCGAGATAACTGGAAAGCTCGGCTAACACCCGCTGGTCGACCTTCAATCCGGCACGTTCCATTCGGTAAAGCAGAGGAGCTAACGGAAGTTCCACTTCGGAGTAGATTGTCTCCAGTTTTTTCTCGAGAATCCGCTGATGCAGGATATGGGCCGTTTGCAAAGTAAGATCCGCCGCGCGCGCGGTTTGCCACTGATCAGCTGACCAGTCGGAGGGTGGATTGTCTCCGTCTTCGAGCTCCAACGCCTCTCGCGCAAGATCGTTTAGTTCGTACTTGCTTCTATTTGGATCCAGAAGATACGCCGCCAAAAACGTATCGTCCTTCACTCCTTCGAGTTGAATGTCGAATCGCGACAACAGTCCGACAGCTCGCTTCAGATCGTGGACGGATTTTTCAACCAGTCCGTTCGTGAGAACTTCTCGTAATGCCGGCAAAAACGCTTCAGTGCCACCCTCGAAGTTTTTTATGTCCACATAGGCAGATACGCCCGACTTTCCTGCGAAAGCAATTCCCTGCGTGGATTCGAGCTCGGCGAAGCATTCCTGTTCACCCGTGCCTGCGGGTGTTGAGTCGGCTACAGCAACGCCGACGCTTTCGGATTCGAACAACGTGCGAACGAGGTTGTCGAGGTCAGTTTTCTTTTGAATACGGCGATAGTTGACCGCAGTATCGACTTTTGCTGGTCGAACTTCAGCTGCGTCGGCATATTCACGAGTCAGCGCAGCGAACTCCAATTCATGAAAAACTTCGTAAGCCGCTGTTCTATCTGGAGGTCGCGCTTTGATCTCATCCAAATCTAGCGGCACCTCGAGATCAGTTCTAATGCGCGCGAGTTCGCGCGACTGGCGGATCAGGTCAGCGTTGTCGCGTAGTGACTCGCGGTAGGTCTTGTGCTTCACCGCTTCCCAACCAGCCAGGGCATTCTCGATTGAGCCAAACTGCTGAATAATCTGCACAGCACCTTTCGAGCCGATACCTGGAGCTCCCGGGATGTTGTCAATTGAGTCACCCATCAACCCGAGAAGGTCGACGAGTTTATCGGCTGAAACACCAAACTTTTTCTCCACCCACGATTCGTCGCACCACTCGATTGGTGGAACTGGTTCCTTCCGCTTCACAACCTGCGAATTCTGTCGCATGCAGACAATTACCGGATCACAGACGAGCTGACACATATCCTTATCGTTCGACACTATGACGGCTTTGAAACCTTGTGCAGCTGCCTTTTCCGCGAGCGTACCAATAACATCATCTGCTTCGTATCCAGGTGAGTTGATCACTGGAATGTTGAAAGCTTCACAAACGCGAATGATGTAAGGCATTTGTGACGCGAGATCATCCGGCATTTCCAGACGATTCGCTTTGTAGTCAGCGAATGTCTCGTGACGAAATGTTCTTTCACGCGATTCGAAAATGGCCGCGATGTATTCCGGTTTCTCTTCTCGCAGCAATTTGATGAGCATGTTGGTGAAGATATAGACGGCCTGCGTAACCTGACCTTTTGATGTCGCGAGCGGGGCCGCACGATTCTGCATTGGCGCATAAAAGGCGCGGAAGATGTGCGACATTGAATCGATTAAGAAGATACGTTCGCTCGGTTCAGTTTTCGCAAAAGCGGCTTTGGCAGGCATGTGAGGTGATCATAAAAACGCAAGTACGGAGTGTCAAACTTGCATTAAATCAGTTCTTTGGATTTGGGTCTTTGGATTGTTTCGACGTTCCTGTGAAGCTCCTGTACGTGTGCACGTACTGTTTCACCTAAAGTCTCAAGGTTGTATCCACCTTCAAGACATGAAACCACCCGCCCCTGACAAATCTCTGCTGCCCACTGTTTCACTACTCTAGTCATGGTCAGGAAGTCTTGATCCGTGAGCAGAAGCTGACCTAATGGATCATCAATATGCGAATCGAAGCCGGCAGAAATAATAATGAGATCAGGAATAAACTTTCCCGACATCTCATCGATGGCCGCTTCGAATCCTCGCTTGTGCTCGGTCGCCGGGGTTGCGGCCCTTAGCGGAAGATTCAATGTGTAGCCCAAACCTCGCCCAGTTCCCCGTTCACCGCGCGCGCCCGTTCCGGGATACCAGGGATATTGATGTGATGAGAAGAAAAAGACCGATGGATCGTCATAAAAAATGCCTTGCGTTCCATTTCCGTGATGCACGTCCCAATCGATAATTGCAACCCGTTCGATCTCGCGATACTTGTTTTGTGCATACCGAGCGGCAACAGCGACATTGTTGAATAAACAAAAACCCATGGATCTTTCGGATGTCGCGTGGTGCCCAGGCGGACGGACGGGTACAAACGCATTCGACGCTTTGCCGTTCATTATCAGATCGATTGCCTGACACGGAGCACCGGCCGCGTATCGCGCTGCATCAAGCGATCGAGGAGAAACCACGGTATCAGGGTCAAGGTAACCGGAACCCTGACGAACCACCTGCTCGATTGTTTTATAAAGGTTCGGTGTGTGGCATGCCTGAATGTGTCCTTTCGGAGCCTCTTCCGCTTTCACTTCGAGCAGCTGGTCCCAAAGTTCGACGTCAGACTGCAGTGCGTCCATTACGACACTGTAGCGGGACGATGTTTCCGGATGCTGTGGCCCAGTATCGTGTTGTTTGAAGATAGGATGATGAACGATAGCTGTCGTCATTTCGCTAGATGCTAATTCCCGGAACCAAATTAGTAAACCACACTTTGGAGTGCGGTGACTTGTCACCGCTTTCATCGGCTGCGACTCGTCGGAGTCACATCATGCGTCGCCGCGACAAGTCGCCGGAGACCAAAGCGGTGACAAGTCACCGCACTCCAAAGTCAAACTGTCTTGATCTAAAACCGGGCACTTCAACCGAGACTCAAAAGCGTACGCTAAACATTTCATCGTAACTATCCGTCCACTCAAACCTTCACGATCTTCGCGTTTTTCTGCATGTTTTTCAGTAACACTGCTATTGGGAATGGCGATTGCCATAAGCACTGTTGAGTTTTTTCAGGGTCATTCTCCCGGGCTTGAACAATAGAACCATTTATGGAGGACTTCATGAAAAGAATCTTCTCAATCATTCTATGTTTGTTTGTGCTCGTTTCGACCTTCGTCGTTGTTGATGCTCGAACGCATCGTCGTCATCGATCACGCTTTGGTCGCAAAGCTCGCACAGCCGCGATGCTTGGCGGTGGTGCTGCAGTCGGCGCTCTCGTAGCTGGTAAGAAGGGCGCTGCGATTGGAGCTGGAGGTGCTGGTCTTTATGCGTTTAATCGGAAGGCGGCGCGACGCCACTTCAAACATTCTACGCAAACGGCAGGAACGGTTCTGAGTGGTACGGCTTTAGGCGCTGGTGTAGGCGCCGCGGCCGGTGGAAAGCGCGCGGCTGCTATCGGTGCCGGAGCCGGCGCAGGTGGATCTTACCTTTATTCTCGTCATCGGAGACACAGGCGATACCACAGGCGATATTAAAGAACTTTTCTTAAATTGATTCGAACTCTAGTGATAACAACGGAGGTAATGTAATGGCATACGATGAAGAACATGCTCGACGAAGTCGAGTTGTTGTGGAGACACCTAATGCGAGACGAGAGGTCGTGCAATCGCAGGAAGTTCGCACACCAGATCGGAGCAGCGTGTCTGCCGGAATGGTCGGCGTGCTCGTAGTTGTCGGAATTGCTTTGATTACTATCCTGGTTCTTTTCTGGATGAACAACCAGTCAACCACCGATCCCAATGCGAACTTAACGGCGCAACAGCAGCCCCCAACGACTATTGTTCAGCAACCGGCACAACAGCCTCCGGTGATCATTCAACAACCAGCGCCCGTGACGCAGCCCGCTCCGGTAATCATTTCGCCTGGAGCACCCGCACCGGCAGGAGGAAGTACGCTTCCAGCCAATGCAGACACGACCATTCAGGCGGCGATAGACAAAAAACTCGCGGACGATCCGACATTGTCGTCGCTGGCTATTACCGCAACGGTGATGGACGGCAAAGTAACACTGTTGGGTACAGTCAAAAGCGAGGCTTTAAAGGCACAAGTAGAGAAAACGCTCCGAACGATTAAGGGAGTAAAGCAAATCGACAATCAGATAACCGTAATCTCGTAAAAGGATTTCTAATGTTCGATATGCTGCTTTTCGTTTCGCGTACCGCGCATCGACGAAGCAGTTAAAAGCCTATCGAACATAACTTCGACGCCGCGACTGAATAGGGTCGCGGCGTTTTTTTTGTTCAATAGCTTTCCGTGTGCTCGCGCAGCCATTCGTTAACTTCGTCTTCAGTTGGTTCGCGACCCAGCTGGTTCGCAAGGGTGGTACGCACAAAGTCCCTTTCTTCAAGTGCGGCTGTAGTCAAATCACTGGAAGCTGTGGCAGCTTCGGCGTCTCCTGCAGTTCCCATGACGGTTACCTCTGATGTTTCCAGCGATGTTTCTACGACAATGTGTCCGTGTTCACAAGTCAGAAGAAGTCGTCGTGAATTCTGGCGCACAAAAAAATCAACACTCTGGATAGGAGTCATGTTGGGCGAAGGTTTGAGAAAACCCGGCGAAGCTACGACACCGTGTTGTAGAGTGGCATCGATTGCGGCTTGCAAATCCCGTTTGGTTGGGGAATCGGTCTCGAGTTCAGCAACGGCGACCGGATGTGGACGAAGCCCCATCTCCCCATCGAGGTAAACGTGCCAAATAAAACCGATATCGAGAAGCAGAAAGACTGTTTCGTCAAAAATGAAATACGCAAAGACCGTCGCTCCGATTACGTGAGCGATCACATGATCCTGGTGAGTATTTGTTTCAGCGTGACTCCAACTAAACATACAGGGTTAACGATGGATGAAGGATGGAGGATGAAGGATGAGGGATGAAGAATGAAATTGTTAGGAAAAGCGATGACTTTCATCCTTCATCCTTCATCCTTCCTTGTCACCCTTCATAATTCATCAAACTTTTCGACTTCACGGCTGCGACACAAGCGCACATCAAGGATCCCAAGCCTCCTAACACCACAGACAAGGGCGCACCCATCACTGCCGCCACAAGACCAGCTTCCAATTCTCCAAACTGTGGTCCGCCCATAAAGAACATCATGTTGATGGATGTCATCCGTCCTCTTAGGTAATTCGGTGTCGATAATTGTCTGATTGTTTGGCGTAACACAGTGCTAACGGTATCTGCCGCACCACTGATGGCGAGCATCAGAAACGAGATCCAAAACAAACGTGAGACACCAAAACCCGCAGTGGCCAAGCCAAAGATCGCGACAGACACGACAACAAGACGGCCTTGCCTGCGAAATGTGCCGATGCGAGCCATTACCAACGCGGTAATTACTGACCCAACCGCGGGCGCACTGGCAAGGAATCCATAACCACGTGCGTCAACATGGAGAACCTCTTGAGCGAATATTGGCAATAGCAACGTAGCTGAAGCGAAAAATGTGGCGAGGAAGTCCAGCGTCATCGTCTGCACGATGATTGGTGTACGCCAAACGAAGCGCAGGCCTTCCATCAGTGCACCAAATCCCAGGGCTTTTCGTCGTTCACCTTGAAACTCGGGACTTCCGCTCGCTTTGATTCCAAGTAGCGCAAGAATTACCGCTACGAACGAGGCAGCATTAATTGTGTAAACGACTGCCGGCCCATGTTCGGCCAATACCAGACCCGCAAGAGATGGCCCCGCAATCGTCGCGACATTGAACACCACTAAGCCTAAACTAACGGCATTCGGGAAGTCCTGCGGAGGCACGAGGGCAGGCATCAACGACTGTCGAGCGGGAATGTCAAAAGCAGTTGCGGCTGATGCGAGCCCGCTCAAAATGTAAATGGGCCACACACTCTTTAAGCCGGCAAAAGTGGCTACACCGAGGAATGCGGCACTCGCCAGCATGACAGTCTGCGTAGCGATCATTAGCCGCTTTCGATCGACGGCATCAGCAACAACGCCGCCCATAAGCGAACAAAGGATAATCGGACCTCCCCTGAACAACCCGACCAATCCGAGCGCGAAAGCAGACTTGGTCAACAGATACACGTGCCAATTGATCGCGACAAACTGCATCTGCGAACCGGTGACAGAAACAATTTGGCCCAACCAAAGAAGTCGGAAATCGCGGTGACGAAGAGCGGCAAATGCTGAATTGGGAGTTGTTGGTGAGGAATCGTTAGCTGGAACCGCCATCGGCCTTTTTGTGCGAAGTGCTAAGCGCCAAGAGCGAAGCGGTAAACTAAGAAGCCAGAGCTAAGTGTCTCAGGGATTGCCCCTGTTCTTGCCTCTTTGCTCTTACCGGCTTCGCTCCTTCAGATCGTCTCATTTAACTTCCTAAAGTGATAACCCATTGCGGCGAGTCGCATCGACTGCGCAAACTGTCCTCGATGCTCGACAAGCGCTCGGCGGAAAAATCGCCAGAACTCTTTTCTTTCTCGATCCAGAAGTCCCAGCTTAAAGATTACTCGCGACAACGCCATCAATCCACCGCCAATGGAGTATCGCATCGGAGCTGGGGGCGTACCGGATACGCGTCGCATACATTCGAGAGCCCGCTGGTAGTACTCTCGGGAATTGTAGATCGTCTCCACAACTGATCGATATCCGGCGACAAGCACTTTCGGATCCATTTTCGGGATAAAGTTTAGAACATCGCTGGTGTTGTTTCCGTTGCTCTCCGTCAGCAGACGTCCTTCGTGTTTCAATCGTCGCCATAGCTGAGTGTCAGGTAACGCGGTCAGTAAACCGACCATTGCCAGGGGAATCGCGCTGTCGCGAATAAAATTGATCTGACGTTGGAAGATATCCTCTGGATCGTGATCGAACCCGACGATAAACCCGCCCATTACTTCCATTCCGTAGCTCTGAATTTTCTTCACCGCTTGAAGAAGATCACCGCGGTTCTGCGTTTTTTGTGCTTCTTTCAGACTTTCTTCAACTGGTGTTTCGATTCCGAGGAAGACGGTGCGAAAACCGGCGTCGCGCATCGTGTCCAGCAACAAATCATCATCGGCGAGGTTGACGCTTGCTTCAGTCAGCAAGGTAAAGGGATGACCGTGTTGTCGTTGCCATTGAACCAAATCCGGCATCAGCTTCTTAACATTCCGCTTGTTGCCGATGAAGTTGTCGTCAACTATAAAAACCGTCCCACGCCAACCTGTCGAAAGCAAAGCCTCCAACTCTGCAATTACCTGCTGATTGCTTTTAGTTCGCGGAACACGGCCATAGATTTCGATAATGTCACAAAATTCACATTGAAATGGACAGCCTCTCGAATACTGAATCGACATCGAGGAATAGCGATTCAATTCAGCCAGTTGAAAGACAGGAACTGGCGTCAATGAAAGTGGCGGTTTATCTGGGGCACGATAAATCTGTTTGGCTTCGCCACGCTCAAGATCGGAAAAGAACTGAGGGAGGGTAGTTTCTGCTTCGCCGATAAAGATATGGTCCGCGTCTGGAAGATGTTCGGTAGTGGAGACGTAAGGCCCGCCGAGTACGACTCGCTTGCCGAGCGCCTTACTACGCTCAATTACACGCAACAGGCTGTTCTTCTGAACCAACATCGCGGTTATGAAAACCATGTCCGCCCATTCGATATCTGCTCGCGTTAGCTTACGAACTTCCATATCAACCAAACGACGTTCCCACGTGTCGGGCAACATCGCGGCGACAGTTAGCAAACCGAGCGGCGGGTATGCTGACTTCTTGCCATCGAAGAAAAGCGCATGGCGAAAGCTCCAGTAGGTATCCGGAAACTCCGGATTTACCAACAAAATCTTCATCCCTCTTCTCCTAACCTTCAGTTCATGCTCACGTCTTGATGAACTTATCAGAGCCTTTGGGTGGTGGGGCGGCTCAAGAATTTTAGAATGATTGACCTCGCGTGAAGGTAATACTTATGTAAAAGCGAAATTTTCCATGAATTTTTGGGACAAGACCAACATTTCAGGAACTTCCGACATCTCATTCGGCAATTTCGACCTTCGAAGTACGGTGATGATTCAATTTGCAATCGGTACGGTAACCTGCGGGTGACCAACTCACCGCGCTCCGAGACCTTCTTTCCGAGCTAAACGAAAGGTATAATCCGGCACCATGAGAACAACACTTTCACGCAGCCTTGCAACCGTTCTAATGCTTTCCTCATTTCTAACGCCTGTTTGGGCCACCTGCGGTGGTGGTGGCGGCGGCGGCACGGGAGGGGTTGGCGGAGGCAACAATAACAGCGGCCCAGCACCGACGGTCTACAACGTGCCGTGGAAGGTTTGGTCCGCAGCGACACCCCCGCCCCAAGGTTTGGTCCTTTATTGGTTCCCACTCACCACTGAGGAATACAAACGATCTCCCATGAAGGCATCGCGTATCCTGACGCTTTACTCGGCGCAATGCGTGTCAATGGAAGTTGCTGATTATCGCATGGCTGAGATCCAGAAAGTCATTGGGGACTCGAAGCCCCCGGTCGCGGTGCTTGCCACTGCCGACGGTACGCCAATCAAGAAAGTTGAGAATATCGAGGGCAAATTGAAAGTGGACCTCGTTGAGAAAGCGCTCGACGGCGAGATGAAACAGCGCGAGAGCGCGCTCGACGACAGTCTCAAGTCAGCGAAAGAGAAACTGAAGAGCGGCGATAACGCCGGCGCGATCGCTCTGCTTAAGCCCGTTGCTCAAGAGAAGTGTTTGTTTCCAAAGAAGGCAAAGACTGCTGCGAATGAATTGAAGAAGCTGGGCGAAGAGGTCGGCAGTATTCCTGCATCACCAATCTTCGATGCTCGATTGAGTGCTCGTATCGAAAGTGTGATGCGCAGCGGATTAAGAGCGGAGATTGCTGAACAGTACGTACTGGCGGAAACGCTTTACACGCGAGCGCACAACATGGATCCGGCTGACCCAACGCCATTGCGCTATCTTGGTGAGCTCTACCGGCACCACATTGGCGATTGGCAGAAAGCGCGAACTACGTTTGAGGCGATTCTCAACATGCCCGCAGATCCGATTGCGCGTGCAGTTGCTTTACATGGTCTGGGCAAAATGACCATACACGAGGGTGAGTTCAAGAAAGGACTCCACTTGATGGAACAATCAGTGGAAGAGTTTCCGCTAGCTCTCGCTTACCGCAATCTGGCTGTCTACTGGAATTCAGAAGGCGACCTGGATAAAGGCAACGAGTACACGCAGAAGGCGCTTGCGCTTGATCCGAAAGACCCATACAACCTGGTCTTCGCTGCTGTGTTCATGGCTGCTTCAGGACGCGGCGATGACGCGTTGAAGATTGCTCGCGAAAATCGTTCGCTTTTGCCTGCGTCGTATAACCTCGCGGCTATCTATGCGCAGACTGGCCATCGACGCGAGGCGCTGGCGTTGCTACAGCGCCACTTCTTTAGATATGAACGATATCAGGCTGTTCGTGCCAAGGAGATGATGGAAGCACGAGTAGACGCCGTATTCGATTCACTGCGAAGCGATTCAATGTTCCTGGCGCTGACTAAAGGCGCTGACGGCAGACTCCAGATGCCGATGCGCGACATGCGTGGCAATCAGAATCAACAGCGGTAGTTCAAGCCACGAAAGGCACTACCAAGCGTTGGCTTGTTCGTAGAACGAGCCAACGCTTTTTAGTTTGAAGCATTCGGCCTCGAATCATTGCCACGGCCTTGCGCCCTGGTTTGTTCACGTTTGCAGCTACAAAGAGGGAAGCGATAATGAGTCAGATGCCACGCGCTTGCCGCGTGGACTGTCACGCTTGTTGCTTCGGCGACAAGTCCTCCGCATTCCCACAAGAACGTGAGCCTCCACGCGGCAAGGGCGTGGCATCAGAGCCCTATTATCTCGGCATTCCGTTAGCCGCAAACATGATGGACCACGGCGCAAGGCCGTGGCATCGTTTTGAGGTTTGATACACTCTCACGTCAGTGATGCACATCTTACTCATCGCGGTGCTCTCGTTTCCGCTACCACACCTGACGTTACATCCTAGTGACAACCAGACCATCATTCGTGATCCTCGCTATCCCGCACACTGGTGGACACCTGTTTCCGAAGTCGGGAAACCTGATTGGGAGATACTGCCGCAAGAAGCCGGGCCGGGTGAGGTGATCCTGTCAAAGCGAAATGAACTCGGACTGCTTTCGAATTTCGCTGCTACGCCATTTACATTTCGAGGTACGCGATACGCTAGTCTCGAAGGTTTTTGGCAGATGATGCTCTATCCCGAAGGGCCAAACGATCCGCGGATGAAATTTCCGAACATCGAATGGAAATACACGCGTCAGCAGGTCTCGCAAATGACAGCGTTCGACGCGAAATCAGCGGGCACACTCGCCGAACAGAACATGACGCGAATGGCTATTGACTGGGTAACGTTCGAAGGAAAGAGACTTAAGTATCGGTCGCCCAAGCCAGGTGAACATTACCGGTTGATCTACGCAGCGACTCGCGCAAAGGTGATGCAAAATCCGGAGGTTAAGCGCGTTCTACTTTCAACAGACGATTTGATTCTGAAGCCGGACCACTACGGCGAGCCCAATCCGCCGCCGGAATGGCGGTACTATGAACTCCTGATGATCATTCGCAGAGAGTTAAGGAATCGGGGATGAGCGAACGCAGTCGTTATCAATGTCCATTGGCGCAGTCAAGCGCAACTTCGATTCTGATTGTGCTCTTGTTAGGCGAGCGACATACATGGTTGTTGTCAGCCGTCCTTATGAACTTTCTTTCTATGCAAAAGCAAATCGCGTGGCGTGGGTCGCGATCGCGGCCTATCGTTCGTCATGTGGTAAAACAATTCCGTCACTCGCATTAAGTAAATCGGAAGCAGTCGCCCGAGTATCTATGGAGAGAATGAAAATTTGAACGCGACCGCTTCCGTACCTCAGCCTCCTAGCTATCAAATCTGGAAAATCATCACGGCATCCGCCGTCGGCACCATGATCGAGTGGTATGACTTCTACATTTTTGGAAGTCTCGCTACCACGATCTCACCTCTTTTCTATCCGGCCGGCAACGACACCCTTGCCCTGATCGCATTCCTTTCCACGTTTGCAGTGGGATTTGTTGTGCGACCATTTGGGGCGTTGTTCTTTGGCCGCATCGGGGATTTGGTGGGTCGCAAGTACGCATTCCTTGTGACGCTTTTAATCATGGGTGGCGCGACGGCTTTGATCGGATTTCTTCCAACCTACGCTTCCATCGGATTAGCAGCACCAATTATTCTCCTCATCATTCGCATCCTTCAGGGACTCGCTCTCGGCGGAGAATACGGTGGCGCAGCTATCTATGTTGCAGAACATGTACCTGATGAGAAGCGTGGCTTTTACACCAGCTTTATCCAGATCACTGCAACGCTCGGGCTATTCTTATCATTGGTGGTAATCCTGGTGCTCCAAAATGCGTTGAGCCCGCAGGCATTTTCCGCGTGGGGATGGCGAATCCCGTTCATCATTTCAATCTTTCTTGTCGCGGTCTCACTCTACATTCGATTGCGAATGAAAGAGTCGCCAATCTTTACGCAAATCAAAAGTGCTGGAATGATTTCGGCAAAGCCACTCAAAGAAGCATTCACCCAGAAAGAGAATCTGAAACGTGTTCTCATTTCACTATTTGGCGCAACGGCGGGGCAAGGCGTCGTCTGGTACACAGGCCAGTTTTACGCGCTCTTTTATTTGCAAACAATTCTGAAGGTAAATGGAAGGTCGGCAAATTACATCATCGCGATCGCTCTCTTGTTGGCCATGCCTCTCTTTGTTTTCTTTGGAGCGCTTTCCGACCGCATCGGACGCAAACGAATCATGATGATCGGGTGTCTGTTGGCAACACTCTCGTATCTACCGATCTATTACGCGATGCAGCATGTGGCTGGGTCCAATGTAGTAACCGCGTCATCGCAACGTCACCGAGTCACAGGAGCGATCAGCCTGGTCCCGCAAACGATCGCTAATGGGCGGCTCGAGCCTGCAAAAGAGGTATTGACTTACACTAATTTTGCCGACTTCATACAGAACAGCATTGCTTGGAAATTGATTTTCTTAGTTTTTATTCAAGTGATTTTTGTGACGATGGTGTATGGACCGATCGCCGCATATCTCGTTGAAGCCTTTCCGGCGAAGATCAGATACACGTCTCTGTCTCTTCCGTACCACATTGGCAATGGTGTGTTCGGTGGTTTGTTGCCGGTAATCGGACTATCAGTCGTTGCTCAAACGGGTAACATCTACGCAGGCTTGTACTATCCGATCATCGTGGCGGGTGTGACTTTTGTCGTGGGGTCATTACTCTTGAGAGAAACCAAACACACGCTCATCTGGGAGGAAGTCAAATAGGAAAAGAATATCCACCGATTACACAGATTACACGGATTAGGGGACTTGAGGCAGTTAACTTGTGTGGTAGGACGACCCATTAACACACCAGGTGGTCCTATCACTCAACTTAACTGCCTCAAGTCCCCTAATCCGTGTAATCTGTGTAATCGGTGGATATTCTTTTCCTATTTGACTTCTTCCCAGATGAGCGTGTGTTTGGTTTCTCTCAAGAGTAATGACCCCACGACA
>Ga0114129_10007509_pt1 | contig 15528 bp, 12 predicted proteins | sample RhiMetdeltSRZDD1_FD_80071 | JGI IMG/M metagenome (GOLD analysis project Ga0114129, IMG submission 80071) | Populus rhizosphere microbial communities from Tennessee, USA - Rhizosphere MetaG P. deltoides SRZDD1 (version 2) (version 2) | ecosystem: Host-associated > Plants > Roots > Rhizosphere >...
ATCTTCCTGCAGGATGTCGGTGCCGGTGATATCAGAGGGCATCAAGTCGGGTGTAAATTGAATCCGGTTGAAGTCGAGATCCAAAATTTCGGCGAGCGTGCTGATAAGCAAAGTTTTTGCCAGACCGGGCACGCCGACCAGCAGGCAATGTCCTTTGGCGAAGAGCGCGATCAAGACTTCTTCGATCACTTTGTCTTGGCCGACGATGACTTTGCGGATCTCGCCAAGCATATGGTCGCGTTTGGTGGCGAACTCTTCGATCTCTGCGATCTCGTGCTGCTGGATCTCCGTTGCTTCCATAGGGTTCCTTTTTCAACGCTTAATTTCGGGTGATCAGCTTAGCGAGCGCGGCTTTGGCTTGTTGGGCCTTTTCATGCTCACCCAATGCCGCATAGGCGTCGCCCAGCAATCGATAGATCAGCGGGTTGAACGGGTTGATCTGAATCGCTTCCTCGAGCACGCTGCGCGCTTCTTTGAAATTCTTCGTCGCGTGATGGACGCGGCCCAACTGCACGTAAGCATTGACGTTGTCGGGATCGACGTCCAAGGCCTGCTTGAACAGCGGCCGCGCCTCATCGGCACGATTCATTTCGATCATCACTCGGCCGAGTTTGTTCAGGATGATTGGCGACTGAGGGCTCGCCTGCAGCGCGCGCTGATATTCGTTGGCGGCGGCTGCGGCACGCCCTCGGCCAAGCAACTGGTCGGCAAGATGGGTGCGGTTGCGCGCCACGGCAGACTGAATTTCTCTCAGTTCCACCGTTTCTTCGTCTTCGCCTCCGCCTTGATCTTTTTTTACCTTGAGCCTACGCACCCGGCTACCGTGGATTTCTTTGAGCCCTTTGGCTTTGAGAAAGCTCTTCCAGTTCGATTCGAAAGCATCGAACGGCATGCCGAAAACCTTCTCAATTGCCTCCGGCGTTGATTTGGCGTTGAGGGTTGCCAACAACTCGCGCACGCCGGCCCGGCCCTTGTTCTGGTTGATGAAGTCGACCGCGGAAGCCGCTTCAGCATAGGCTAACTGGACCTGTTCCGGACTATCCAGATAAATCAGCGACGGTTCCATTTTCTTAAAGCCGACAAACTGATTCTTCTCGAGGGCTTGCACCAGCAAGGTCTGATTGGCCGGCGTCAAATAATCTTCGGCGGCGTTTTTCGGCGGCGCAGCTTTGCGCCAGCGAGTTTCGTAGAAGCGCGCCATGCCTTCATGCAGCCAAATCGGCGCCTGGTTATTGGTCAATCCGACGATGGCATAATGCACGTATTCATGGCTCAGGGAGTCGACCCAGCGATAACCGAAGCTTAGCGCGCGCGGCGAAATGATCATCAGCTTATTGAATTTACAGATGCCGACCGCCCCGGTTTCCTCGATGTCGCGCAGGGATAGGGTCGAAATGGCATTGAAGCTCGTCCCGTCCGGGGCGATCTCTACGCGCACTTTCTCTTTGGGATAGTAACCGAGCTCCGCGCCAACCGCTTCATAACTTTTTTCCAGCGCGTCGAGCGCGTGGGGCACGAGGATACCGTCGCGCTTATCATCGACGAACAGGATGAAATGGGTGCTCTCATAGCGCTTGAGCGATTTGTGAACGTCGACGGTAAGCTGTGAGTGCAGTTTTAATGCTTGGCGCCGTTGATTATTGGACTCAATCGCCAGCGCCCGGTCGACAATCGCCAGCGCCTCCGCATAGCGGCCTTGATAAAACTTGACCCGGGCGTCGAAATCCAAAGCGGCTGCCGATTTGGGATTTTCCTTGAGCGCTTTGGCAGCAAGCTCTTCGGCTTGAGTGATGTGCCAGGCATCCAAAAGCTCTTCGCCGGCTTTGAACTTGGGATCGGCCTCCGCGGCGCGGATCGGGACAACCGCAAAAAATGAAAATAGCAAAACAGAGAAAAACGCGACTCGGTACTTCAAGCGGAAATCACTCGGAGAGGTTTTTAAAATAGCGCTCGATCTGGTCTTTCATCTGCGGCGGGACGCCGTGCTTGAGCGACTCGAGAATTTCTTCGCGGAAATTGCGCGGCGCTTTGTAGTCGTCTTTGCCCGGCAAGCGAAATTTCTCAGTGTCCAACCCGGTGAAGCCACTTTCGATGTCGAACTCCGGAAACTGCGGCATGCCTGGCAGCGGCGTCAGCGATCCATAGGGGAGAAAGCGGCCCTGGCGAAACAGGCGAGTCACGGGCATGTTGCCGAGCTGGCCCCGCTGCGCCATCTGCTGCATGGCGGATTGCATTTGCTGTTGCGACTGCGAGAGGCGGTCCAAGGCTGAGCGCTCCGGCGGCACCGCGCCGCGCGAGTCCAATTGCCCCAGACGGTTTTGCGCGCTGCCCATGGCGTTGCCGGCTTCACCGATATTTTGGATAATTTTGGGATCGAGCTGCGGGAAGAGCTGAAACAGCGATTCGAGTTTTTCGTGGAGTGTCTGGGTGCGCTCTTTCAACACGTCTTGTCGATGCGCCAGGTCGCGCAGCTCGCGTTTTTCTGCGTCCGTCAACGCTTTAGCCGGTTCGCTCAGGAGCGTTTCGAGCTCAGATTTAATGTCGTCGAGGCTCTTGTCCGCGCGCCGGGCACGAGATTCCTGCGCGGGGGCGCGCTTCTTGGCCAGCTCTTTGCGCGCGTGGCCGTCGCCTTCATGATAACCGGGGAAATCCTTGTTGCTCAACTTGGCGATAAGATTTTTTAGCAGCGCGTTCATCGTCGCGTCGTCGAGATTGGTTAGCAAGCTCGGGTCGTCGGGCCCTTCGCGATCGGGAAAAAGTTCGGTCAACTGGCCGAGCTCGGCGATCGCTTTTTCAAGAAAACGATCGAGCTTGTTCTTAAGAACGGCGTCACGTTCGGTCAAGGCTGAATTGTTCACGCCTTCGGTTTTAGACAGGATCTCCTGCTGTTCGCGGGCGATCTCCTGCAGCTCGCTGCTCTGGCGCTGCATTTCGCCTTGCATCCGGCCCATGCCCGAATTCATAGCGGAACGCTGCGCGTTCTGTAGCGCGGCCAGCATTTGAGCCATTTGGTTAAATAGCTCTCGGGCCAACTGGCGCGCCCCTTCGATATCGCCCTGCATGAGTTTTTTGCGGATCTCATCGAGCGCCCGGAACATGTCGTTGAAGCCCAGGCCCTGCATCGCTTCCGCATTCATGAAATCGTCCGGCATTTGCTGTGCCAGTTGCGACAGCGCCTGCTGCAAGGAGGCCAGATTTTTGGCCATCTCGGAGATTTGCTTCATGATCGCGTCGAGGTTCTTGTCGCCGCTTTGCATTTTATCCAGCGCGTCCATCAGCCGCTCTTGGCTGCGCGCCAGGTCTTGCGCGGTCGACGCAAGCTCTTGGGCTTTCAGCCGTTTGCCGATGTCTTCAGACAGGAGCGACATGCGCTCCAGCTCGGCGGAAATGTCGTCGCGGGCCTTCGTCCGTTCATCGTTCGTTGCCGCTTGTTCTTGTTTCTTCAGCAAATCGTCCTTGGTGAATTCGAGATTGCGTTTGAGCGCCTCCAGGTCAGACCACGTAGCGAAATCCGACATGCGATCTTTTTCCGTGCGGCGCATGATCTCTTCCGTGCGCTTGAGCGCGTCGGCGAGATTTTGTTCAAATTTCTGGTCCGTTTCCTTTGATGGGGCCGTGGGCTTTTCGGCTGGCACCGGGGTCTCTAGATGGTCGCCGAGCAGATCGACCATTCGCGAGTTTAGGTCACGGATCATTTCCGCGACTTGTTGATGCTCGCCCTTGAGGTTTTTCAGCTTCAATCGAACCGAGCGGGATGTGCCGATCTTGGGTCCGGAGATCGTGTCATTGTCGAAAACTTGCAGAAAGAAGATCGCTTCCTCACCATCCCGCAGCGCCAATCGACCGAGATCCCATTTGTATTGGTCGCGCAAGATCAGCCGCTTGGCTTCGTCTTTTTGCAGGCTGATTTTTTCTTCCCGATCGCCGATTTTGGTCACCAGAGTGACTTCTCCGAGGCCGAAATCATCACGCGCGCTGTATTCGAGCGAGAGGATCTCGTCGCCGTTGATTTCCAAGTCTTCCGTGGGGCGGAGCAGATCGACGGTGGGAAATCCGTCGGGCTTTACTTTGAGCTGGTAAGTGATCGGAGAGTTGCGGAAGCCATTGGCGTCTTCGACGTGGATGCGGTAAGACTGCGATTGAAAGAGCACGAAATTTGCCTGCAGCTTGCGCCCGTCGATTTTCAGCGGAATTTTCTTGCCATCATCCATGACGATTTCCGCCCTGACGACGTCCTTGGTCGTCACGGCATCGAGGCGCAAGGTCGATCCTTTGAGTCCTTCGATAGTGCCTTCGGGAGTTGAGACCGATCCAAGTCCGGTATAGGCGGGCGGATAGAGAATTAGCTGGACATTGGCGATTTCCGGCGGATCAATCGCCTCGGCGACATATACGGCTGACGAAAATTGCTCGGTGGCGGCGCGGTAGCTGAGAGTTTTTTCCAAACGGGGGATTTTAGCGCTGAACTTACCGCCGCCAAGATTTTCCATGGAAACTTTTTCTTCCAAGTTGGGCTCGCCCCGTTCCTTGGTGCCCGTCCACGTGATGAATTTCAGCGATTGAGGAACGGCGCCAGATGTGTGCGCTTGGATTGTTACCGCAGAACCGCGCACCACCCGCAGACCCTTCGGTTCAAGTTCGATCGCGGTCTTGGTTGGCGGCAGATGATCCAACGGACGAGTCAACAGGCTGATCGTGCCGCCAACCCAAGACGGGTTGAAAAGCACCATGGCCGACACGGGGATCAGGAGAAATCCCAGCAATCGCGCGCTGGCTTTTAGCCGCTGTTTATCGAGCAGATCATCGACTTGGAGTACGGCGATCTGTTTCCGGGTGGCGCGCAGCAGTGCCAGGACCATCGAGGCGGAAAAGCCGGGCGCGTTACTCGCTTCGGCGACTTGGGGATATAGCTGCAGCGAATTGATTAAATTGTTGCGCAGTTTGGGCTGCTTCTGCTCGATGTAGAGCGCGGCTCGTTCTTGCGAGAGCCGGCGGAGAAAACGGCCGAGCGACCAACCGACGGCCACAACCAACACCAAACCAGTGAGCACGCTGTAGGCGAGCGGCGCGTAAGGGAAAAAATTCTTGAGCTGATCGACGCCGGGTCCGAGCGCGAACAGAAGCAACGCGCAAATCACCGTCAAGCAAAGTCCCTCGAGTCCCCGGAGAAATCTAAGACGGCGGATGAAACGCTTCAGAAACGACGAGAGCTCTTGAAAATCTTCCTGTCCCATGCGCGACAAAGGGCATCTTATCCCCGATAAAAGGGCTTGTCCATCCCGCGAGTTGAATTTTGCACGGGTGGCAACCCGGGGCATGTTGTGTTATGCAACTTTGATCGACATGAGCCGAAGAGAAAGGAATCGTTAGGGAGAATGAATAATTTGGAAACGCAACGCCTAGATCTGCATGAAGGACATGAAGACGAATTCGGTGATGAAGCCGACGAAATGCTCATGGACGAAGAGCATCCGATGTGGCGGTCGGAGCGAATTACGCTCAATTCCGTCGGCATCGACATCGGTTCATCGACTTCGCATCTAATTTTTTCACGCTTGACGCTACGCCGGCAGGGAGTGGCGCTATCGAGCCGTTTCGTCGTCATTAATCGCGAGATCATCCACGAATCGCCGATCCTTCTAACTCCTTACATCGACAAGACCACCATCGATACCAATAAGCTAGGCGATTTTATCCACGAGGCCTATCGCAACGCGAACCTGACGCCGGAGGATATCGACACCGGGGCGCTCATCGTCACCGGTGAGGCGACCAAGAAGAAGAATGCCGAAGCGATTTCTGCGCTGTTTGCAGCGGAAGCCGGAAAATTTGTCTGCGCCACCGCCGGTCATAATCTCGAAGCGATCCTCGCCTCCTACGGTTCCGGCGCTGTGCACATGACCTATCACGAAGGCGGCGATTTCACCGTCATGAATGTCGATGTCGGCGGCGGCACCAGCAAGATCGCTATTGTCCAAGGCGGCAACGTCATCGATACCTGCGCCGTCGAAGTCGGCGCGCGGCTGGTGGCGATGGATGAAAACAGCGTCATCAACCGGTTGGAAGACACAGCTCTTAAGATTGCCAAGATAGCGGGCGTCAGTCTGAGTCTCGGCAACGTCATGACTGAAGACGCCAAGGAGAAGTTTTCCAAAGTGCTGTGCGATTCGCTCTTTGCCGTGATGGAGCGCGGTCAACTTTCTCCCCAAGTGAAGGATCTCTTGCTCACGCCCAATCTCGAATTCAAAGATCAAATCCACGCCGTAATGTTCTCCGGCGGGGTGGCCGAGTTTATTTACGGCTATGAAAAGCGCAATTTAGGCGACCTTGGGATTCAACTCGGGCGGCGCATGCGGGCGCGGGCGAATCAACTAGCCGGCGGCAATGTTCCGCTACGCCCCGCGGAGGTGCGCATTCGCGCCACGGTCATTGGCGCGTCTCAATATACCGTGCAGGTGAGCGGTAACACGATTTATCTCTCTCATCCGGACTTGCTGCCGCTGCGCAATTTACAGGTCGTGACGCCTCAATTCGAGCAAACAGAGGCGATCAGCGCGGCGGAGATCAAAAACTCCGTGGAAAGGGCGCTGCAACGTTTCGACGCGACCAATACCGAGCGAGCCGTGGCTGTGGCAATTCGCTGGGAACTCGGACCTTCTTATCCTCTGATTCGCACCCTCGCCGAAGGTCTGGTCAGGGCGATGAAACCGCACATCGACGAGGGCCAGCCGTTGGTTTTGGTTTTTGACGCCGACATTGCCAAGCTGATGGGCAACATCATCGAACGCGAACTGGTCCCGGGCGCCGGGATTATTTCGATCGATGGGATCGATCTTAAAGATTTTGATTTCATCGATATCGGCCAAGAATTACCCGACGCAAAGGCAGTGCCGGTTGTGATCAAGTCGCTAATCTTTCGCCAGGCTGAGCATGGCCGAGGGCATCAGCATCACTGAGGCACCAGCCCGTGACACCGATCGAGGGGTCGCCGTCCAGAGCGAAAGTCCTGGGCTATGTAGATCCAGCGTTCAATGTTCAAAGTTCAACGTCGGACTGGAGCTCTGACTTTGAACGTGGAACTTTGAACCTTGAACGATGTTATTGGGCTTGGTTGTTTCGTCGGCATTATTCAGGTATTTTTATATTGATAAAATCTTGATTTTACGGGTGCTTGACATTTATGGAAGAAGCAAGCGGACTGCATAACTTTCTCGCGATTGTGACCAAACCCGACAATATTCCGATTGTCGCGATGCTGATTCTCGTCATCTTCTTCACTTGGCTGGGGCTGCGCGAAGCGTTCAAGAATGACAAGCTGATCGAAGAAGGCAAAGAAGACGAGATTCCCAATGAAATGTGGAAATAGACGGTGAGGGCGTGGCTGACGGTAGTGGCCGTGCTCACGGGGATCGGTATTTCTTTCGGCGCCGCTACTCAGTCGTCTTTACGAAACGATAAACGGTGGGAACAAGCGCGAAAGGAACTGCGACAAGGCAATCCCGAAGCGGCAAAAGCGGCGTTCGAGGAGCTGGTCAAAGAGTATCCCAATGAAGCCGATCTGCACCTTTTTCTGGGGATGTCACAGATGCGGTTGCGCGATCCGCGCGCAGCGATTTTGGCGGCGCAGCGGGCGATAGCGTTAGATCCAAATCACATCGAAGCCAGAACTTTTCTAGGCTCAGTCGAATTGGAAGTCCGCGGCGACGTCGACGCGGCGATTAGGGAGTATACCCGAGTTATTGAGCTGCGACCTGATTTGCCGGAAGCCTATGCTAACCTCGCCGTAGCGCAAAAGAGAAGAGGGGACTTGCGACAGGCTGTCGCCAGCTTAAACAAAGCGTTGGAGCTCAAACCAAAGTTTGGCACAGCGCTCAATAATCGAGGCTGGATCTATACCGAGCAAGAGAAATGGGCTGAAGCGCGGGGCGATTTCGAGCAAGCGCTGAAAATCGATCCTCAAGATCAGGGGGCGCTCCAGGGTCTGGCGCGGGTTCTGGAAAAGGAACGTGATTATGCCGGCGCCCAAAGAATCTTGGCGCAGCTCAATTCGCGGTCTCCCAATTTCGTTTACTGGCTTGACTGGGGGCGAATTGGGCTCATTCGATTTTGGTGGATACTATTATCGATCGCGATAGCTGTCGCTCTGCGGGTACGGTTCAAGAAAGCGAGGACGGAAGCGAATGGCTGAAGCGAAGAAGCGCAAGGGAACGGCTCTCCTGGCAGTGATGGATGAAAACTGTTCGAGCTGCGCCGGTTCGCCAATCTGCGAAGCCCACTGTCCGGTCGATGAATGTATCAATTTGCTTTACGAAGAAATGCCCGGTGGCGGTCTAAAGCCATACCGGGTTTTCGTCGACAATGACAAATGCATCGGTTGCCAAATGTGTTACAGCGACGATCTCACCAAGATTCAGCAGCACAAAGAGACCGGCGAAATTTATTATGAATATGCCAACCGGTTCTACGACAGCAACCGCAAACCGATTCCTCCGGAGGCGGTGCCAAAAAAGATTCAGCTCCAGCTGGTCGGCACCGAGTCGGAAGACCGGCTGGACAAGAAAATCTGTCCGTGGGATGCGATTAAAATGTACGAATTCGAGGACGGCCAGAACATGTCGGAATATTTCTACGACATCACCAAGGTCAGGAAAATCAACGGCGTCTACGTGGTCGACGCCGAAGAAAAGGCGCGCCTCGAAGAGAAACAAAGCGAGCTATACGAGTAGCTCAGACGGCAGGGAGCGATCAAGTATGGCGGGAAAAATTCAAATCATGGAGACGGTGCTGCGCGATGCGCACCAGTGTTTGGTGGCGACACGAATGCGTACTGAGGACATGCTCCCCATCGCCGCCAGGCTCGATGATATCGGTTACTGGTCTCTGGAAACTTGGGGCGGGGCGACCTTCGACGCGAGTTTGCGTTATCTCAAAGAATGCCCCTGGGAGCGCCTGCGCAAACTCCGCGCGGCTATGCCAAAAACCCGTTTTCAAATGCTGCTTCGCGGCCAAAACGTGGTCGGCTATCGAAACTATCCGGATGACATCGTGCAAGCTTTCGTGAGCCGCGCCGCGGCCAACGGTATCGACGTGTTTCGTATCTTCGATGCCATGAACGATATCCGCAACATGAAAACCGCCATTGAGGCGGCGCTCAAGACCGGCAAGTTAGTGGAAGGGTCGGTCTGCTACACCGTCAGCCCGGTTCATTCCGCCGATTATTTCTTGCACGTTGCCGAGAAGCTTGCCGATATGGGCGTACAGCTTATCTGTCTTAAGGACATGGGCGGCATGCTCACCCCTTATGCAGCCTACGAAATCATCAAGAAAATCAAATCGCGCATCCCACTTCCGCTCCATCTCCACTCCCATTGTACGGCTGGCTTAGCGCCGATGAGTTACATGATGGCGATCGAGGCCGGCGCCGATATTATCGATACCGCTATTGCGCCGTTCTCTCAGGGCACCTCGCAGCCGGCAACGGAGCAATTCGTCGCGGCCCTCAAGGGCACTCCCTATGATACCGGTTTGGACTTGGCCAAACTCAGTGAAATCGCCGAGTACTTTTATAGCGTGAGGCGGAATTACGCGGAGTTCGAAAGCCCGGTCAACAATCAGATCAAGACCGATGTTTTGACGTCGCAGATTCCAGGCGGCATGCTCTCCAATTTAGTCGCCCAGTTGCGTCAGCAGAAATCGGAAGACAAGCTCGAGGCGGTGTTGGCCGAAATGCCGCACGTTAGGAAGGATTTGGGTTACCCGCCGCTGGTGACGCCAACCAGTCAAATCGTCGGTTCGCAAGCGGCGCTCAACGTGATGACGGGCAAACGTTATTCCGTCGTCGCCATGGAGACGCGCAACTACGTGATGGGCCTCTACGGTGAACCGCCAGCGCCGGTGAGCGAAGAAATGAAAAAGAAGGTTCTTGGCAAGAAAGAACCGATCACATGCCGGCCGGCAGATCTTCTAGAGCCCGGGCTGGATCAAGCGCGTAAAGAAGCCGCGAGCTTCGCGAGCAGCGAGGAAGATGTGATCACATACGCGCTCTTTCCGGAAATCGCCAAAGATTATTTTCTCTGGCGGAATGGACGAGGCGAGCAACAGCAGGCAATGGGCCTCAGTCAATAAAAATGTAAGGGCAAGGCGCGCCTTGTCCTTACATACGTCTTAAAGCTTTCAGATAATCTTGTTGAGCGGATACTCGATGATTCCCACCGCGCCGTTCTGAATCAGTTTGGGAATCAGATCGCGCACCTGCCGTTCGTCGATGACGCTTTCCACCGAAAACCACTTGACGCCCTTCAAGTTTGCCGATGGATAAAGCGTCGCCACCGTGGGCGCGGTGATGCTGGGAATGAGCTCGATGATTTTTTCCAAATCGGCTTCGGCGACGTTGAGTTTGATGCCGACCTTGGCTTCCGCTGAAAGCGCGCCTTGAAGCAGCATCTTGATCTGCTCGAGCTTCGTCCGCTTCCAGGGATCTTTCCAGGCTTTTTTGTTGGCAATTAGCTGCGGACAGCTTTCCATCAACTCGGCTATAATTCTCAGGCCGTGGGCGCGAATCGTTGTGCCGGTCTCGGTGACTTCGACAATCGCGTCCACCAGTCCTTCGGCCGCCTTGGCTTCCGTGGCGCCCCATGAGAATTCCACTTCCACGGGAATGTTGCGCGTTGCGAAATAACGCTTGGTGAAATTCACCATCTCAGTCGCAACCCGTTTTGCTTTGAGATCTTCAATTTTTTTGATCGGCGATTCGTGCGGCACCGCGAGCACCCAGCGAGTCGGCCGAAAAGTGACTTTGGAATAAACCATCTCGGCGACGACGATGACATCCGACTGGTTTTCTTGAGTCCAGTCCTTCCCGGTGATGCCGGCGTCGAGTATTCCCGACTCGACATAACGAGACATCTCTTGCGGCCGGGCCAGGCTGCAGCGCAGCGTCTCATCATCGACGGACGGAAAATAACTCCGGCTCGAGCCGGAAATTTTCCAGCCGGATTTCCTGAACAGGTCGATGGTGGCTTGCTCCAAGCTGCCCTTGGGCAACCCCAGCCTCAATTCTTTTCCGTCGTTAGGTCCCGTCATCGTTACGAATCTGCGCGCGCTCAATCGCAGGCGCTATTTCCCGTAGACTTCCTTGGGATCGAAGACTTTTTTGGCGATGACCTTCCAGTCCTTCTTCGCTTTCTTGCGAAAGAAGCAGCTCCGGTAGCCCTCGTGGCAGGCCGCGCCGCCAATCTGGCGGACCTGGAGCAGCACCGTATCGTTATCGCAATCGATCAAGATATTTTTGACAACCTGCACGTGGCCGGATTCTTCGCCCTTGAACCATAGCCCCTGGCGTGAACGGCTGTAAAAATGGGCCTTGCCCGTTTTGATTGTCTTATTCCAGGCTTCTTCGTTCATGTAGGCAACCATGAGCACGTCGCGCGACCGATAATCCTGGATAATGACCGGAACGAGACCGTTGCCTTTTGCGAAATCAATTTCGGCTGATGCCATCGCCAATTTTCCTCGGACTTGTTTAGCTAACATAGATGCCAAGGGGCTTCAACAAGTTGAAAAACGGAAGAATCACAGTTGGGTTTATTCGCGCCTCTGATTGAGCACTGGTATGTCGTCCATTTTCTCCTGGGACAACATGCTCCAATAAATCCCCTTCGGACGCGCAAATGAGGATTTGGTCTCGATGACCTCCTCCGGCGTGACGATGGCGGTGAGCGGGATGTCGTGCTGGGTCATGGGGATTTTTTCGTCGACGATTTGCAGCGGATGAACCGAGGTGACGATGGGCGTATGGGCGCCGATTTTCTTTTGTTCCGTGAGCAGAGCAAATTCTAAATCGGAATAGCCGCCGCCTTTGCCGACGCGCGCGCCGTGGCGATTGACCGCGACCGAGCCGCAAACGATGAGATCGATCTTTCTCACTTCCTCAAGTGTCACCGGTCTACCGTGTTGCCCAGCGCCTTTTATCGACGAAGCGGCGTAGGGCGAGCACGTGAGTTTTTTGGGATCGAGCTCGATGAATGGCTGCTCACTACGCAGCCGGGGCACGGCCATGTAAATGATCTTGCCCTCGGCCAATGCCCTCTGCCGAATGGCGCGCTGCGGCGAGTCGGGATTGATCTTCAAGACCCGGGCTGCTTTCCAATAGGTCGTTTCAGCCAGTCGGTTGGCGCAAGTTTCGGCGCCGCTAAAATTTGGAATACGCCCTTTCGCTCCGGGAAAGCGAGCGACTTTGTTTGTTGTAAGCAATTCCCATACGTCATCACGGATTTCGTCTTTGGTCCGCATTCGTTCCTAAGTTAAATCAGCCAACGGGTAATGAGCAACCGGTGAGGTTCCAAAAGTTCAAACCGTTCGAGCCGTTCTATTCCGGATCGGAGCGCGTCTTCTGGATTTGACGTCTGGAACATTGGAACGCCTGGAACTATTGGAACCGCGTTTTCCTGCCTCGGGCCTCCGGCGTTTCCCGGGTTGATTGACTGGTAGTGAAGGCCGGTTGTAAGATCGATTCAATGTCTGAATTCATTGTTGTCTACGTAACTGCCGGATCGGCTGAGGAAGCGGATCGTTTGGCCCAGTCTCTAGTGGGCGAAAAGCTCGCGGCGTGCGTCAATCGGATCAAGTCCATCCAATCGGTTTATCGCTGGCAAGGCGAGGTCGAGCAGAGCAATGAAGAACTGCTCATCATCAAGACGAGCAAGGAGCTGTTTCCGGCTTTGGAAACACGCGTCCGTGAGCTCCATAGTTACGCAGTTCCAGAAATCATAGCCTTGCCGGTGGTGGTTGGAAGCCCGGATTACCTCGGCTGGTTACGCGAGCAGGTAGCCTCGAACTCTCCGGCAAAAGAAGAGAATGTCCGCACGGTCAAAGAGGTGTCGGCAGGCGGCGTGATCTATCGCAAAAACGCCGAAGTCTTTGAAGTCGCGTTGATCTATGTGCGCAACCGCTGGGGGCTTCCCAAGGGGCATGTGGAAGAACGCGAGCGCGTCGACCAAGCGGCGCTGCGCGAAGTGCGGGAAGAGACAGGATTGGAAGGAAAGCTCATTCGGAAACTGGGCGATATCCGCTATTCCTACCGTGACAAGACGAAAAAAAACGAGCCTATCCGTATCTATAAGCGGGTCCACTTCTTTCTGTTGCGTTATGTCAAAGGGGATGTGCGCTATCACGATCACGAGGTCGACGATGCGCGTTGGTTTCCGATCGAACAAGCGATCAAACAACTCAAATTCGCCACCGAGCGGCGAATGGTGCATCGGGCTCTGTCCATCCTGACCGCGGAACAAGCGCGGCTGCGTCCTCCGGTGGCGCACGGAAGTTCGTAACCAGACGCTATCTTCTCGACCTTTCCGATTTATGCTATTCAAGCGTTGATCAGAAGTAGGAGCGCGGCGAAATGACAAATCGTTCGTTGGGCGTCAAGTTTTCTGTACCGTATGAAATCGCCGCGGTGCGGCCACTGCGGCAGACGACCCTTGACGAACGGCGGGAAGCGCTGCGCGCCGCCCATTCAAACACGGAACTTATTACCCAGGACTTGATTTATCTCGATCTCAGCACCGACAGCGGCGTGAGTTCGCTCAGCACGAATCAGCTATCGGCATTGGCGGGCGCGAAATTCGTAGAGCCGGGAATGGGATTAGCTGCGGAGGGTAGCCGCTCGTTTGGTTTGCTTGCTGAACAGGTTCAGCGCATCTTTGGATTTCCATATTTTGTTCCGACGACGCAGGGCCGTTCGGCGGAGCGCCTGTGGACGAAAATCAATGTAAAACCGGGCGCGGTGGTCGCCGGGAATATGTTATTTCCTTCAACTCGTGTCCACATCGAAATGAGCGGCGCCAAAATCATCGACGTCATCGGCGACTCGGCTCATGACTTGACGTCCGAGGATCATTTCAAGGGAAATCTAGATCTCGAGAAACTTTCAGCGGCAATCCGGGAGCACGGCGCCGAAAAAATCAGTTGCATCTACGTTGAACTCAGCGTCAACTCTTGCGGCGGCCATCCGGTGTCCCTCGCTAATTTGACCGAAGTCAAAGGGATTGCGGCGGCCCACAAGATTCCGCTTTTTCTCGACGCCTGCCGCATTCTAGAGAACAGTCTTCTCATCAAAGAAAGAGAAAGCGGGTATCATAACCACACGATTCAACAAATTGTTCAAGAAACTTGTGCTTTGGCCGATGGCTGTACCCTGAGCGCGCTCAAAGATTTGCTGGTTCCCCTTGGGGGTCTCATTCTGACGCGCGACAGGGCGAGCTACCAAAAGGCATACCTGCAAAGTTTTCTCGACGGCGTGCAAATGCCTAGTCATGCCATGGAACTCTTGGCGATCGCGCTCGACGAGATCTTTCAGATGGAGTCTTATCTGAATCACCGGGTCGGGCAAGTCAATTATCTCTGGCGCCGCCTCAACGGCGGCGTGCCGCTGGTCCATCCTCCGGGCGGCCACGCAGTCTTTATCGACGTGAAAGCTTTCATGGCGCACGTGCCGCGGGAGCAGCACCCCGCCGAGGCCCTGGCGGCGTTTGTCTACCTCACGTCGGGAATTCGTTTGACGAAGGGACCACCGCCCGCGCCCAGCCAGGTTGAGCACGGGATCGACTTGCTGCGGCTTGCCGTGCCGGCGCGAAAGTATTTTCAGGGACATATGGACGACGTCGCTGAGGCCATTCTGTACGCCCACGCGAATCGACAAGAGATCAAAGGACTGAAACGGATTGAAGACCAAACCCGATCCAAGTACGATCCCGCCCATTTTGCCCAACTATGACCGCACCAAGCGCATACGCAAGCCCTCCTCCGGAAGGACGCCACATCGGTCAGATCTTTTTCCAACGAGTCGAACAGCTCGGCGATCGCACGTTCATCAAGCTACAAAAGGAGGGGTGCTTCGAAGAGGTGTCGTGGCGCGCTTTTGGCACGATGGTGCAAAATGTCATTTTAGCGCTCTCTGCCCTCGGTTTGGCGCAAGGAGAGACCATCGCTATCATCGGCGAAAACAGTTTGGAATGGCTGTGTGCCGATCTGGGAACTTTGGCGGGCGGTTGGCCGAATGTGGTGGTCGCGCCATCGCTGTCCGATCTCATGCTTGCCAAGATACTCGGTCATGCGGGATGCCGCGCGGCTTTTGTGCAAGACGTGGCTGGAGTTGGAAGATTGCTGAACCTAAAGGGCCAGCTGCCGGACATTTCCCATATTTTTGTTATGAAGGGCGACGAATCGGTTCTCCCCGGCACGTGGTCTATGGCGCAGTTGATCGACCGCGGGAGAGGATGCGACGCTCGACGGCTGGAAGAGATTCTCGAGTCGGTTCATCCGAACGATTTGGCGACGATTATGTATACTTCCGGTTCGACGGGAGAACCGAAAGGGGTGATGCGCACGCACGACAACCTTCTTTCCAACATTACTAACGGCGGTGAGCTCGTGCTCAGCAAACCGGACGAGCTCACCCTGATCGTTCTCAGCCTCAACCACCTGTTCGGCAGGTTTGGATTTCTCAAGAGCGTGGTTACCGGCAGGACA
>Ga0114129_10007511_pt1 | contig 15526 bp, 9 predicted proteins | sample RhiMetdeltSRZDD1_FD_80071 | JGI IMG/M metagenome (GOLD analysis project Ga0114129, IMG submission 80071) | Populus rhizosphere microbial communities from Tennessee, USA - Rhizosphere MetaG P. deltoides SRZDD1 (version 2) (version 2) | ecosystem: Host-associated > Plants > Roots > Rhizosphere >...
CATGAAGCAAAACACCCCGGTAAATGTTCACCATTTCGGTGTCCCCAACTCCCATATATCGTGCAAGACGCATGGTTAATTCTGTGACGCGACGTGTATGCCCCTCAGTTTCCCTATCACGGAGCTCGAGGGCGCGCGCCCAGCCCTCAAGGGTTGTATCATAAGCCTGGATTAATTCCTGATTTGAGCGTTGCAAGTTTTCAAATAATTGTGAACTGTCTATCGCGATCGCAGCCTGACCTGCCAGCGTATGCAAAAAATCCATCCAATCGGGAGTGGGTGAAAGAGGCGCACGATGGAATACTTCAAATACGCCTTTGATTTGACCTTTTACGATGAGAGGAACGCCAACATAAGTAACAAACCCCTCACGCTTGATAAGCACTTCATTGACAGCTTCCGGCGCTTTCTGAAGATTGGTGATATGACAGGTTTGCTGCCTGACGATGACTTGACCAGCGAGCCCTTCGCCAATGCGCGTCTGTGGACGGGTAGGAGATGGAATGTTAAATCCAACACCCGGCAAATAGGTAAGGCTTTGAAGATCAGGATGATATAACCCAATATTCACAGCATCCACGTTGAGATGGCTGAGGGTTTGATCCATCAAAATGTTTAGTGTCAGGCGCAAGTCGAAGGAGGACGCGATGGCAGAATCAATATCGCGTAAGGATGTCAGTTTTCTGACTTGTTTTTGGCTTTGATCATATAACTGGGCGCGGTGAATTGCATTGCCAGTAATTTCAGCCAGGATAGTCAGCAGATTGATGTTGTCGGTGATTTGTTGCTCTCTTTCCAATACAATTGCCAAAACGCCTACAGGTCCGGCTGTGGATTGAATTGGAATGCAAATTGCGCTGAATCCGGGCATTATACTTTCCCGATTACCTTCGAAGAGCAATAAATCGCTTTTCAACTCGGACGATCTATATACTTTTTCGGTTCTAAAGGTGAAGCCAATAATGCCGTCCATTGGGCTTAGAGATTTATGTTTGAGCTTGGTTTCCGAGCCACTTGCCACTCGTTGAATCATCCTGTCAATAGTGTGGTCATAAAGCCAGATTGAACCATGTGCAGTATTGCTTAATTGTAGGGTTTCACTCAGAAGGATAGGAAGGATTTCTTCGAGTGATTGCGTCCCACGCAAGGATGTAGAGACCCGGTTAATGATTTCCAATTCTTTTAAGCGGAGCTGAGTCTCGTTATACAAACGCGCGTTCTCAATCGCTACCGCTGCCTGCCTGGCGAGGCTTGTCAGAAAATCCAACTCTCTGGTTACGAACTCTGTCCCTGTCCCTGAGCGCCAGACGGAGAGCAAACCTATGTGCTTGTCTTTCATCAGGATGGGTACCCCCATAATGTGCTCAAATGGATTTTTTTCTGTGCCTTTTACGATGAGGACACGTGGATCATTTGCGGTGTCGTTGACAATTTCTCCGATATTTTGCGAGGCAATATTTCCAAGAATTCCAGTGCCAATATGAAGGGGATCATTCTTTATTTCTTCGGAATCGGCGCCGAGAGCTGAGATCGCGCGCAGCGTGGATGTGGCTGTCTCTCTCAGGTACACTGCACTTGTTTCGGCGTGAAGCAAGTTTATCGCATAAGACGCAATTCTTTCCAGAACTATATCCAGTTGAAGAGTGGCAGAAATATCCCGGCCAACTTCTGCAATGGCAGCTGCTTCCTGTGCCTGGCGGTTTGTTTCCTGAAACAATCTGCCTGATTCGATGCAGATTGATACCTGATGCGCAATTCCAACCAGGAAATTTAGTTCCGATTCATTGAATAGACCGTTTTCCTTAATCCTCCAGGCATTGATTACTCCTATCTTTACCCCGCGTAAGATCAGTGGTGCAGACATCAGGCTCTGAAACTTTTTCTCTCTTTCAGGGGTACCAGGTACGATTATTCTGCGCGGATCTTCACTCGTGTTATTGATGATTTCCGGTTTGCCGTGGAGGAAAACATTTCCTGTAATTCCCTCACCAACTTTGCGGATGTGCGATAACAGTTCTTTTCGATACATTCCTCGAGCTGTAACAGTTTTGAGTGTGACGTTATCATCCTGAAGAAGATAAATGGCGACGTGATTGGCATTGAGTAGGTCAAGCGCACGTTGAGTAATTTGATCCAGCGCGGGAATCACCTCACGCGTAGTTGCAATTTCGTTTGCAATATCTGCCAATGCCTCGATAATCCGGGAGCGCTGACTTTGTTCCTGGAAAAGACGGGCATTTTCAATCCCGGCTGCTGCCTGATTTGCAAATGCCATGGCAGTCTCAATAATTGCTTCGCTATAGGTTCCGGGTTGATAGCTATCCAGAGTAATGTATCCGATAACATTGCCTCTGCTGACAAGAGGAAGTGCCATCCAGCCGCGGACCTTGGAAGCATCACCCCAATTTTGGAATCGTGGATCTTTTTGCGCATCCACTAATATGACAGGGCGACCCGTCTCCTTGATGAGATGGAATAATTGATCATCTTCTGGAAATGTCAGGTTCTTCAATTCTTCAGCATGAGGAGACCCGTGTGCCATTGCAACTCTTAATAGGTCACCTTCAAGGAAAAAAACGCTGGCATTATCGTACGGAATCACATGCTTGAGCGCCATCACAATTTCTTGCACAACCTGATTTGGGTCAAGTGTGGATGAGATAACTGACGCGGCTTGTCGTAAGTTTTCTGCCTCCCGCCGTCGCTTCAGTTCGGATTCGAAAAGCCGATTGTTCTCGATAGCCGTGGTGGCGTGCGAGGCGAGCATTTCAAGCAGCGCCTGCTCTTCGATGTCGTAGGCATAAGCTTCATAACTTTGAGCAGAGATCATGCCAATGACCTGATCATTTATCCACATAGGAACAGCTACAATGGATTGGACGTGTCTGGGTGAACCAAAATGCAAAACTTCTCTCTGGCCGATTTCTGTATCATTTCTCAAGATGATGCTCTTACCCTCATGGATAACAGCGCCTGTCAGCCCCTTACTGCCCGGCATACTCTGCGGGCCAAGTCGAGTTCCTCCTTCAACTACGTAAGCTAAGATATTTTCGCCTTTTTTTTCGTCTCTGAGTGTGATGATAAACACATCGCAGGGCATTAGATTCCCTGCAGCATCATGGATAGCAGCATAAATTTGTTCAGGTTCCTGGCTAAAGCGAACAATATCCTGACTGATACGGTGGAGTACAGACCGTCGCTCTGTGGCCCGTAAAGCATCCTGATATAACAGCGCTTTTTCGATGGCGATTCCTGCCTGATTGGCAAAGGTCTGGATAATCCCGGCCTGTTCTTCAGTGAAGAAGTTTATCCTTTGACTTTCCAGATTTATTAATCCAAACACCTTATTCCCTGCAATCATTGGTATTTGCATCCAACTACCAATCTGTAGATTGCCCTCTGGTGTTATTAAACCATCGTTAAATGTTCTATCTGATGAAATCATCGGTTGAGGTGTAGTTCTCCCAAGATTCTCCCACTCGCCCCACTTACTTGAATCCCAGGCAAATTTTTGTCCGATGCGCTGATGGTTTGATTGTAGATTGTGTTCTGCCACAATTTCCAGGCAACCGTGCTTCATTATTAGGATCGAGGCACGGTCGTAGGGGACCAGCTTTGCAGCAGACTCCAGAATGATCTCATGGAGAGCATGAATATCCAATTCAGCGGACAAAGATGCGGTTGCGGTCCGGAGCGTTTCAGCTTGTTCGCGGCGCGCTAATTCAGATTTATAGAGACGGGCATTCTCAAAAGCGATCGCGGCAGAATTGGCGAGCGCGGTTAACAGGTTTTCATCTCTCTCGGTGTATGCATCCTTATCCAGGGACTCAATATTAAGAGTCCCAATCACTTTGCCTCGCGCGATTAAAGGAATACAGAGTTCAGATTGGATGTTTTTCAGTATTTCGACGTAGCGTTGCTCTTTCGTCACATCTCCTGTGCGAATGGGCTGACCGTGTTGTGCCACCCATCCAATGATGCCGGTTCCGAGTTGGACCTTCTCGTGTATCAGAGACTCTTTGTCCTTTTCATTGTTTTCAACATTCTGCGCTTTTTGACTAATTGCAATAGGAACGAGTAATTGGCTTTGCTCTTGCAACAAATGGACGGATGCGAATTCATACCCCAACATTTCATTCATGGTACTGACCAAATTCCGACCAATGATTTCGGGTTCAAGGCTTAATGCCAGGGAGCGGGATGCCTGATAAAGGGCCTCAAGCTCTGCGGCGCGTTGCCGCGCTTCCTCAAAGGATTTTAATTTGTCAGTTGCGGTCGCAAGTGTGTGGGCAATGGTGATGAGCAGGCGTTCATCTCTCTCTGAATACGCGTTTTGTTTTTTACTCTCAGTATTGATGACCCCAATGACCTGGCCGCGTGAAATAATTGGAACACAAAGCTCGGACTGTATCCCATTTGTTACCTCAAAATAAGAGGGATCTTCTCTAACATCTCCTATTCGAATTGACTTCCCTCCGCTGGCAACTCTCCCGGTAATTCCTTGTGTAATGGGTATTGGCCGGGAAAGGTTTTCCTCGCTTGTGCCTCGATAGGATGGGTGTGGTTTGAGAGTGTCCGTGACCCTTTCAAATTGAAGGATTCCAAAATTATCTGGATAAAGCGTATCGCCAATGATGTTTGTGACCTGCTCGATCAGGCCATCAATTTGCAGCGCGTTCGACGCGGCGAGCGATGCAGAATGAAGAACGGCAAGTTCCTCCAATTGGCGCTGCAGAGCGGCTTCATCTTCTTTTACCTTGGTGATATCAATCAGTAGACCTTGCCAATAAAGAGGATTTCCGTCTGCATCACGAATGAGGTTTGTATCTTCCTTCACCCAAATGATTCTGCCATCACGCCTCACGAAACGATATTCTTCAAGAAAACGGGAACCGCTCTCAGTGCTGCTTTTATCATGTTCGGTGACTCGTTCGAGATCATCAGGATGTATGGATTTGATCCAGATATCTGGGTCTGCCTGCCATTCCTCCAGTGTATAGCCTGTCAGCTCCTTGATGCGTGGGCTAATATAGAGTGTGCCTTGTTCTTCATTTGCTTTATCCAAAAACACAACAGCTGAAATCTGCTCGACAAGAGATTGATATTTGATTTCTGCCTGATATAACGCCTCCTGCTCGTGCAGGTAACGATTCTGCGCGATGGCGTTGCTGATTACAATTGGTAAACGATGTAAATAATCGCTCTGCTTGACCAGATAATCTGCTGCGCCTGCTTTGAGCGCGTTCACCGCGGCTTCCTGGTCACCCTGACCAGTTACAAGTACTACTGCGGGAGCTGATTTGCGCTCCCGCACTCTTTTTAATAGGTCTAAGCCGGTACCGTCAGGGAGTCGCAAATCGCTTAGGATCAGATCGATATCTGGTTGCGAGTCAAGAAGCTTCAGTGCATCTACAATCGTTTCTGCATGAATTAGCTGAAACTCATGATGGAGATTTTCCTCGAGCACCCTCTCGGTTAATACTACGTGGGCAATTTCATCTTCTACATACAGGATTTTCATTAGGAGATCCACTTTTACAAGCGCGGATTTATTTTTCCAAATCAGGTGTGAATCCATTATATAACAAAGCAATTGTCGTTTAATGACAATGAAATAATAAAACTGATAGTCAAAATGCTGCGGGAACGCACTTATGTGTTGAAAATTATGCTGCAAAGCACTAATTGCTATTAATTGTCTTGAATCACTCCCTGTGATCAGCCTTAAATGCAAAATAAAAGACGCCCTTCGGCGTCGATTGCAAATTGTCAATCACCAGCTATGAATTTGTTAGAGGCGTCGACGGGATTTGAACCCGTGATGAGGGTTTTGCAGACCCTTGCCTTACCACTTGGCCACGACGCCAGTTTTTAAACTACTGAGCGGGCGATGGGATTCGAACCCACGACCTTCTCCTTGGCAAGGAGACGTACTACCACTGTACTACGCCCGCGTTCTAGGCTACTTTCCAGCCGAGAGTGCCGAGACACAGAATCGAACTGTGGACACCGCGATTTTCAGTCGCGTGCTCTACCAACTGAGCTATCTCGGCCAGATATTTTATTGTTAAGCGTCCGTGATTTTACTAGGTGAGATAGGGATTGTCAAGCAAGGATAAATATGATTGCTTCAGCCACCGTCCTCGGCGACGTTTATCGTTCTTCTCTTGACCTCAGCCTGCTTCCACACTACAATCTTCGCCTACTTTGAAAAGGAATCATGGACATGTCATTCTCCCGAAGGACACCGGGACGGTGTGACCGACCTGCGAAGTGCGGAGCGAAGAATCTCGGAGATAACGTGAGAGACTCTCACCTATACTGCAACGAACGCACGATTTGCGGCTACTCGACCAGCGGCTGCCTCCGAGTGACATGAAATAACTTATGTTTGAAAACCTTACCAATAGACTCAATCAAGTATTTGATCAACTCCGCCGGCGCGGAAAATTAACTGAAGCAGACGTGGATGTGGCAATGCGCGAAGTGCGCCTCGCGCTCCTCGAAGCGGATGTGCACTTCAGTGTTGTGAAATCATTTATCGCGCGCGTACGCGAACGCGCCATCGGCGCCGAAGTTTCGAGGGCGCTGAACCCCGGCCAGCAGGTGATCAAAATTGTCAACGATGAATTAATTGCCACATTGGGCGAACCTGCACCATTGAATCTCACAGGCCCGAAGCCACGCGTGATCATGATGGTCGGTTTGCAAGGCTCAGGGAAAACGACAGGTGCAGGAAAGCTGGCTCGCATGCTCCGATCAAGAGGAGAGCGGGTGATGCTCGTCGCGGGTGACCCGTATCGCCCCGCCGCCGTGACACAGTTGCAGCAACTCGGCGAGCGGATCGATGTCCCAGTTGAGGCGGATTTGAACCTCAAACCACCTGATCTCGTGAAGCGCGCCTTCGAAAAAGCGGAGAAGGGTGGATTTGGCGCCATGATCGTGGATACGGCTGGTCGGTCGCAGTTGGACGCGGAGTTGATGAATGAGCTAAAGTCCATCGTGGCGAAAGTCCCGCCCGTGGAAACGTTGCTCGTGGTCGACTCCATGATCGGTCAGGAAGCGTTGAACATCGCACAAGGTTTCCGCGATAATGTGTCTATCACTGGATTGATGATGACGAAGATGGAAGGCGACTCACGTGGCGGTGCGGCGATCTCGATCCGTGCGGTGACGGGTGTGCCGATCAAGTTTATCGGTACGGGTGAAAAACTCGATGCACTCGAAGCCTTCGATCCTGCGCGGCTGTCGTCGCGTATTCTGGGCATGGGCGATATGATTGGCTTGATCGAAAAAGCCGAGTCCGCATTCGACCAGCAGGCCGCGCAAAAGACTGCGGAGCGCATGATGCAAGGACAGTTCTCGCTAGAAGACTGGCTCGACCAAATGAAGCAGATGAAAAAGATGGGACCGCTCGCACAGATCATGGACATGTTGCCCGGGCAAATGGGGCAGGCTGCCCGTCAGGTGGACCCAAAAGACATCGAGAAAACCTTCAAGCAATCAGAAGCGATTATCAGTTCAATGACATTGAAGGAACGCCGCGCTCCCGATATTTTGAATGCTTCACGTAGACGGCGTATCGCAGCGGGCGCGGGCATGGAAGTGCAAGATGTGAATCGTCTAATTAAGCAATTCCGCGAAGCGCAGAAGATGATGAAGATGTTACAGAAGACGGGAGGAAAAGGGTTGGGGAGGTTGTTTGGGTAAATGAGTTGAAACGGGTGCGACACATATCAGCCCGATGGAGACTCGCGCTATTTATATCCAGCGGCGCACACTTGCACAGTACTGTACATATGCATCTCTGAAAACTTCCTGCAGTCGCGCCTCTTCGATGGGAATTACGATCTTGTGAATGTAGAGCACTACCAACGGTAGCAAAAGAAGCGGCCAGATTTGAACTAGAAGCCCGGCTTCGCCAAGGTAGATAAGTATCAGACCCACATACATTGGATTACGGCTGAATCGGTAGGGTCCCCAGGTGACCAGCTTTGATGCCTTTTCAAAAGGAATGGTGGTAGTACGCGCTACACTGAATATTCTCAGGCTTAATACTGCGAGCAATACACCGCCAATCATCAAAACGATACCGACAATGTGACTGATTAGAAGGATAGCCGTTGAATGGATAGTGAGAGGCACGAGATACTGCAAGCCGACACCAATGAGATATGTTAATATAAATACCCATGGGACCGGGATACGCAATAAAGGATGCATTCCCGCGGATTCTGCATAAAGCGTCCGCATTCGAAGCACCCCTGCTGACCAGCGTTTGGTAAGAACGCCCCACAAAAGGATGACATCCACAAGAATAGGTATGATCATCCTAACACCGAAGTATGAAACGTAGAGCAACAGCGAAGTAATCCCCGCTACGATAACGAATACAGGCCACCAGTTTGTTGGAACAGCTTTCCAGAAAAGACCCACGATAGCAGTGAGGAAGAATACACCAGCAACTCCAGCCAGAAACGAGGTTGTGATGTTGCCAGATTGCCCCGGTAACCCACCAACGAAGTCAGCAATAGGTTTCGAGCCGGCATCAAAGGGCCAGAACAATCCAGCTTTCCCCGCAGCTGCTGGAGCAAAGTAGCTGAGGCAAAATACAATTCCAAGTAGAAGCAGAATAAAAACTACCCAACGCATACATCTTTCTCCTTATGCCAATTGTATGTCATTCTATCATCCATTCGATGACGTTGAAGGAACGCCTCACGTCGAAGGCGCATCGCTGCGGGTGCTGGCATGGAAATGCAAGATGGGAACCGCCTGGTCAAGTAATACCGCGAAACGCAAAAGATGATGAAGATGATTCAGAAGTCCGCAGGGAAACGGTTGAGGAGATTTATTGGGGAGAATGCGACGATTCCCCTTTGCAGCTGGATAGAATTCACTGAACCTGAAAAACGACTTCTCCCACTGCGATTTGACCGGTGCTATCCGAGGCCCACACCAGCAACCAATAACTGGCGCCCGGATCTAGTGCCAGGTCTGGCGTGAAACTTGTTTTCTCCGTAGACGCTTTTTTCCCGCTATCTAAGCCAATAATCGTCTTGCGCGTTGGCGATGTTTGGATAAGTATGATCTCGTAGCTCGTTGCGTTTGGATATGGTTGCCATTGGAAGGTAGGAATGGTTGCAACCGACGCGTTTTCGACTGGAAAAGTGATTTGTAAATCTGTTTTATATAAATCCCAATTTAAGATTAGAGCATCAGCTGTTTTGACCAATTCCCATGTGCAAGTTTGCTCATAAGGTTGAACAGGGGTATCAAGGTCGCTCCATCCATTTATCGCGATAGTATAGCTGCCAGGGTTGACCTCAAGAAAATAATAGCGCCCTTGGAAATCTGTTGTGGTTTTCTGAATAACTTTGTTCCAATCGCAATTTGCATCAGCAATAAGCCCCACAGGAATACCCGCTATCGGATTCGCCCTGAAAGTAAATACCCCAGAGATGCGATCATTGCGAGAGTAAATTGGATCGAAAGTGAGAGTCGGTGTCGGCGTCTCAGTTGGGGTGGGTGTTCGAGTGTCGGTCGGCGTTGGTGTTGGAGTATCAGTGGGAGTCGATGTCACTGTACTGGTTGGTATGAATGTAGGAGTATTAGTTGGTGTTACTGTAGAAGTAGGAGTTGATGTTGGAATGAATATAGGAATAAGGGTATTAGCAGCGATATAGCTCCCTGCCGTAGTCACCACAATGATCGATGTGATGACAATGAGTTTACCAACCGCCATCCCTAATAAGGATGGAAATATGGCTGGTATACTCATCCAGAGCAAGTTCAAGAATCCGATTGTAGTGGTTGTGGTTAAGATCCCAAGAGAAGTATTGACATATTTATTGTCACCCGCCAGTCGCAAGGATTTAACCCCAAGCTTTTTGAGACGGCGATCTCGATTTAATGCAAGAGCTTTCAGCTCAAATGCTGCCTGTGCAGGCATATCAATAAAGACCTGTTGGTTCCCAGCCGCCAAGTTTGCGATATGTAATTCAGATGTAGGAGTATGCACGAGGACTGAAATAAAGCTCAGCAACTGTTCCTGCTTTTTAGAATCAAATTTACGGGTGTCAACTGCCTTAACGACTAGCTCGGCTTGGCGCATCGGCTGTTCTTGAGCGGGCACTAATTCTTCATTCAAAGCTTCGATTAACTGTTTAACCCCTCTATGAAGCCCTAACATTTGAATGTCAATACGCTGCAAACCAACTAGTTGATAACGTATCTCAGCCGGAAGTTTTACCTTCTCCAGCAACATAATGAAGACGCTGCGTCCAGAATCGAGAGCAAGGTCGATTTCCCTACGAACATTATCCGAAGCCGCCGAACTTGTTGAGAGCATGAGAACAAAGCCATCGCAGGTGTCAATTGCTTGGACGATCTGTGTGCGCCACAATTTGCCTGCTTGGATTTTCTCACGATCAATCCAAACGTTCATACCTGCAGTTTCCACCATTCCCACGAAGCGATCTACAATTTCCCGATCACGTCTTGAATAACTTACAAAGATGTGTCCCATAACGGCCTGCTCAATAGATGGCAAAACAATGCTCACAAGGCTTTAGGTGAATTGCCATTACATACAAAGTTCATCTGGAATTTGCTTATTGTTTCCATAACCACCTTATCTTTCCAAACTCACGAACAAAGAACACTAGGGTAACAGCCTAGGGGTAAAACACATCAGCGCAAAATTATTCCGGTGTTTAAGAGATGTTATTTGGATTTATACAATTTTGTCTATACATCATTATATAGCAAAGAGACTCCATTTTCAATAGCCTTAACCTGTCGGAAATCATCTCCAAGAGTGGTGAAAATATGAACTTATGTCCCTCGATTTCTCGCATTTTCAGTGATCTCATAGTGAATTGTTCAATTTCTCAAGATGCTCTTGATGATGGTCATAAGAAGCCACGAGAATGAAAGCAAGGCTATGGCCTTCCAGCCACGAGTATCTATCTCCATCCAGCAGGTCTCTTTCAGAGATCTTATTTCCTAAATCCAAAAACTTTAGAAATCCATCCCTCCAATTACGATATATCTCTGACCACGGCTTTTCATGATAAGTCTCAAAAGTCACAGCATTGACTCGATCTGCGTCCTCTTCCCAATTTTCAATGTTATTCACAATCCACTTAGGGAGTTCAGGTTCTCGATTATTTAATCCGCCTTCCATCCGTGCGATGGAAATTTGCTGCCATACCCATAGATGAGCCATTACATCTTTGATGGACCAGTCGAAATCAAAATGTGGGGCAGTAATCTGCTCTTCACTCAGGCTCGCGAGCAGTTCCTCCCAACGGTCGAATTGTTCTTTTAGTGCCGCGAGGACATGTCCTTTCATGTTCATGATAGCTTCCAGGTCAAGGGGGAAAACGATCGGCTACGAGATTCAAGTTAATGTTATGTTCGAGAAGCGCTTTTAGCCCCGCGAGCACAATTGTAAATCCTTCGGTCGAGCCGACGGCTTGCTGCGCGATTTCCTCTTCAGTTCCCTGAAATCCGCTGTTCGTGATGCTGACAAAGGTTGTGTTGTCCGGTCGAGCGGTAAATATCCATTCGACGGTCGTTCGCTGGTCAGGCTCTCCCCATTCAATGAGTATTCGCTTGTTTGGCTCAACCGCTTTTACATTTACCTCTGTGGATGCATTATGCATCTCCCATTCCCAATGGATTTGCTTGCCAGATTCCAGCCGTCCACTGCTTTTGGTGAACCAGAATTTGGTCGTGATGTCAGGATCGATGAACGCTTCGAATACCTCTGCAACAGGCCTGCGGATCAACATTTCCGTTTTTGCAATCAAAGCTCCTCCTCCTATATCTGATAACGGTATTTATGTAAGCACTTATTTAGTCAAGAATGCAAGTTCGGTTTTGAACTTCTTTGGATCCTTTTCAGTAGCAGGATCAGAGAAATAGAACTCAGCGCGTCCATTCCACCATTCGACGCCTTTTTTCTTCGAAGTATCCCACTTGATTTTGTTTTCCTTCGCCCATTCCAGCAGAGCAACCGTCGCTTTGAAAATGCCTTTCCCTTTATACGGTCCGGTGTAGAGAAGTGTGGCGTAACGGCCAGCCGGCAGAAAGTCCGCGGTGATGCGCTCATTGCCTTTCACGGCTTTATCAATAGTAAACCCGACATCAATATCCAATGCTTTGGACATATCTGTTGTGAGGTAGCGAATGATGGCTGGGCCGGATGGCTTAATATTCTTGTGCTGCATCCACTCATACACTTCGTTCCAGGCGGGTTGCAGATACTTGCCGAACGGAATCGGCACTGCCATTCGAATAGCGACATAATTCTGTTTCTTGCGACGTTCCAGTTTGGGTTCTGTGATCATGGTCGTATCTCCTTTTCTGGATTGTAGAACATGTATTCTACTTCGTCAATATCAAACTCTGTTGAACGATCAGGTCAATTCAAGTTCCATCACAAAATCATTTTGCGGATCATCCCCAACTGAAAAGATATGCGTGCCAACTTCACGGAAGCCCCACTTTTTATAAAACTCGATGGCTCTTTTGTTTTTCTCCCAGACACCCAGCCAGACACAGTCACAGCCTCTCTGCCTCGCTTCACGTATGGTAGCCTTCATAAGTTCCTTGCCAACCCCCGTGCCGATATACTCTTGTGATGCATAAATTCTTCTGATCTCAAGTGGCTTGCTTCGGTTTATCGCTTCGTCCTCGCTATTCATGATGAGCTGTGCATATCCGATGGGTATCTTTTCAGATTCAGCGATCAGGAAAATCACATCAGACTCAGAAAGCTCATTGAATTGGATCTCTGGTGAGAATGATCTTTTCAAGTAGGCAGCTATGTTTTCTGGCGTATTATCTTTCGCGAAGGTATCGTGAAAAGTCCTTGCTCCTAACTCGGCTAACATCCTTGCATCCTCTGTCGTTGCATATCGAATATTCATATTCACTCCACTTCACTCCACGATAAGCCGTCGTGTAGTTATTTGATTTAGGTCTTGCGGATAAAAATTTGCTGGGAATTGTATGCTCGCAAATTGAAAATTGCAACTGCGTTCCTCCCTTCTCTCTTCACAATCAATTCACAACCGAATCCTATACTCCGAGCATAAGTTCAAACATAAGGAGTAAAACATGAACGGAAATATTGGTTTACGTATCGTAGCGGCATTGGTGTTGATTGCCGCGGTGGCGGGCGTCGCATTCTTTGCCTTCCAGGCAGGCGTTGCTCAAGGGTCGCCGATCACCGTCCAATCGCCTTCGGGTGAGACCGCACCGCTGCCATATCCATATTATGGCTATGGAATGCCTTTCCACGGTCCATTCGGATTTGGATATGGCTTTGGATGCTTCGGTCCTCTGCTTGGGTTCTTCCTCATATTCTTCGCCTTGCGCTTCCTTTTCTGGGGTCCACGCTGGGGTTGGGGACATCGCGGCGGGCATGGCCCGTGGCGGCACGGCTGGGGTGAAGGCGGCGTCCCACCAATGTTCGAGGAATGGCACAAGCGTGCTCATGGCCAAAGCTCAGGCGAAGAGACTTCAGAAACCTCTGAAAAGTCAAGCTAAAAGCGAAGGCTAAGGATCTGGATGTCGCCATTAGGGCGACATCCAGATTAGAAGAGAGAAATCTGGTGATAGAAAGATTTAATTCACAGTTTGCTCATCCCGAAGGATGGGTTGGTCGTTTTGTTGGAACGATCTTAGCGTTGAAGAACCGTGAGCGCAACGCATGGACGATTTCCATACTCAATATCCAACCCGACGACCAGGTTCTCGAAATCGGGTTTGGCCCCGGTCAGGCGATTCAGGAAGTAGCGAAGTTAACACCAAACGGCTTTGTTGCCGGCATCGATTTATCGGATGTGATGGTGGCGCAAGCCAGCAAACGCAATGCTGCGGCAATCCGTTCTGGTCACGTTCTTCTCCAGCAAGGAGCCGAGTCGCCATTGCCTTTTGAGGACAACAAATTCAACAAAGTCTTTGCAGTTAATTCCATGCAATTCTGGTCAAACCCAATCGCAGGTTTGCAGGAAGTGAGGCGTGTGCTAAAACCTGGCGGTCGGGTCGTTATCACTATCCAGCCGATGTGGGCAAAGACAGAAGAGGAAGTACAAATTGTTGCTGAGAAGTTAGTATTTCAACTCAAACAGGTAGGCTTCAAGCAAGTCCGCCTGGAGACGAGGCAGATAAAACCAATTACTACTGTGAGCGGTATGGGTATAAAGTAAATCAGATGACGATTTATTTCATTTTGCGATTAAACTTGATTGACGATGAAAACCATTCTTGTTGTTGACGATGAACCCAAGATCACCCAACTAGTGCGCGATTATCTGGAGCGCGCGGGCTTTGGCGTTCTCGTGGCACATGATGGGAAGAAAGCCCTGTCTATGGCGAAGACGGAAAAACCGGACGCAGTCATTCTGGACCTGGGCCTGCCTCAGCTCGATGGGCTGGACTTTACCCGCGAGTTTCGCAAAACCTCCAACGCGCCGATCATTATGCTGACCGCGCGCTCGGACGAATCAGATAAACTGATCGGCCTTGAGCTCGGCGCGGACGATTACATGACTAAGCCTTTCAGCCCGAAGGAATTGGTTGCACGCGTCCGTGTCGTCTTTCGGCGCATCGAAAATGCTTTGTCAGCAAACACGGAAATGATCCGTGTGGCGGATTTGACTCTCGATGTCCCGCGGATGCGGGTCATAGCAAAAGACCGTGAAACCGAAGAACTCACACCCACAGAATTTGAACTGCTGGCGACCCTGGCGCGCCAACCCGGACGTATTTTCACCCGTGCCCAATTGCTCGATGCGATCCATGGCGTGGCGTTTGAATCTTATGAACGCGCCATTGATGCACACATCAAGAATGTCCGCCGTAAGATCGAAGTCAAAGCCAGTGAACCGAAATATGTTTTGACAGTCTATGGCGTTGGTTATAAATTTGTTGATAAATAAATTGGTTTATCGGTGGTCGAGTAGCTCCGTGCTTGTTTGGGGCGTATCGAGACTACCAGGTTCGATTCAAATTTTATATTTCTTGGTTACCTGTTGGCCTCGATACAAGCGAAAAATACACTCGCCTTACTAGACCAACGAAATATCTATGAATCCTCACTCTCGTTTTTCCCATCGTCAACGTCCCCCATGGTGGCCCGAAAATGAAGAATGGCCTCCTACGCGTGCAGCCTGGCGGCGCGTAGGCAGGCGCAATCCATTCTTTCGCAGAATGGGATGTTTTTTCTTTGCATTTGCTTTCCTGGCATTCGTGGGGTTGCTCGGAATTCTTCGGTTTATTCTCTCTCCATTCATTGGTGTTCACAGTTCCCCGCCTTTTGACAGACCTGAACTTATTCTCCCCTTTGGTTTTCTTGGCTTCATCCTATTGATTTTCGTCGTCGCGTGGGGCGCCCGGAGCTTACGCCGAATATCCAGACCTCTAGATGAATTGGTGGATGCATCCAACAAAGTCGCAGAGGGAGATTATTCTATACGTGTTGAGGAGAAAGGACCCCCAGAAATCTATTCGC
>Ga0114129_10007512_pt1 | contig 15525 bp, 13 predicted proteins | sample RhiMetdeltSRZDD1_FD_80071 | JGI IMG/M metagenome (GOLD analysis project Ga0114129, IMG submission 80071) | Populus rhizosphere microbial communities from Tennessee, USA - Rhizosphere MetaG P. deltoides SRZDD1 (version 2) (version 2) | ecosystem: Host-associated > Plants > Roots > Rhizosphere >...
CCCGTCGCAGATCCTCGTCCGGCGTATCCGACCCGCCGTGCAGCACGAGTGGTAGCGGGCAGGCGGCGCGCAGCTGGGATATCCGTTCGAAATCCAAATGGGGTTTGCCTCGATACAATCCGTGCAGGGTGCCAATCGAGACGGCGAGGGCGTCCACTCTCGTCTCTTTCACGAAGCGCTCCGCCTCGTCGACGCGGGTCAGATGCGCTTGCTGCTCGTCCCGGCTGACCACGTTCTCGCCCTGCCCCACATGTCCGAGCTCCGCCTCGACGGAGACACCCCTTGCATGCGCCAGGTCCACGGCTGCCCGCGTGAGAGCCATATTTTCCTCCAGGGGCTGCAGCGATGCATCGATCATGACACCCGAGAAACCCAGCTCAAGGGCGCACTCGATCTGGTCCAGCGTTTTGGCGTGGTCGAGCACCAGCGCGGCGGGGATGTGGGTACGCTCCACCTCTGCCTCGATGATCCGCACGAGCGTCTGCCACTCCGCCTGCGGTATGTGATGGGGGTAGATCATAATGATCGCGGGCGCCTGATCCGCCGCGGCTGCATCCACGATGGCTTGCGTGATCTCCAGGTTGCATGTGTCATAGGCGCCAATCGCCCAGCCCTGCCCGATGCAGGGCTGCAGGATTTCGGCCATCGTCAGGAATTTCATATCGTGTCCTCGCTTTCGCGGCTATGTGTTTGTAAATGCGTCGAAGAGGTGCATCGCACCTAGCCCTTTGGATGAGGCTCGTTAAACGGGAGACGCTTTCGCTTGAAAACGGCTCCGTTTAGTATGGTGCGACGCACGAGGGCCTGCTAGCCCGCGAACTCGGGCTCCAGCAGTCCTTTGACGCCTGTGCAGACGCGGAACAGATCGCCAGCCCAGGGCTCTTGTCTGCGCTGCTCCTCATCAAAGCCCCAGGAGGCAGTCGTGACAAAGAGCTCGTCCAGGTCCCTGCCGCCGAAGGCGAAGGAGATGACATGCTGGACAGGGAAGTGGATCTGGCGCTCGATACGGCCAGCCGGGTCATAACGGGTCAGTTTCGAACCGGCCCAATGACCGTTCCAGATAAAACCCTCGGCATCCACGATCAATCCATCGGGCATGCCTTCCTTCTCCGGCAAGCAGGCAAAGAGGCGGCGGTTACCCGTCGTGCCGGTGACCGTGTCATAATCCAACGCCATGATCTGGTAATGGCGCTGATCGGCCACATAGACGGTCTTCCCGTCCGGGCTGAACCCGATCCCGTTGGCGGTGGCATAGCCCGTATCGAGCCGGTGGAGCGAACCATCGGGATCGACGCGGTAAAGCGAGCCGTTCGGGAGAAAGGGATCCTGCATATCCACCGTTCCCACCAGCAGACGTCCCTGCCGGTCCACGGCGGCATCGTTGTAACAGATCTCCGGCTTGTCTGGCTCAGCGGGACCGGCGAAGAGTTCGTACTCATTCGTCTCCGGGTCCCACTCGTACAATCCATTCTGGGCAATCGCTATCCATCTGCCGCCTGCGCGACGAGCCAGCGCCGTGACAGGCAAGCTGACCGGGAACCTCTTGAACGTTCCGGTATCCGGCTCCCAGCGACAGGTGGGCAGACCGCCCCAGTCCACCCAGTACAAAGCGTTCTCTTCAGGCGCCCAGACCGGGGTTTCTCCCAGCCGGTTCTGTGCTGACAGGACGTGTTCGATTTCGTTCATGATGGGAACTCCTACTGTTCCACCCGGAACTGCTCATACAACTGATGGTTGATCGGCTTCAGAGACGGGTAGAGCTGTTTATAGATTTGGTACCAGCCGGCATATTTGGGCGCTAGTTGTGACGAAGGCCGGTAGAACTTGCCCGGCCGGTAGACGCGTTCGAAGGCATCCTGCTCGTCACGATAGAGACCCACCCCAATCCCTGCCAGGATGGCCGCGCCGAGCGGTGTGGACTCTTTTACTTCGGGCACCTCGATCGGGAGGCCGGTGACATCTGCCTTATTCTGCATCCAGAACGGATTGCGGGTCGCGCCACCCGTAGCGACGAGCTTATCCGGGAAGATCCCCAGCCCATTCTTGAGGGCCGTCACGATATCGAGGACCTGGTAATCCAGCCCTTCGATCACCGCCCGGAGCAGATCGCCGCGGTGGACGAAGTTGCTCATCCCCACGAACGCGCCCAGGGAACACGAGTCGACCACCGGGCAGCCGGCTGCAGACATGTGCGGCAGGAACATCACTCCGCGCGACCCGGCCGGCGAGCTGGAGGCTTCCACCATGAGATAGTCCCAGTCCTGCCCGCCGTCCTTTTCGGCAAGCCGTTGCGCTTCGGCGCCATACTCTCGTCGATACCACTCGAGCATATCCGAAGCGACGGCGCCGCCCCAGACGGCGTAGGTATCGCGGGCGACATGCGTTTCCACCGTGACGCCGAGCCTTTGCACTTCTGGCGTCAGGACCGGCGCGGGCAGCGTGGCCAGGACGATTTCCCAGGTGCCTGTCACATCCATGACGACACCGGGTGTGAACGCTCCGACGGGCAGCGCGCTGCATAAATAATCATGCCCGCCCAGGACCACCGGCGTCCCGACAGGCAAGCCGGTTGCTTCTGCGGCTCTTGCCGTGACCTCGCCGAGCAGAGTGCCGCTCGGGTAGGCATCGCACAACAGGCGGCGCTCGATGCCAGACCCCGCCAGAATCTCATCGGACCAGTTTCGGGTACGCTGATCGAAGAGCAATGTGCAGGAGGCCATGGTGTAGTCAGTAGCGCGGCGACCGCACAGCATGAAATTGAGGAAGTCCTCGATCAACAGCCATTTCTCGGTACGGGCAAGGATCGCGGGCTCGTGTTCGGCCATCCAGAGCAGCCGCAGGGCCGTGCTAAAGCGCCAGAGCGTATTGCCGCCAATACAGAAGGTGCGCTCCGCGCCGATCTGACTCTCCCACCAGCGCAATTGCTCCTCCGTGCGGGGATCATGCCAGCTGATGAACGGATAGAGCCAGTTCCCGTGCTCGTCGATGGGGAGGCCGTCCATGCCCATGCCTGTGACGGCGACCGCCTTGATGTAGCGCGGGCTGACCAGCCTGGCAACGGCTTCCTTCATCGCCGCTGCGGCCCCGCCCCAGATCTGCTCCGGCTGCCAGACGGTCCATTCAGGGTGGTCGGGATACGGGCTGTAGCGTTCAGTGGGACGTGTCGCGCTGGCGATGATGTTCCCAGCCAGGTCATAGATCACACATTTCAGGCTCGTCGAGCCCAGGTCAATCCCCGCCAGATATTCCATCCTGCCTCCTTGGATTCTCCGATCCGGCCTGTTGCTAGAGCTGTTTCCAACTCTGCAACAGATGTGCTATGTCATCAAAAATCATGTCCGCTTCAAATGCTTCTGCCTCGGCTCGATCCGAGGACCCTGATAAGACACAGATCGTGGTGAGTCCAGCTCGTTTGCCGCCGAGGATGTCGGTATCGGCGCGGTCGCCAATCGCCGCGGTGGTTTCGGGCCGGGCGCCCATCTGTTCCATGGCCAACTCATACATGACCGGATTCGGTTTACCGATCGCGGTTGGCCTGACGCCGGAGGCCGTCTCGAGGGCAGCGATCATCGCGCCGGTGCCGGGCAAGAGCCCCTCCTCCGCCGGATTGGTTGGATCGAGGTTCGTGGCGATGAAGCGCGCTCCGCCGCGGAGCAGCAAGGTTGCCCGCTTGAGCTTTTCATAGGTGACTTCCCGGTCCATGCTGGCGACAACCACGGGAACGTTTTCATCCGCCAGGACAAAACCTTCCTCGGTGATGGCTTGTTTAAGGGATGGCATGCCAAAAACGTGGAGGCGTGTCCCGCGCGGATATTCACGCCTCAGGAAGCGCGCTGTGGCTTGCCCGGAGACCAGGATCTCGGACGGCGATACGCTCACGCCCATGCGCGCCAGCTTATCCACATATTCCTGGGGTGTGCGGGTTGAGTTATTTGTCGCAAGAACAAATCGAATCGAGCGCTCTCGTAAAAAGGCGAAGAACTCGCGCAGGCAGGGCATGGGTCGGTCGCCCCGGTAGAGGACGCCGTCCATATCGATGATGAGGTGTGTAATGTTTGCGAGTAATGGCATATTTAATAACTCACCTGAGGTGCGTCACATATCGTCCCCGAATGGGGACCACAAGGGTGGATCTGCATAAGGGGTAAGGCTGCGACGCACACGTTGCGAATAACAGTTAATCAGCCAGCGCGGCTTCCCAGGCTTTATAGGAGCTGCGCACGAGTGGACCCGAGGCGACATATTTGAACCCAAGCTTCATACCTGCCTCCCGGTACTTTGCGAACTGGTCGGGGTGGACGTACTCGACGAGCGGAAGGTGACGTTTGAGATGGGTGGGCTGCAGGTACTGGCCGATGGCAAGCAGATCCACCTGTGCGCGGCGCAGGTCCTGCAAGGTCTCCAGGACTTCGGCGGGAGTCTCGCCCATGCCGAGGAGGATCGAGGATTTTGTGCGCATGTCCGGATCCAGTTCCTTGACCGTCCGCAGCACGTTCAGCGTCTGGTCGTACCCGGCGCGGCGGTCACGAAGGGTGTGCGTCAGGCGCCGCACCGTCTCGATATTCTGTCCGAACACGTCCGGTTTTGATTCGACAACTGTCTGCACGTGATCCATCACGCCGCGAAAATCGGGTGTGAGGAGCTCGACCAGCGTCTCAGGCGATTTCGTCTTGATCTGGCGTACAGTTTCGGCAAAGATCTCTGCCCCGCCGTCGGGCAGGTCGTCGCGATCAACGGAGGTGACCACGACATACTTCAGCTTGAGCGCGGCGATAGCGTCCGCAGCACGGGCGGGCTCCTCCCGGTCCACGATGCCATGAGGGTCACCGGACTTTACGGCGCAAAAGCGACACACGCGGGTGCATGTGTCGCCCAGGATCATGATGGTTGCCGTGCCCGCGCCCCAGCACTCACCAATATTCGGACAGAATGCTTCTTCACAAACAGTGTGCAGGGCAAGACCATGTACGAGTCCCTTGAGCTGCCCGTAGTTCTCGCCATATGGCGCACGCACGCGAATCCATTCGGGATGTCGTGGACGATGCGGCGAAGGCGGAGCGACGGGTGCGGTCATGGAAGTCTCAGATCAGCAGGTACGGGTTTTCGAGTGTTGACTTGAGCTCGTCCAGGAAGCGCGCCACACCCACGCCGTCGACAATGCGGTGGTCGGCGGAGGCGGTCAGCTGGATCATGGGCCGGAATTCAAAACCATCACCGGTCCTGACCGGCGTATCGACCATCCTGCCGACTGCCAGGATGGCGGATTCCGGCGGATTGATGATGGCGGTGAAGGACTCAATGCCAAACATCCCAAGGTTCGAGATGGTGAAGGTGCTGCCTGTCATCTCGGATGGCGTCAGCCGCCGGTTGCGGGCTCGATCGGTGAGATCGGACAACGCCGTTACCAGCTGCCCGAGGTTCTTGCACTGGGCTTCGCGGATGACCGGGACGATCAGGTTTTCCTCCACACTCGTGGCAATGCCCAGATGGATATCCTCCCAGAGAATCAGGCTGCCATCGGCGAGGGACGCATTGAGATAGGGGTGCCGCGGCAGAACTGTCGCCACAGCGCGCGCCAGGATGGCTGTGAAGGAGACCCGCTGCCCGGTCTGCGCCTGCAAAGGTTCCAGCAGGCGCTCGCGCAGGCGAATCGCCTCGGTCATATCCACGCGCAGCGACAGGGTGAAGTGCGGGATGGTGGATGCGCTGTAGGACATCCGCTCGGCGATGATCTTGCGCGCCCCCGCCAGCGGTATCACCTGCTTGCGGCGGGCATCGGGCAATGGTATGGAAGCGAGTGGGACCGGAGCAGCGGGCACAGCTACCGCTGGCAATGCCACAGCAGGCTGGGCATTTTTCTGCTCATTCACACTCTCAATGGCGGCATGTGATTTCTGGAACGCCAGCACATCCGCCTTATGGATGCGGCCGCGCGGTCCGCGCCCGGAGATCTGCGCAAGATCGATGTGCAACTCCTGCGCCAGACGGCGCGCCACCGGAGTGACTCGCACCTTGCCCAGATTAATAGCCTTTGCAACAGCCAGCGCGGGCTCCGGTGCTGTGGTGATCTCCACCTTCGGCGGCGCAGAGATCGTAAGGATCTGCTGCGGCACGGTTTTCATGGGCAGCGCTTCCCCGGGAGCAAGGATATAGGCGATCACTTCGGTGACGGGGATGACATCGTTGAGTTTGGCTCTCACGCCCGAGAGGATCCCGTCGGCAGGAGATTCCATCTCAATGGCGGCTTTATCAGTGTCGATGACAAAGAGCGGATCGCCCTTGTTGACGTGCTCCCCTTCCTGCTTGAGCCACTCCACAAAGGTGCCGGTCTCCATGACCATATCGACTTTGGGCATAATGACTTCGGTTGCCATGTCTACTTGCCTTCCTGCGCCAGTGCCCGCGCCGCGGCCACAATATCTTCCACCTGAGGCACAGCCGCGCGTTCGAGAGTCCGGTTGTAGGGGATCGGGACATCGCGCCCGGCGAGGCGACGAATGGGAACGTCGAGGTAATCAAACGCTTCACTTTCCGCAACCATGGCAGCCAGTTCGCCTCCGAAGCCGCCGGTACGGGGCGCCTCGTGTGCGATCAGCACACGCCCGGTCTTGGACACAGAGCGGACGATCGTCTCTTCATCGAGAGGCTTCAGGGAGCGCGGGTCTACGACTTCCACGTCGATGCCTTCCGCCGTCAGCTTTTCAGCGGCTTCCAGGGCACGCGGGACCATGATCGAATATGCCACGATCGTCAGGTCACGACCCTCGCGTTTGACATCCGCCGATTTCAGTGGAATGCTATAGGGTTCTTCCGGTACGGGTCCCTTCATTCGATACAGCAGTTTGTGCTCCATGAACAGGACCGGGTTGTTATCGCGAATGGCAGCGATCAGCAACCCCTTGGCATCATAGGGAGTGGAGGGCGCCACAACCTTGATCCCGGGGACGTTTACAAACCAGGCTTCCAGGCTTTGCGAGTGCTGTGCCGCGGCGCCGGTGCCCGAGCCCGAGGGGGCGCGGATCACCATCGGGATGCTGCACTTGCCGCCGAACATGAAGCGCATCTTGGCAGCCGCGTTCACCAGCTGGTTGGTGGAGATCGTCAGAAAATCCATGAACATGACTTCCATCACCGGGCGCATGCCCATGAGAGCCGCGCCTGTGGCAGCGCCCGCGATAGCAGCTTCGGAGATGGGTGTATCGCGGACCCGCTCGGGTCCGAACTCTTCCAGCATGCCTTTGCTCACGCCAAATGCGCCGCCGTAGGTGCCAACGTCCTCGCCGATGAGGAACACTTCCTTATCCGTGCGCATCTCCTGCACCAGTGCTTCGCGCACGGCTTCCAAATAAGTGATTTCGCGTTTTGTTTCCGTGATCATGGCGCATATACCTCGTCTTCCATATTCTCCGGGGATGGCTCGGGAAAGGTCAGTGCTTCCTCGGCGGCGTGGTCGACAGCTGTTTTGGCAGCCTGATCGATCCCCTCAACTTCGTCGCGGGTCATGGCGCCGCCTTCCACCAGGACATTCTTGAAGCGCTTAATGGGGCACTTATGTTTCCATTCCTCAATCTCTTGCGCCGTGCGGTAGAGGTTGCGGTCGCTCTTGGAATGACCCCGCCAGCGATACGTCAGGCAGTCGACCAGAGAAGGTCCCTGCCCCGAACGGGCACGCTCGTCAGCCGCCAATACTGCTTCGTAAACCGCAAGCACATCGTTGCCATCGACCGTGACCCCGGGGATGCCGTAGCTGGCAGCGCGTTCGGAAATCTTTTTGATGTTCATCACTTTCGACATATGCATCGACATGCCATACTGGTTGTTGTCACAGATGAACACCACCGGCAGTTTCCAGGTGGATGCCATATTCAACGACTCGTGGAACTCACCTTCGTTGGTGGCTCCATCTCCAAAGTAGGAGAGCAGGATCTGCTCCGAGCGGTGCATTTGCAGTGCCAGACCGATGCCCACTGCCGTGGGAATTCCCCCACCGACGACACCGGTCGCACCCAGGTTGCCTCCCGGGATATCGGCAATGTGCATGGAACCGCCGCGCCCGCGGCAATAACCGGTTTCCCTGCCGAGAAATTCCGCCATCATGATCGTCAGGTCCGCGCCCTTCGCGATGGTGTGGCCGTGCCCGCGATGGTGATGGATGATCAAATCCTCGGGCCGCAGGGTTGCGACACTGCCGACAGACCCGGCTTCCATTCCTATGGACAGGTGCATCGTGCCATGCACCAGCCCGCGGATGTAGAGGTCTTCCGCCTTTTCCTCGAAGTAGCGGATCTCACACATCCGCTGCAGCATCCATCCCAGCTTTTCACGGGGCAACTCATCCAGCAGGCGATGTCTGCCGGGGGCAGAAACGTTATCAACTTCAGGTGTGATTACAGTCATAGCATTCTCCGTTTTCCGCGGCCGGGTTATCGCTGGCCGTATTCGTTCTGGTAGAGGTTCACCATGTAATTGACCTGGCTCTTCGTCAGCTGAATGGGCTCGCCACGCAGCATCGCCAGGTGTGTGATCTTGGCGATTTCCTCGACTTCGACAGCCATCTTGGTCGCCTGCTTTGCAGACGATCCAATCGTAAAGACGCCGTGGTTCTGCATGATGATCGCCCGGGCGCAGCCGATCTTGTCAATGATTTCCTGTCCGATATCGGCACCACCGATCGGCGCGTATCCTCCCAGTGGGATCTCGCCGCCGAGCATGGCTGAGGCCGTCAGGCAGGCGGGAATGGATTGTCCCAACACGGCAAAACTGCTTGCATACGGTGAGTGGGTGTGCACCATGCCGAAGACATCGGGGCGATGGCAATAGACGTAAAGGTGAGTATCCGTATCCGTGGACGGTTTGAGAGTCCCCTCGACCACCTTTCCGTCCAGATCGACCACGACCATGTGCGCGGGGGTCAGTTCTTCAAAGCTGACGCCGCTTGGCTTGATGACGATCAACCCGGTCTCAGGATCCCGCCCACTTACGTTGCCGCTGGTCATCTTGACCAGGCCGTTTTTGGGTAATTCCAGGTTACATTTCCAGACAATTTCACGAAGCTGTTCCAACAGCATGGTGCACCTCCAGTCAATTAGGGTACTTTTCGAAAGTCCTGTTCGAAGTGTGTCAGAATTCCACGGGCGGCGGTCTCGTCGGTGATCAGCGCGTGCAGGTAGCCGCCGCGCAGGGCGCCGTAGAGAGGCAGTGCCTTGGCTGCCGTCGCAGCCACGCCCACCCGGTAGGGAATTTTCTTTAGTTCAGGCAGAGTCAATCCGACAATCCGGTCCGCATATTCATGAGCACATGCCTGGCCCTCGATGTCGTATACGAATGCATTGATATCTCCAACGCCGCCGCAATATTCTGCAATATGTCTCATTTCTTCGGCGGAGAGGGCCGTGAACTGGACAAAGCGCGAGACTTCGGCATCGACCGTGCCCACCCCCACGAGGGCGATATTCGCACGGCGGGCGATGTCCAGGATCTCCTTTACCGGTCCCATGGAGCGCAGGGTCTCACAATGCTTGGGCGTATCTACGAATGCGGGCGCATGCAATTGGTATGCCTTGCCGCCCAGCCGCTCGGCAATGTTTGTCGCCAGGTAGTTAACATCGTTGGTGATCTCACCCTGAACCGCCCCAAGGAGCGGCACCACCTCGATATCGTATTTCCGGTTTGGCGCCAGTGCCTGCAAAATGGCACTGACCGCCGAGCCGCCCCCCACACCCAGGATATCCCCATCCCGCAGGCGCTCCAGCAGAAATTCTGCGGCAATGTTGCCGAGTGCATTCAAGGGTGTGCTACTGGACTCTGCAACGGCGGGGATCACAATAGCGTCCTGTAAGCCAAAGACAGCTTTCAGGCGCTCTTCCAGCTCAAACAACTGCTGGAAAGGGGTCTTGATCGTGATGTTTACATAACCCTGCTCGCGTGCCTGCAGCAGCAGGCGGTTGACCTTGGCCGTGGAAAACCCCAGACGCTGTGCTATTTCTGTCTGTGTCATCTCTTCCAGATAGTAAAGGGTCAGGATGGTATTGATCAAGCGGATCGATTCATAGGAAGCCATTTCTGTCACCTGTTTCTAAAATATGGTCTTGTCTTTCGGGTGGAGCTCATTCGTCAAGGAACGATGGGGAGAATGGACCGGCCAGGCTTCGTTCACCAGGCTGTCCACGAACCGGCGCGCCTCTGCAACACAGGCAATGGGATCTTGGTCGGCATGCATGTTTCCCCACATTTCCACACCGATCAATCCCCAGAAGCCCATTTTTACCAGCGCCTGGAATGTCTCCTGGAACGGCACAATTCCTTCTCCAAATGGTACCCCACGGATCACTCGCGGTAAAGAGTCTTTCACGTGGATCCCCAATAACTGTCCTTTTGCCAGGTTCACCTCGTCGGGAGGGCAATAGCCGGCTGCAGCCAGATTACCAATATCGGGATACAGGTGCAGCCAGGGGGAGTCAATTTCACGGATGACCGCCAAAGCTTTGTCGATGCTATCCACAAACGGCGTGTCCAGGTTTTCGAGTCCCAGCATCACACCGGACTGGGCCGCCCAGCGCGTGCCATGTTCCAGGCCCTCGAGGAAATATACACGCGTCTCATTGTCACTTGTCTCATAGAAGACATCGTATGCCATTACCTGGACCACCCGCAGACCTACATCCCCTGCGAACTCAATCGCCTTACGAAGGATCTCCTGTCCCTGCTGACGGATCGCTGACGTGTGACTGCCGAGCGGGTATTTGCGATGGCCGCTCAGACACATGGACATGATTTTCACACCGCTGTTGGCGATGGCACGCCGCAGTTTCGAACGCTCGGAAGCCCTCCAGTCCAGCCTTCCCAGGCGTTCGTCACTTTCATCGATCGAGATCTCGACGAAATCGTAGCCAGCCTGGCCGGCAGTCACCAAACGCTCTTCCCAACATAGGGAAGCCGGTAGTGCTTTTTCGTAGAGACCAACAGGTATCTTGAACATGACAATACATCCAATCGTAATGATGCCGATTCAGTGACTACACTTTCGCCTTATCCTGTCCCAACAGGTGGTTCATGACAACCGCGATGAGCAGCACGCTTCCCATCGCCATCACCTGCCAGTAGGCCGGGATGACAGTCATCAAGCCGGTCGTCACGCACATAATGATGATCGCGCCGACCATCGTCTTTGCGACCGACCCCTCACCGCCAGCGAAGGCTGTGCCGCCCAGAAGCACCGCGATGATGCAGGCGGTTTCCATGCCATCGCCGGAGAGCGGGTCGCCCAGGGACATATAGCTTGCACGCGCCACACCTGCCAGTGCAGCAAAGAACCCGACGATCACATAAATGACCCAGCCCACAGTGACCGCATCGATCCCGGAGAGCTCGGCGGCCAGGCGGTTGCCACCGATGGCAGCGGCATACTTGCCGAGGCTCGTTTTTCTCTGAACCACGATCAACAGGCCCACGAGAAGCACCGCAACCCAGAACGCCCAGGGCAGTCCGAAGAGGACTTCCTTGCGCGCATAATCGTTGATCCAGGGCGGCATCACCTTTTCTCCACTTTTGATGGCAGAGAGACCATCGGGGACGATCAACAGAGCCATGCCCTTGAAGAGGCTCAGGGTCACCAGTGTTGCGATGACCGGTGTGATGCGAAGCTTCGTGACGAGGGCGCCGTTGAGGACTCCCATCGCGATCCCCAGGAGCAGGGTCAGGGCGATCGCCGGGAAAAAGCTAAAGCCGTTCAGGACCATCCAGGCAAACACGACGGCGCTCAGGCTCATGGCGCTCCCGACAGACAGGTCTATGTAACCCGAGATCATCAGGAGGGTAAAGGCGCCGCTCAGCGTCAGGATGGGTACCGCCGTCCGCAGCAGGTTGATGATGCTATCGGGGCTGAGAAAATGCCCGCGCTCGAAGAGATCGACCTGGTCCAGCTTCACCACGCTGAAGATGATCACGATCACTGCCAGTACCACGTAGATGTATACCTGCTTGATGGTCGCTCGCAGAGCGGTCGATCGATCCATCTTTTGTCGGAGAGAGTCTGCTTTTACAGTAGTCATGTGTATGTGCTCCTCTGCAGGGATGACGGGCATCCTCAGCTTTTCCTTTTATCCAGAGCAAAACGCTGCGCAAGGATGGCGATAAACGTCACAATTCCTTTGAGAGTAAACTGCCAGTCCGGGGAAAGGAGCAGCCCGGTGGCAGAGGATGTCACCACAGAGAGGATGATGGCGCCCAGGAACATCCCCAGCACGGATCCAAATCCGCCTGTGATGCTCACGCCGCCCAGCAGGGCGACCACCAGCGCGTCGAACTCATATCCCGTCGCCCGGCTCGACACGCCGGCTTTGTATTCCGATGCCAGCAGGATCCCCGTGATGCCGGCGAGCAAAGCACTGAGGAGATAAAGGGCGGTCAGGTACTTTGTCACGTTGATACCCGAAAGCCGGGCTGCCACGGGGTTTGAACCGATGAGGTAGATACGCCTGCCAAACACGGTCTTCTTTTCAAAGATGAATGCGATGAAGATCAAAACGATCATGACCACCACGGCGAGCCGGATGGATGTCCCCGGAATGCTCAGGCTTCCGAGTACGCCGAAGGAGTCCGGCAGGCTCGTGTTGCGCTGGGCGCCCTGGGTGATCACCTGGGCTGCGCCGCGCGCCAGCATCATGGTGCCCAGAGTCACAATAATGGAAGGGACCTTCAGCCGGGCGATGAAAAAGGCATTGATCGCGCCGACTCCCATCGCACACAGCAGGGCAAGCGCCACCGCGACGCCGTAGGGAAGTCCGAGCCCGTTTGCCAGGACATTCTGCGACACATTGGCGGCCTGACAGAAATACACGGCAAGCACGCCGGTCAGGGCAATGACGCCGCCCACCGACATGTCAAAATTTCCGGTGATCAGCAGAAATGTGACGCCAATCCCCAGGATGATGATGAACCAGTTATTTGTAACCAGGTTGACGATGTTCTGGATCTTGTAGAAGTTTGGCACGGCGATGCTGGCAATGCCAAACACGACGATCAGCACCCCGACCATGAACAGGGTGATAAACGACTCGTCGCTCAGCCTGCCGGCGATCCACGGCCTCGAGGGTTTCGACGGTTTCTGCAGCTGGTTGATTTGCATGGCTATGCTCCTCCCGTGACCACGTGAAGGATCTGCTCGCTGTCCACATCGCAGTTGTTGCGCAGTGTGGAGCGCAGACTTCCATCGTACAGAAGATAGATACTGTCACAGATGTTCATGACTTCCGGCAGCTCCGACGAGAAGATAATGATGGTCTTCCCTTCCCGGGAAAGCTGGCGGATCAGGTTGTAGATCTCGCTCTTGGCGCCCACGTCTATGCCGCGCGTCGGCTCATCGAGCATGAGCAGATCGGCATCGGCGAAGAGACACTTGGAGAGAACCACCTTCTGCTGGTTGCCCCCGGAGAGCTTGGCAGCTTCCTTTTCAATGGTATTGGTGGCGATCTTCAACTTGTCCACGTATTCGAGGGTGATCTTCCGTTCGGTGGCATCGTTGATGAACCCACCGTGCGAAACCTTGCCCATGTTCATCACGGGCACGTTACTCCGGATGGTCAGGATGGTGAACAGTCCCTGCGAACGTCTTTCCTCGGGCACCAGCGCAATGCCTGCCGCAATCGCTTTATCCGGAGCGGGTTGCAGCTTTTTGCCCTTGAAGAGGATTTCGCCCTCGTAGGGATCGGCACCGTAGATGGCACGTGCCAACTCCGTTTTGCCGGCGCCCACCAGGCCATAGAACCCTGCGATCTCGCCCGCGTGGATATCGAAGGAAATGTCGTTCAACCTGTGGTTGGAGAGGTGCCTGACCTCCAGGATCGTATCCGGGCATTCCTCGTCACGAGGCGTGTACTGCTCGAAGACGGTCTTACCGATCATCATCCGGATCAGCTCCGACCGGTCCCGGATCTCTGCAACGGGTTTCGTTTCGATATGTTTGCCGTCCCGCATCACTGTCACGTAGTCGCCGAGCTCAAAGATCTCGTCGAGGCGGTGAGAGATGTAGATGACGGTGACATTGTTCTCGCGCAGGCTCTTGACGATGGCGAACAGGCGTCCAATTTCGCTCTCGGAGATCGCGGCGGTTGGCTCGTCCATGATGATGATGTCCGACTCTGCAGCAACTGCCTTCGCAATCTCCACGATCTGCTTTTGCGCCACACTCAGGCTCGAGACAAGCTGGTGAGGTTTGATGGACGGCTCGATACTGTTCATTACACTGACCATCTTGTTGATCTTGTCTGTGCGCCTCAGGAAGCCGAATGTTGTATCCTCCATCCCCAGGGTGAGGTTCTCCTCCACTGTGAGCTGGTCGACCACATTGAGTTCCTGGAATAAAGTACTGATTCCCTTTTGCTTGGCGTCGCGCGTGCTGTGCGGTCGATAGTCTTCCCCGTTCAGCAGGATCTGACCGCTCGTCCGTGTGTAGGCGCCCGTCAGGATCTTGATCAGGGTGGATTTTCCCGCGCCGTTCTCACCTACCAGGCAATGAACCGTGTTCCGCTTGATATCGAAACTCACGTTGTTGACTGCCCGCACGCCCGGGAATTCCTTCACCAGATCTCTGATCTCCAGCACATTCTCTGTAGGGTTCATGCATCGGCTCCCTGCCCTGTAGGGACGGAGCAAGCTCCGCCCCTACAGGGCAATAACGTTGGGCTATTACTACTCGAGGCTGGTCCCGAACTGGGTGTTCAGCCATTCCACGGCATCCAGTTCCGGCATGGTCCAGAAGGATACGTTGTATGCCTTATAGAAGAACTCTTCCGCAGGCTGGGAAGTGGGATCCACCTTGCCATTGATGACGTCCATGATCAAGTCGATGCGACCATGGGAGGTCTCGATCGGGGGGAGACCCATGGACAGCTTCAGTGAACTGTTGGGGTCATAGACTTGTTTCATCTCTACTTCGTCGAAGTCCACACTGGAGACAATCTCGGTCAGCGGCTTGCCATTATCAAATTTGCCTCTGCCCGCCTGAGTTAGAGCCGCCATCGTCCCGACGGTTTGCCCGGAGGCTTCGGAGTAGATGAGGTTGACTTCAGGATGGGTGGTCAGCAGGTCGGTCATCACTTGCTTCGCCTGGTCGGTGCCCTTGCTCACATCCAAACAACCAAGGTCGGTTGCCGTCGGGTCGACGGAGAGTACACCCTGGACCCAGGGGTCGGTACGCCCGGACTTGACTTCGGTGTGATTCGGCCAACCTAGCTCTACCATGACGATGGGCTTGTCGGGGTGAGCTGCTTTCCACTGGGTTGCCATCTCCGCACCCATGGCAAAGGAGATGCCAGCTTCATCGCTGCGGGCAACCCATCCGCCGCCAGTCCGCGCAATCCCCTGCCCGGCCTTCTTGGCGCCACTGGCGCTTCGGGAACCGGCTTCAACTTCGGTCTCTGCGCCGACCTCACTTTCTCTAACAGCATCGGCCTCTTCATGGACGCCAACGCCAACAGTGTCGCGGATCTCGACGTCAGCGGCGCTGCTCCCGGCGCCGACGCTATC
>Ga0114129_10007513_pt1 | contig 15525 bp, 16 predicted proteins | sample RhiMetdeltSRZDD1_FD_80071 | JGI IMG/M metagenome (GOLD analysis project Ga0114129, IMG submission 80071) | Populus rhizosphere microbial communities from Tennessee, USA - Rhizosphere MetaG P. deltoides SRZDD1 (version 2) (version 2) | ecosystem: Host-associated > Plants > Roots > Rhizosphere >...
CGGCCCAATACGCCGCGGGTAATCCGAATAAGCGTGCGACGGCGAACGAGATAGTCGCCGCAACAGCAGTTCGAATCGAATGTATGACAGACGGAAGATTTTGCGGTTCCCATTTCCAAAGTTTCACAAGAGCGATCTTTGTTGCCCATCCCTAGATCGCAACATCAATTTCAAGGCGCTCCGGTGAGAATCCTGTTTCGGACGGCGGGTTCGCCAGCGGAGTGAACGAGTTAATGCTCGTTAGGCTGAAGCGACTTGACGATAGCTGCAATTACAAGGTTCAGGCCTTTTTCGCGCTCCAGTGCAAAGCCAGGCCCGGGACAAGAAAAAAGAAAACGAGCACCACCCGCAGGTTCGCGAAAAAGTTCAGGGTAAGCGCTCCGAGTTCTTTTTCGTCAATCTTAAATCGTTCGCTAAGCCATGGGCTATAGGTGTGCCACATGGCAAGGGTGACAATCCAGTAGAACAGGGCGAAGAGGACCCCAACGGCGAAGGCACGCAGGAAAAGGTTTCGGAAGAAAATGATTTTTTCGCGCTCCATGGTGCATCAGTTATTTCGGATGGAAAGATCGGTGCGCGCTTATTCGGTCTGCGAAATCTGCGTGAATTCGCGATATCAATGGACCAGCATAGGACATGCGAATCAGCGAAATGAATTGGATGATGGTGGAGGAATATCTAAACCGCAACGATCGCGCCGTGTTGCCATTGGGCTGTACCGAACAACACGCATACCTAAGCCTCAGTGTGGACAGTATTTTGGCGGAACGCCTCTCCGCCGAAGCAGTGGAACCATTAGGTATACCGGTCTTTCCGGTCCTGGCTTACGGGATCACACCGTACTTCCGCGCGTTCCCGGGAACGATCACGTTGCGTGTGGAAACATACATGTCGATCCTGCGCGACATTCTCGACGCGATGGAGGAGCAGGGATTCAAGAGAATTCTGGTCGTCAATGGACATGGCGGCAACACGCCTGCACAAGGCTTCATTGGAGAATGGATGGCGGATCGTCCGGGCGTCCGGATCAAATTTCACAACTGGTGGAACGCGCCGAAAGTTTGGGCACAAGTGGAGGCAATCGATCCGGTCGCATCACACGCGTCATGGATGGAAAATTTTCCCTGGACCCGTTTGGCAAAGATCGACATGCCGCGTCAACAGAAACCGATGAGCGATTCGGAGAAACTGCGGCACCTCGACCCAAAATCGATCCGAGACTACCTCGGGGATGGAAGTTATGGAGGTCTTTATCAGCGCGACGACGAAGAGATGATGAAGATCTGGCGCGCCGCGGTCGAAGAAACGCGGGCGGTGTTAACTGAAGGATGGGACTAAAGAGGGGGTTCAACTAACGCGTTGAGGAGTCGCCGAGGCGACCGTTCTACTTACGAACGGCCAAAGGCTTCTCGCAGCTCGCCTTTGGCTCGTTCCAAGATCTGCTTTTGTCTTTTAGGCAAATTTTTGCCGGCGCGGTTGATGTAAAAGTTTAACATCGACATTGCCGATTGATACGGCCCGCCCTTCCGTCTTTTGCTCCGCTCAGCAGAACGTTTCAACGACAAGGCAATGCGATGCGGATCTTTCCCCTTGAAGACATCCGACTCAAGATCAAGCGCGTCGCTATGCTTTGTGACTCGTGCCGACCATCTGCGTGTTTTCGATGATTTCTTCGGCGTTTTGCTCATCAATCCACTTACATGCGCGGGCTACTCGGCGACGCCCATGCGCGTCGCATTAACAAATTCCTCCGTGTGATGATCGATCTGCCGACCACCGCGTCCCCGGTTTTCGTGAATGTAAAGCGCGCCCCGTTGAACGGTGCTAACGGAAGGAGGCGGCAGGCTGATTTCGTATTTCACCGGTTGGCGATGATCTGCGAATTGAAGCTCCGGATGATACACGCTGTCGAACTTCCAGAGCATCCGAATGAAATTAGTCTGACCGCGAAGCATTTGGCGGACAACGATACGTGCGCAGTCGCGCAGCGCTTCCCATCCAAGATGCTTGCGAGCGAGGACGCGCTGAGTTTCGACAAGCTCCTTGTAGAATTCCGGTAGTGGCAGCCTGGTTGGTAACACGGCGTGTTGGATATCGAAAAGTCGATAGTCACGCGTCGTAAGGCGACGTGATTCGGTATGCCATGTTTCTGTCCCGGGGTAAGGCGTGTTAATGCTGATGTTAACGACCTCGGGAATTTCCAAACACCAATCACGTACGACCCTGAATCGTTCGCGGTCCCACGCAGGATCGGCAATGATATTGACGGCGACCGAAATATCGAGCGAGCGAGCGAACTCCAGTGCCTCGAAATTTTTGGAGAGCGTTACGCGCTTTCGATAACGCTTGAGTCCCTCTTCGTCGATCGCTTCAAGGCCGAGGAACATGGTTCTCATGCCTAGCCGCTTCCACAGGTTGAATACTTCCTTGTTGCGCAGCAGCACGTCGCCGCGCGTTTCCAGGTAATAACGTTTCCGGATCCCGCGGCGAGCAATGGCTTCGCCAAGCTGCATTCCGTGCTCAGCTTGAATGAAAGCGACGTCGTCCACGATGAAAATGCCGGGTTCGCGTATTTGCGCCAGCTCTTCAACTGCGCGCTCTGGTGTTTTCACCCGGTAATTGCGTCCGTAAAATGTCCAGGCACTGCAAAACACGCAGTCCCACGGACAGCCCCGGCTAAACTCAATCGATGCGGCGGGATCGAGTGAGCCGATAAAATATTTCCGGCGATGCCGAACCAGGTCACGGGCAGGCAACAGATCGTCGAGAGAATTCACAAAGGCGGGGGGCGGACCGCGATGATCGAGCGTTACACATCCAGGAACGTTTTTCAGATCTGGCGGATTCTCAGCGAGAGCATCGAGCAGGCCAGCGATTGCCGTTTCGCCTTCCCCGGTCAGCACGCAATCCACGGCACCACCGGCGTGTCGCAAAATTTCTTCGGGAATAAACGAAACACTATGTCCACCAACACAGATGAATGTTTGCGGCAATAAGGCACGCGCAGCGCGAGCGAGATCTATGACTTCGGGAACGTTTGCGAGATAATTGACGGAAAACGCGATTACGTCCGGTTGCCATCGCTTGACCAGGTGCAAGAAATTTTGGTGCGGTTCGCATTGCAAATCGATTAAGCGAACCGTGTGACCGGCACGGCGCGCGGCAGCAGCAATAAGTTCGAGGCCGAGAGGTTCGAGACGAAGATAGATCTTCGAATACATCAAACAGCTGGGATGAACCGCGAGGAATTTCATCTGTATTTTTTCGCATCCGACCGGACATGCGCGTGTATTCTCCTGGCGGCTCTGTAGCCGGGAGCGTTGATCCCGGTTGCACCAGGCAATCCATCACCCTTGGCGGGCATCACCCTGACTGGCCACAGTAACATTACGGCGAAGATGAATTCTGAGCGGGACGCAGACGAATATTGATCTCGGATGTGAGCGTTCGATGAACAGGACACTTGGCGGCGATCTCCATCAACTTGGCGTGTTGTTCTGCGCTTAATGATCCTGTCAGTTCGATTTCAACATCAATCCTGGCCAGCATCCCCTCCTTCGTTTCGCATTCCTCGCAATCCCGCGCATAAATACGTGAGTGCCAGAGCGAAACCCTAATATTCTCAAGGGGTATTTGTTTCCGTCGTGCGTATAAGCCGACGGTCATGGAAGTACAAACCCCGAGCGATGTTAGCAGATAGTCATATGGATCGGGTCCGGCATCGCCACCGCCAGCACTTACTGGTTCGTCTGCGACAAGACTATGTTTACCGATAACGACTTCTTGTCTGAAGCTGCGTGCATCTCCGTGGACGACGACGTCGGCTATTTTGTCGTGGTTTTGTGTAGCCATGGTTCGAGGTCAGGCGCGAAAAATACCTGCGAACGCGTCGCGATAGCGCCAGATGAGAAACAACTCAAGGATTGAAACGACAAATGCCGGCACCATTCCCCCGAGTTCGGGCGCCATCAAAAGGTGGAAGGTCCAAATGTTCACGATGATGGCGCCGAGAATTGTCAGGCCAAGTGGAACAAACTTGCCGATCAGCAGAAGCAGGCCGCCGAAAACCTGGAAGGCACTGATGACGTAAACGTAGCCGCTGGCAAAAAACGAATGCAAATACTCACCGGCAACCCCTTCCGGGAGAGGCGGCATCGGAAGGAAATGTAGCAATCCATTGGAACCGAAGAAAACGAAGATCAATCCAAGCAGGATCCGGGCGATAATGGTTAAGACTTTCATTTGGAGACGATGGCTGCATCGAGGCGGAATTCCAATCCCGAAGTTGTGAACACGGATCGAGAGCGATCACAATCATGTTTTTTCCTGAAACAATTCGTTGAGGTCGACGGTTTTTGCGCCGTGGGCGAGAAGATCGAATGTTCCATTTGCGTGGATGTCTTTGGCGGCGCGTAGAAATGTGCCCCACGCAGCGAGGGCGAGACCGGAGCCAACAGAAATGCGGCGCACACCGAGGTCGGCCAGTTGGGAAAGTGAAAGCTGATGATTGAATCCGGAGACAAGAATATTCACAGGCTTCGGTGCGACGGTCTTCACAATCTGCGAAATGTCATCTGGTTTGCTGACGCCCGGCGCGTAGAGACAATCGGCTCCTGCTTCAGCGTAGGCAGCGAGTCGGTCGAGAACCGTGTGGAACGGGTCGGGGTCGCCTACCAACCACGCTTCGCAACGTCCCGTTAGCACGACGCCGCTGCCGGACGCATCGATCGCCGCGCGCGCCGCTCGAATACGATCGATTGCCAGCTTTTTCTCGTAAAGCGGCTTAGCGGGGTTCTGCGAGTTATCCTCGATGGATAAACCAGCGACGCCTGTTTCGATGCAGAGCTTTACATTCGCAGCTACATCCTGGGATTTGTCGGCGTATCCATTTAAGAAGTCTGCGTTTACCGGCAACGTTGTTGCTTCGACAATTTCCCTGATGTGCGCAAGCATTTGATCGCGCGGAACGCCGCCATCGCGATTTCCGCGCGAAAAAGCAAAGCCCGCCGAAGTAGTGGCAAGCGCTTCGAATCCCAGATGTTCCAAATAGATCGCTGTTCCGATGTCCCACGGATTTGGAAGCACGAAACATCCGGACTCGTGCAGAGTGCGAAATTTTGCGATGAAAGAGGCTTGTTTGGCTGAACTCATGTCAAAACCTATGCTGCTTCAGCCGAAGCGCGAGAATGGAATGCAAGCGATGCGCTTGCGCTGCAATCCGTGACGCGATCTCGCGAATTATTTCGATCCTGCGCCGGTGATTTTCCAGATCTGTCGCAGCGGACCTTTGGTTCCGTAGATCGGATCGCAGTCCGGCGTTGGTAACGCCGCGATATTGCGATCCGCCTTCGGTCGTTCGCCTGGCAATCCACGAAGCAAATCCCAGTCGCGTCCTTCGGGATAAGCTCCCACCACGCCAAAATCTTCGCTGGCACTCATGTTCTGGTGCGCAACTCCAGCCGGGATAACTATCACGTCGCCAGCGTGCACCCCGACGTTCTTGCCGTGCTCGCCGCCGAGTCGAAGGTTTGCTGCGCCCGAGTAAACACCCAGTACCTCGTGCGACGTGCTGTGATAATGAGGAAAGCTATAGACTCCGTTTCGCCACGAATTGGTCCAGTCGTTCTCAGCGAAACGTTCTTCGAAAATGGACGCTGGATCTTCCGTACCGGCAGCGAGTGCCTGCCGATAAAACAGCAAGGGAAGGGGACTATTTGGAAAAATGCCGTCGTCCTTGAAGTTCAATTGCGCTGGTTGAACGAAATCTTGCCGCTGAGTCATAAGCGTACCTCTTGCCAAACATAAAGTTGTTCGCGCGCCGAGGGCGGCCCGGCTCCATCCGCACGCATTGACGTTGGAGAAAGTTGCCCTCAGGCTGTTTGACTTAAACGATCGAACGCAGCAACCCACCTTCCACTCGAAGGGCTGCTCCATTTGTAGCAGCTGAAAGAGGGCTCGCCACAAAGGCAACCAACGCGGCTACTTCTTCGATTGTGGCAAAGCGTTGCAAAAGCGAGCTCGGTCTCACGGTGCTAAAGAATTCCTTTTCTACCTGGGCAGCAGCGATCCCCTTGGTTCTCGCAACATCAGCGATGAATTGTTCGACCCCTTCCGATCGTGTTGGGCCGGCGAGAATTGAATTCACTGTGACACCGGTGCCTGACGTTGTTTCTGCCAAGCCTCGAGCCAGCGCCACCTGCATCGTTTTGGTAACGCCGTAATGGATCATCTCGACTGGAATGTTCACCGCGGATTCACTGGAGATGAAAATGATGCGACCCCAGTTTGCTGTCTTCATGTGCGGCAAGTAATGCCGGCATAGCCGCACCCCGCTCATAAAGTTTGTCTCGATAATGGAATGCCAATCGTCATCGGTGATTTTCTCGAACGGCTTGGGCTCGTACACGCCAAGATTATTGACAAGGATTTCCACCGACGGGACGGCTTCGATGCACTTCGCGGCGCCGGAGGTTGTTGTGAGATCGGCAGCTACGCCACTGATGTTCGCTCCGCGGATTTCCTGCTGGATCTTTTTGAGAGCGACGTCGACTCGACGCTGAGTGCGGCCAGTCACAACAACGGACGCGCCTTCGCCCGCCAGGGTGCGCGCAATCGCAAAGCCGATACCGGCGGTCGAGCCGGTTACCAACGCTTTCTTTCCTTCTAATTGCAGATTCATAGGTCAAGAGACCTCAAGGTACTGCTCGGAGCTACAAATTGGAAGTGAGCACATCAGCGGTGCCCACCTCCAGTTGTTTCGAGTCATATCATGACAAGGCGGGGCGTAATCTCATCATTTGATTCCCAGCGATTGCAGCGTGGCGGCATCCACCGTCCCCGTAACGCTTAGATCGCGATCCTCCTGGTAGCGAGCGAGAGCGGCCTCTGTTTGGTCGCCGAGAGCTCCATCGATCGCGCCCTCATAGTAACCAAGCTTCGCAAGCTCCGACTGAACTGCGCTAACGGTTGCATTCGCCACAGACTGACCTGAACCAGGGTAGGCTGGCTGATCATCACCGTTGTAGGGGGCGTAGTTATAGTAGTCATAAGGATTAGCGGAATAATCGTAGGGATAACCGTAACTGTAATTGTATGGATTATAGCCGTAGTCATCTGAGGGGTAGTAGTCATAAGCGTAGTACGGATACAGCCATGGATCGAATCCCCACCAGAAGCCTCCGATAAAAACAAAGACTTTGTTATGGTGGAAATGTGAATGATGCCGGTCCCAATTGCGGTGCCAGTTTCCGTCATGCCTCTCGGAAGCGTGGTTTCTAACGAACGACTGGCGCTCCGCCGCTGTCGAAGTCCGGCGATCCGAAACCCGATTGCGGCCAGCAACTGAGCCTGCGCGATTTGACTGACGGTTTGTCGCGGTTGAAATCCGTGGATCTGTCGCGCGGCTTCGTCCTGCAATTGAGCTTACGCGGTTTGGCTGCCGAGTAGCTGCCGCGGATCTGCCGACGGCCGAACTCGTGGACCGCCCAACAGGGCGACTGAATCCCTGCGGCCTTACGGCAGACATGCGATTACCGCCGTAATAGAAGCGGGGTGCGGCACTTGGTGTGGAGATAGTTCTTCCGGGAAAGTATGCCCCTCGGAAAGCCGGCGCTGCTCGAACGCCGCTACCATAGAAGGCCGGGGCTGCCCTCGAGCCGCCACCAGCAAAGCCTCCGACACGCCCGCCACCACCCGAGCGACCGCCGCCAGCAAAACCCCCGCCACCGAAACCTCCACCGCCACGAGGACCTGCCAAAGCTGGCAAGGCAAGACCCACGAGAGCGGCGCTTACCAAGCTGAGAAATTTAATCTTTTTCATGACTAAACTTCATAGGCGCAGCGCTCCGCTACCAATGCGATTCGGTGGGATTTTGCGGTGCTACCGAAGAGTTGCTTCCTGGTCTCTCTTTGGAAAGAGCCGACTTACCCGAAGGTGCGCTTGTCCGAAATGGACTAATGACAAATGCCGGATGCCGAAGGAATGACTAAATGACAATACTCGGCGACATTTTACCGAAAGGCTTTCGCGTGCACAGACAAATGTTCTTCAATGGTTTTGATCAACTCTTGAATATTGATTGGTTTGGCAAGAAATGGATGTCCGTCGATGTGGAGACCAGCGTTCGCCTCAGCCCTCGTGACGAGTGCAGTGAGAAAAATGATCGGCGTATGTTGGAGTTCAGGATCACTCCGAATTTGCGCCGCGATTTCGGCTCCGTCTCGGTCGGGCATGATCACATCAAGAAAGATCAGATCCGGCCGAAAATTCCGCGCGGTTTGATGAGCCCTGGTAGGCTGGTTCTCTTCGAAGACGAGATAGCGGCCTGTCTTTTCGAGAAGAATTTTGACCAGGTGAGTGGTGTTCTTGTCGTTATCAACAATCAGAATCCGCCGGACGGAATCGTTGATTGAATCTAACCAGGAGAAAGCGACATCCGTCTCCCTGGGAAGGAAGTCTACTTCGATTACCTTGTTCATGTCATTGCTGTGACGTCGTGATTTCGTTGCCTAGCTGGTCAGCCAGGTAACAAACCAAGCGCCCAGGAATCCGATTATTAGACCGATCAACGGGCTGGAGATGGCGAACCAAAGTGGAATAGCCTCACGCAACGGAAGCGAATCCCGTCTGCGAATATGCCAATGCGCGCTCGAGATTGAAATTGTGGCGGGGCTGGATGCTTGCTGTGGTAGCAATCGATTGAAGGAGTCACTCGGTTTCATGCTTTAGAGTGTCGATTATGGTTCCGTTTCGGCTAATGCGCGTGTGTGGGATTTTGTGATGCCACCGAAGAGTTGCCCGACGCTCCCTCTTTCGAGTGAGTTTCTAATGACGAAGAATTGATAAAGGCACACTGATCGACGAATGTACCATCTGTCCGCGCATTTGTTTCGTTTCGCGAACGGCCTATCCAGCTTGATCGAGCTGAAACCGCTTCCGAAATTGCTTGTCGAACATCCGCTCTGGAACGAAACGGTTCAGCCGACTCAACATTACGCCTTCACCTACCGGGTAGTGCAAACGCGGTGAGCTGGCAGTCACAGCGGCATAAACGACTTCGGCGACAGTGTTAGGATCATCTCCATTGGCGATTTCTTTCTCAATGATTTCCGTCACCCGCTGTCTCTGGTTTGCGTAGGCTGGAATAGCGGCTTGCACAGTTTTCTCGTTGTCAGCGATTTTGGTCTTTGTGTAGACCGGCTCCACCAGCATTGCACGGATCCCGAACGCCCGTACTTCGTGATCCAACGTTTTGGTGTAGCCTTCCAGCGCATGCTTGCTCGCAACATACATCCCGCGGTAAGGGCCGGGAAGAACGCCGAGCATGGAGCTGATGTTGACAATGCGGCCGTAACCATGGCGGCGCATGGAAGGGAGAACAGCTTGGGTCACGCGTAGCACGCCAAAGAAATTCGTCTCAAACAAAAGATGCGCTTCCTCAACGCTTGTTTCCTCCAATGCCCCGGCTATCGAGTAACCCGCGTTGTTAATCAGGATGTCGACTTTGCCGGCCGCATCCAAAACCGACTTCACAGCGTTCTTTACGCTGTTGTCATCGGTGACATCCATCAGAACGAACTCGGCCTTGGCGATGGGATTGATGCGACTCGGGTCTCTTACCGTTCCGAATACGCGGGCTCCGCGCTCGGCTAGCAGTTGCGCTGTCTTTCGACCAATGCCGGAGGAAACACCGGTGATCAATGCGACGCTGTTCGCAATCATAAGCGCTCGGTCCTGGCTGTCTCGAATCAGCGAAGTCCGCCCGCAATTCGTATTGTTTCGCCCGTAATGTATTGAGCGTCTAACGACGCCAGAAAAACCGCCGCCGGAGCGATATCGTCTGTTTGACCAATTCGGCCCAGCGGAGTTTGCGCTTCGATTCCTTTGCGGAGCTCGCCTTCGTTAAAACCGCCGGCAATTACTCCTTCGGTTTCAATCAAGCCGGGATTAATCGCGTTCACGCGGATTTTTCGGGGGCCGAGTTCCTTGGCCAGCGTCCGTGTTATGGCATCGACTGCGCCCTTCGTGCCGGTATAAACCGACGAAGTTGCCGGTGTGAGCGAAGTGACAGCTGAACTGATGTTAATAATGCTGCCGCCGGCCGGATTGAAATACTTGAGTGCTTCCTGCGTGGCAAGGAGCAGACCGAGAACATTTACGTTGAAATGTTTGTGGAATTGTTCCTCGGTGATCTCCTCCAGTAGCGACCATTCGTAGACTCCGGCGTTGTTAACCAGGATGTCGATCTTGCCGAACGCTCTTTTCGCCTCGGCGAAGAGGCGCTCGATATCTTTCTTCTTTGCGACATCACCCTGCACGGCGATGGCTCTTCCGCCGCGCTTCGTAATTTCATCAACGACTTTGTCCGCGCCTTCTTTTGAGGAGGAATAGTTGACAACGACCGCCGCGCCTTCGGCAGCGAGATGTTTGGCAATACCAGCTCCGATTCCTTTCGACGCGCCGGTTACAACCGCGACTTTCCCATCTAGTTTTTTAGTGTTTGGATTCATATTTTATGCTGTTCTATTCATTCGGATTTGGTCATGCGTTGGCTAACTCTTCCATCGTCGAATCATCAAGATTTAGGAGAGCTGCGGCAGCGTTCTCTTCGAGATGTCTTACCTTTGAAGTTCCCGGAATTGGCAGCATCACGGCGGATTTCTTGAGTAACCACGCCAGAGCTACCTGCGCAGGCTGCGCGCCTAACTGCCTGGCGATTCTTGTTAATGCCCCGTGAGGTTTCGCTAGGTCTCCGGTCGCGAGAGGAAACCATGGAATAAAACCGATGTTTTTGCGCGTGCAGTAGTCCAAGACGTCTTCGGAATTGCGGTACGCCAGATTGTATTGATTTTGCACGGTGGCAATTGGCGCGATGCGACGCGCTGCTTCGATCTCTGCAACATTGACTTCCGAAAGGCCGATGTGCCGGACCTTTCCTTCTTTCTGAAGATCTCGAAGCACTCCAAATTGATCCTCGGCTGGAACCTTGGGATCAATGCGATGCAATTGGAACAAATCGATACGCTCAACACCCAACCGTCGCAGACTCATCTCACATTGCTGCCGCAGATACTCCGGGGCGCCCAGCGGAATCCACCTGCTCGGACCGGGTCGGACAAGACCGGCTTTGGTGGCGATAACAAGTCCGTTTGGGTAAGGATGCAATGCTTCGCGAATCAGTTCTTCACTTACATGCGGTCCATAGGAGTCCGCCGTGTCGATCAGGTTGATGCCGAGTTCGACGGCGCGACGTAAGACTGCGATTGCTTGCGCACGATCAGCTGGCTCGCCCCAAACACCTGGACCTGTGAGCTGCATCGCGCCATAGCCCAGGCGGTGAACGGGAAGGTCGCCGCCGATCGCAAACATTCCGCGTTTGGTGGCAGGTCTCTTGTCAGCGCTTGCCGCACGCGTTGGCTTAGTTGGTCCCATGTGATGCTTAATAACGTCAATAGTCCTGCTCACATGTGCGCTTCTTTTCTCTAGCTCGTGCTCTTCATGTGGGATTTTCGTACGTACCGGGGCTACGAGTAGTAGCACGCCACGCGGGTTTTCGCTCCTTGCTCGCTTTTGCCAGGGCACGCCGCACACCATCCGCGTCAAAATCGGTAGCATAGACTGGCGTGTCGGGTTGCTGCCGCCATGATTCATCCAGCCCACCAGCATCTACACCATCGAATCCGAGCTCGTCGATTAGTCGCAGCACAACGGCCTTCGCTGCAGAGTCGTCCCCTGCGACCGGCAAGGCAATACGTCCCGAGCTGCCTGCCGGTCGCCCCAATTCGTAAAGGTGCTCGGCATAAATGTTGTTGAATGCTTTGACAACCGGCCGGCCTAGTTGCTTTTCGACCCATTGACTCTCGGTCAAGCCATCTTCGATTCCGTTAATGCGACCGTCGCGTTGCTGCGGATAATAATTGCTCGTGTCCACGACGACCACGCTCTTCGGCGTTTTCGCAAACAAACCGGCCGGCAAGGATGAAATGTTCTTTAGCGGAATCGTCACGATAACTACCTCACCAACCTGAGCGGCTTGTTCTACGGTGACCGGGGTTGCGCCGGTCTCGGTCGCCAAGTCGGCCAGCGTTTCAGGTCCTCTCGAATTCGCGACGAAAACCTTGTGCCCCAACGCAGTGAAACGACGAGTCAGTGTGCCGCCAATATTTCCTGCCCCGATGATCCCGATTTTCATATCTGTTTCGTTCTTACAGGTTCGTTTCGGATTTCCCTTCTAGACGTTCGATTCAGGTGAAATCTCGCACCATTTCGCGTGCGGGAGATTTTTCGTTATCCCAAAAGGGATAATCTTTCCATCGCGTCGCACCGCAAAGAATCTGTTTTCAAATCCGCTGTGCTGAAGAGAATGACATCTTTGACTCGCAGAAGATTTTCGCCTTCACAGTTTTTCCATCTTTGCCGCGCCTGGGAAATTGGATGGCTGTTCCGTTGGAGCCAACAGCTGGGATCCATGAATCGCTCGTGTGGCCTGCTCGAGCGCCTCGATCCTGATGTTGAATTTAATCTGATCAAAGACGAAAGCTTCCGTGGCAATGAGCCAGATTGTGAAACAAACCATAAGCGTCCGGAACGGGAATAATCGGCGGTTTGAGACTGCCGCTCCAGTGTCATCGGACGCGATCAGAGACTCACTTGTGTTCATCTCCAAAGATAGATCCTCCCAAGAACGCGCCGCTATTTCGCGTTCGCGAGATTTTCCACTACCACTGGCGAGGCTGCGCCCAATCCCTCATTCGAGATACAGGCCGAAACCAGTATCACGTTGCATTCGCTGTGATCACCCTGGCGCAGGCACTAGGCGTCAATTGCAGGCACTGGCTGCGGCTTAGCGACTTCCGGCGTCAGCGGTTTCTCTTTTCGGGCGGCGAAGAGTCGCTCAATCACATAAAACGTTACCGGGATAAGGAAAATCGCGATTCCAGAGGCGGCGATCATTCCACCGATGACCGTTGAGCCGAGTACGCGACGAGCAACAGCGCCGGAACCGCTCGCGAACCAAAGCGGCAAACATCCAAAGATGAATGCGAATGAGGTCATCAAGATCGGCCGCAGCCGCAAGCGCGCGCCTTCGAGCGCGGCATCGAGCAACGGCTTGCCTTTTTCGTATTCGTCCTTGGCAAATTCCACAATCAGGATCGCGTTCTTCGCTGCCAGGCCGATTAGCATGATCAGACCAATTTGCGCGTAGATATTGTTTTGCATCCCGCGCAACCAAAGTGTGAGGAACGCACCGAAGACCGCAACGGGTGTGCCTAACAACACGCTGAACGGCAGCGACCAGCTTTCGTAAAGCGCGGCGAGAATGAGGAAAACGAAAAGGAGCGACATTCCGAACACGACGGTTGGTGAAACGCCTTCTTGCGCCTTCTTCTCCTGATAAGAGATGCCGAGGTAGTCGTAGCCCATCTCTTTAGGCATCGTTTGCCGGAAAACTTCTTCCAACGCTTGCATCGCCTGGTTCGAGCTGTAACCGGGCGCAGCGGAACCGTTGATTTGTGCCGAGCGATATTCGTTGTAACGCAATGTGAATTCCGGGCCGGAGATGGTTTGAATACTCGAGATAGCGTCGAGTGGCACGGGGTCGCCGTTCGCATTGCGGACGAAGAACTGACCGACATTTTTCGCATCAGTGCGGTAATCGCCTTCGGCCTCAATGTACGTTTGCCACGTTCGGCCGAAGCGATTGAAATAGTTCACGAAAAATCCGCCCATGAACGTCTGCAGCGTTTGATATACCGAGGTCAGATCGATTCCCTGCTTGATCACTTTGTCGCGGTCGACCTTTACGAAGACCTGCGGCACGTTCGGTTGAAACGTCGGAATGAGAGTGCTGAGCTCGGGACGCTTGCGCGCGGCGTCGAGAAACGTCTTCATATTTTGCGCCAGAAACGCGACATCTTTTCCTGAGCGATCTTCCAGTATGAATTGGAATCCGCCGGAAGTGCCCACGCCCGGAATGACCGGTGGCGGGAATGCAAAGGCGATACCTTCAGGAAGAGTTGAGAGGTATTTATTTATTCGCGCCTTGATTGCCTCGTATTTTTCCTCCGGCTTCGTTCGTTCGCTCCAGGGCTTGAAATTGACAAAGAAAAACGCGTGGTAGGTGTCGGATACCAAGCTCAGCAGACTAAAGCCGACGACACTGGTGGTATATTGCACGCCGGGTTGTTTGCTCAAAAAATCCTCGATCTCTCGACAAACCTGATCGGTGCGTTGTAGCGAGGCCGCGTCAGGTAATTGCAAGGCGACGAAAACGTAACCCTGATCCTCTTCCGGCAAAAAGCCGCTTGGCAATTTCGAGCCGAAAAAACCAGCGCCCCCCGCCAGTACTGCGAGCAACGCGAAACTCAGGACCGCTTTCCGGATCGCGAGTCGCGACCAGTTCACATACCCGTGAGTTGCGCTGCCGAACACGCGATTGAATCGATCGAAAAACCAGCCAATTGGGCCCCACGCTTTTTTCTTCGGGCGAAGCAGCAACGAAGACAACGCAGGACTTAACGATAGCGCATTGAATGCGGAGAAGATGACTGAGATCGCGATCGTTAGGGCGAACTGTTGATACAAGCGCCCCGTGATGCCGGGAAGAAATGCCGTCGGAATAAACACCGCCGAAAGCACCAGCGCGATACCGATCACCGGTCCCGATACTTCCCGCATTGCCTGCAGCGTTGCCTCGCGCGGCGACATCCCTTCTTCGATATGACGCTCGACCGCTTCGACCACGACAATCGCGTCATCGACCACGAGGCCGACCGCGAGCACCAGACCAAACAGCGACAGAGTGTTGATCGAGAAACCAAATAACGGAAACAACACAAACGTGCCGACCAACGACACGGGGACCGCGCACAGTGGAATCAGCGTAGCGCGCCAGCCTTGCAAAAAAATGAATACTACGAAGACGACCAGCGCGAGTGCTTCAAACAACGTTTTAACGATGTCCTTTATTCCTTCAGTAACCGAGAGCGTTTGGTCGAGCGAGACCGCGAAATCCATGTCGGCCGGGAAACGTTGCTTCGCCTCCGCCATTAACTTGCGCACGCCTTCCGCTGCTTTGACCGCGTTGGTACCCGGCAGTTGGTAACAGGCGACGATTGCCGCCGGTTGTCCATTGAGTCTGCCTTTTATGTTGTAAGTTTGCGCGCCGAGATCGATCCGTGCGATGTCTTTCACGCGCACAAATGAGCCGTCCGGATTCGCGCGCACGACAATCTCACCGAATTCCTCCGGAGTTTGTAATCGTCCTTGCGCCCGCACCGTGTAAGTGAATTTCTGTCCGCTTGGAATCGGTTCGCCGCCGACCTGCCCGGCGGGATTCACCGTGTTCTGCTTCTGCACCGCGCTGATGATGTCGGGCACGGTGATTCCGAGCTTGGCGAGCTGATCGGGCTTAACCCACAACCGCATCGCATACTGCCCGGCGCCGAACACCTGCACGTTACCAATTCCTGGAATGCGCGTCAGTTGATCGACCAGATTGATATAGGCGTAGTTCGCGAGAAAAA
>Ga0114129_10007514_pt1 | contig 15524 bp, 6 predicted proteins | sample RhiMetdeltSRZDD1_FD_80071 | JGI IMG/M metagenome (GOLD analysis project Ga0114129, IMG submission 80071) | Populus rhizosphere microbial communities from Tennessee, USA - Rhizosphere MetaG P. deltoides SRZDD1 (version 2) (version 2) | ecosystem: Host-associated > Plants > Roots > Rhizosphere >...
CGAGAAGACGCTCAAGACCGATTTGAGCGCGCTCCTCCCGCACGTCAAAGGCGCCGGTCTCGTCTACCTGTGCAACCCGAACAATCCGACCGGAACCATCAACAGCGCGCAGGAGATCAAGGACTTCATCGCCGAGGTGAAGAAGCAGTCGCCGACCACCGGCGTCCTGATCGACGAAGCGTACTGCGACTATGCCACCGACCCGGGATTCGCGACCGCGATTCCGATCGCCATCTCGACGCCAGGCGTCATCGTCGCGCGCACCTTCTCGAAGGCCTACGGAATGGCCGGCGTGCGCATCGGCTACGCGCTCGGCGACGCGGCGACCATCAAGAAGATGAGCGCCTGGCGGATGCCATACAACGTGAACACGTTCGGGGTGGCCGCGGCGGTCGCCTCGCTCAGAGATCCGCAGCACATCAAGGAGGAGAGCGCCCGCAACAAGGCGGTGCGCGACTTCACCGTCAAAGCGCTGGCCGACCTGGGCTACACGTCGACCGATTCGCAGACCAATTTCATCTTCACCGAGATCGGCAAGACGATGACCGCGGCGGCGTTCCGCGAGGGATGCGCCGCCAAAGGCGTGATGGTCGGTCGCGACTTCCCGCCGCTGGAAAAACAGTGGGCGCGCATCTCGCTCGGCACGATGGAAGAGATGCAGAAGGCCACCGAAGTGTTCCGCAGCGTGCTCAAGTCCTCGACGGCGACGTCGGCGGGGAAGGGGCAGTAGGGAGGAGCCATGACGTTATCACGACGTAAATTCGTCCAGACCGCCGGGATCGGCGCGGGCGCGGCTCTAACCGGCAGCATCTGGGGCCGCGGCCGCGAGAACAGCATCTGGTCCGCGATCGAGCCGGACCTGCAGGCCGTCGAGCGCGGGGTCATCTGCATCGCCAGCAACGAGAACCCGGTCGGACCGGGGAAGGCGGTGCTGGATACGCTGCGTTCGCTGCTCGAGGGCGGCACCAGGCCGGGCCGCTATTCGAACCAGGCCGGCCAGCTCACCGAGGCGATCGCCGCCCACTTCAAGGTCAAGCCCGACAACGTGCTGGTCAGCGAAGGATCGACCGAGATTCTCCGCGCGGCCACGCAGGTGTACACCTCGAAAACCAAAGCGCTCGTCGGTACGATTCCGACCTACGAGGAGTGCGCCGGTTACGCCGAGCTGCTTGGCCACCCGGTCAAGGGCGTGTCGCTCGACTCCGCTTTCAAGCTGGACGTCGACAAGATGGCGGCGGCTGCCAAGGGTGCGGGGCTGGTGTTCTACTGCAACCCGAACAACCCGACCGCCACCTACGTCGGTGCCAAGGCGACGCGCGCGTTCCTCGCAAAACTGAACAGTACATCGCCTGAAACGACCGTCCTCGTCGACGAGGCGTACTTCGACTACGTCACCGATCCAGACCACGAGACGCACATTCCGATTGCCGTCGAGAACCCGCGGGTCATCGTCGCGCGGACGTTCTCGAAGGCGTACGGCATGGCCGGTCTCCGGCAGGGCTACGCCCTCGCGCACGCCGACACGATCAAGGCGTTGCGTCCATGGGTTGCGTCGGGCGGTACCGGCTCGCTCAACGTGTTCGGAATGGCGGCTGCCACCGTGGCCATCGCGCAGGACGCCTCGTTCACCACGAACGAGCGCAACCGCAACAAGGCCGTGCGCGACATGACCACCAAGTGGTTCGCCGACCGTGGCATGAAGCCGACCGACTGCCAGGCGAACTTCATGTTCGTGGATATCGGGACGCCAGCGAAGGCGTTCCGCGAGGCCTGCCGCGCCAAGGGCGTGATGGTCGCGCGTGACTTCCCGCCGTTCGAGAAGACACACGCTCGCATCACGCTCGGCACGATGGACGAAATGACCAAAGCCGTGCAGGTGTTTGGCGAAGTCCTCGGAAAGAAATCGACGTCGGCGGCGGCGTAATCCGCAATCCGCCATCTGCAATCCGAAATCCGAAGCGCCGGTTCAGCGATGGACCGGCGCTTGTTTTGTCAGGAGACACCGCCATGCGCAAGATGATGAAACGCGCCGCGCCGGTCCTCGCCGTGGCCGCGCTCGGCGCCGTCTGGATGACCGCCAGAACGTCCGGTCAATCCGCCGGCATGCCGAGCACGAAAAACGGCGACTGGACGCACTACACCGCTGACGTGCGGGGGACGAAGTACTCGCCGCTCGATCAGATCAACGCGTCCAACTTCAACAAGCTCGAGGTCGCCTGGCGCTTCAAGACCGACAACCTCGGCACGCGCCCCGAGTACAAGCTCGAAGGGACGCCACTCGCCATCAGAGGCGTGCTCTACACCACGGCCGGCACGCGGCGCTCGGTTGTCGCGCTGGACGGCCGGACGGGCGAGCTGATCTGGGCGCACAGCTACCGCGAGGGGAACCGCGCGGCGATCGCGCCACGGCAACTCTCGGGCCGCGGCGTCTCGTACTGGACAGACGGCAAGGGCGACGAGCGCATCCTCTACGTGACGACCGGCTACCGCCTGATTGCGCTCAACGCGAAGAACGGCGCCATGGTGCCGTCGTTCGGCGAGAACGGTGTTGTCGACTTGAAGAAGACCGCGGTCTTCGGCAAGGGCCAGCCGATCGATCTGGAAACCGGCGAAATCGGCCTGCATGCGACGCCGACCGTCGTCAAGGACATCGTGATCGTCGGCTCGTCATTCAAGGAAGGTATGACCGTCAAGACCCACAACAACACGAAGGGTCTCGTCCGCGCCTTTGACGTGAAGACCGGGAAGCTGCTCTGGACGTTCAATACGATTCCGCGCCCCGGAGAGCTCGGCAACGACACGTGGGAGAACGAGTCGTGGGCGGTGAACGGCAACACCGGCGTGTGGACGCAGATTACCGTGGATGAGGATCTCGGCCTCGTCTATCTACCGGTCGAGACGCCGACGTCCGACTTCTACGGCGGCCATCGCCCGGGCAATAACCTGTTTGGCGAGAGCCTGGTGTGCGTCGACTTGAAGACCGGCCAGCGCAAATGGCATTTCCAGTTCATTCACCATGGGATTTGGGATCACGATATGTCGTCGGCCGCGATGCTCACCGACATCAACAAGGATGGGAAGGTCATCAAGGCCGTCGCGGTGCCGAGCAAACAGAGCTACGCCTACGTGTTCGATCGCGTGACCGGCCAGCCGGTGTGGCCGATCGTCGAGATGCCGGTTCCGCCGAGCGACGTGCCAGGCGAGAAGGCATCGCCGACACAGCCGATCCCGATGGACGCGCACGGCAAGCCATTCGCGTACGCGCGAGCGTTCGTCAGCGTCCCCGACGACCTCATCGACTTCACGCCGCAATTGCGCGCGGAAGCGCTCGAGAACCTCAAGCGCTATCGCCACGAGAACTCGCCGTATGTGCCGCTGATTCGCGGCGACGCGAACGGCCTGCTCGGCACCATCAACATCGGCAACACGGGCGGCGGCACCAACTGGCCGGGCGGCGGTCTCGATCCCGAGCTGCACATCTTCTACTCGCAGGCGAGCAATTCGCAGGTCACGACCGGCTCGATCACGGAACCGCCGCCGGAGTTCGTCACCGACATCAAGTACGTGGCCGGGGTGAAGGGGCGTGAATTCCGCGTGATGGACGGTCCCGGGTTCGGCAGCGCCGCGGATGCGCCGCAGCGCGGCGGGCGCGCCGGCGGCGCGGGCGCCGCGGCCGAAGGCAGCCGTGGTGGCGGTCGCGGTGGGGCGCCGGGCGCCGGAGCGCCTGGCGCAGCGGCTGCAGGCGCAGGGTTCGGTGGACCGGGACCGCAAGGTCTCTCCCTGGTGAAGCCGCCGTACGGCATCGTCGCCGCGATCAACCTCGATAAGGGCGAGCTCATGTGGCAGACACCGCATGGCGACACGCCTGACGCCGTCCGCAATCACCCGGCGCTGAAGGGACTGACGATTCCGAAGACTGGACAGGGCGGAAGCGTCGGCATCGTCGTGACGAAGACGCTGGTGATCGCGGGCGATCCCCAGGTGACGACGACGCCGGATCATCCGCGCGGTGCGATGCTGCGCGCCTACGACAAGCTGACCGGCAAGGAAGTCGGAGCCGTCTGGCTGCCCGCGCAGCAGAGCGGCTCGCCGATGACGTACAGCGTGAACGGCAAGCAGTACATCATCGTCTCGATCAGCGGCGGGAACTATTCGGGTGAGTACCTGGCGTTCAGTCTGCCGGATTCGGAGGTCCGGCCGTCGACACAGGCTGGAGCTCAGCGATAAGCAACGGTCCGGTGTCAGGCACCTTACAATGGAGGCTGACGCCCGTTCCTTTGAGAGGACCTATGAACCTGAGATTTGCCATCGTCGCGCTCGTGCCGATGGCCACCGTGTTCGTGCTTCATTCCACCCTGCATGCGCAGCCGCCAACCAAATCGGTGTGGGACGGCGTTTACACGCAAGAGCAGGCAAACCGCGGCAAGGCGCTCTATTCGAGCGAGTGCGCCTCGTGTCACGGCGCGGAGCTGACTGGCGGCGAGATGGCGCCGGGCCTGGCCGGCGGCGAGTTCATTTCGGGCTGGGACGGTCTGACCGTCGGCGATCTCTTCGAGCGCATCCGGATTTCGATGCCGCAGAACGCGCCGGGCAGTCTGAGCGGGCAGCAGAACGCCGACATCCTCGCGTTTGTGTTCAGCGTCAACAAATTCCCGACCGGCTCCACGGATCTGCCCAAAGAAGCAGGAATCCTGAAGCAAATCAAGTTCGAAGGAAAGAAGGGCGCGGAACGGTAGCCCAGAAACAGACAAATACGTAGCGTATGGAGCGGCCGCCCGGCCGCTCTGCCCTTTCCGCCAAAGCCTCGTTAAACTCCTGTTGCACTGGACAGGAAGTCTCCATAGAATCCGCGTCACAAGCCTTTCAATCGTGCGGCTCCGCTCGGCAGGCGCCGGGGCCCCGAAGGTCCTGACGCCTGGACAGTCTTAGGAGGCCAGTGATGAAGTCTCTGCGATCGAGTCTAGTGTGCGCACTCTTGGTGATGCTGGCGGCGCCGCTTGCGCTGGCGCAGCAGTTCACCGGCGGCGTGCGAGGAGCAGTCCGCGACGCCAACGGCGTCATTCCCGGCGTCAGCGTCAGCCTGACGAACGAGGCCACGAACATCAGCCGCGAGGTCGTGACCAACGAGGTTGGCCAGTACAACTTCCCGGCGGTGCCCCCCGGCACGTACGCCTTGAAGGCTCAGATCGCCGGATACAAGAGCTACGAATCCAAGGGCCTCAATGTCGGCACGCAGCAGTTCATCACGCTGGACATCACGCTCGGCGTCGGTGCGATCGAGGAGTCGATCACCGTCACGGGTCAGTCGCCGATCATCGACACGTCGACGGCGTCGACGGGCGGCGTCCTCGACCGCCAGGCGTTGGAAGCACTCCCGGCACCGGGTCGCAACGCCTTCCTCATCGGGATCACCATTCCAACCGTCGTGGCGGTCGGCGATCCCCAGTTCAACCGACAGCAGGATCAGAGCAACGCCTCGATCGTCTCGCTCGGCGGCGGCGGCATGAGGGCCAACAACTATCTGATCGACGGAGTACCCGTCACCGAGCTGGTCGGCCGCTCCGTGGTGAACCCGACGATCGAAGCGCTCGAGGAGGTCAAGGTCCAGGTCCACACCTACGACGCCGAGATGGGACGCACGGGCGGCGGCGTGTTCAACGTGACGGCTAAGTCGGGAGGCAACGCCTTCCACGGCTCGGGCTTCTACCAGACTCGTCCCGTGTGGGGTGTCAGCGAAAACTTCTTCGTCGACAAACAAGGCAAGTCGAAAGAGCAGAGTGGGCTGGCCGACACGTATTACAAACTGTATGGCGGCGGCGTGGGCGGGCCGGTCGTGAAGAACCGGACGTTCTTCTGGGTCGCGACCGAAGGGTATCGATCCAACACCACACGGAACGAGCAGCAGGTCTGGCCCAGTCTGAAGCAGCGCGTCGGCGACTTCTCGACCTCGACGGTCGGCGGAGTACCCGTCACGATTTACAATCCATATTGTCGCGGCCTGACCGCTGCCAGCGCCAAGTGTCCGGCGACCGGAACCGGATCGCTCGCGACCGGCGGCTTGTTCACCGGCGCGATCATCCCCCGAACCCACCCTGCGGCGAATCCTGCAGGCTTCGGCCTGCTCGGCGCGTGGCCGACCGAGAGCATCGCAGGGCCGATTACTGGCAACGAAAACAACCAGCCCAACGCCATTGCGACGGGACCGATCGTCGACGCTGCCGACATGTTCACCATCAAGATGGAGCACAAGTTTACGGACAAGTCGTCGTTGAGCGGGCTGTACATCTACAACAAGACCGACGAGCCTGGCAGCACGATCATGAAGCCGGAGGCCTGGTACATCGCCAGTCAGGACAACTTCTTCGGTCCGCTGCGCCGCCGGCCGCACGTGCTGGTCATCAACAACACGAACGTCATCAACAACACGACTGTCCTCACGCTGCGCTACGGCTGGACGACGTGGCAGGACGCCTGCGACAAGCAGGCGTTCAGCGCCGGCGTCGGCTCGCTCGGATTCAACTCGAATTACACCAACGCCCTGTCACAAAAGGACGTCTTCCCCTCTCTTACCTTCAATGACGGCGTCCAGGGTGTCGGTGGCTGGGGCTCGATCCCCAACCGGTGGAAGAGCCCCTACGCGATCAACGGCACGCTGTCCAAACTGTGGGGCGACCACAGTGTGAAGATCGGCGGCGACGCGAGGCGCATGGGCGTGGCGACGGTGTCCGATACAGCGATGGGAGGTTCGTTCAATTTCAGCCGCCTCTTCACCAGCAACAACGGCGTCGGGGGCCACGAGCTGGCCAGCGTTCTGCTCGGCGCGCCCTCCACGGGGTCGGTCCCGTACAACGATGGCCCGTTCGAGTGGTACACGAAGTACTACGGCGCCTATGCCCAGGACGACTGGCGGGTGAACTCGCGTGTCACCTTGAACTACGGTGTGAGATTCGAGCACGAAGACGGCCTGAAGGAGATTGAGAACCGTCAGACGGTTGCTTTCGATCAGACCGTGGTGAGTCCGCTGAACGCCACGGTGCCCAAAACAGGCGGGCTTGCGGGTCGTACGATCAACGGCGGCCTCATCTTCGCCGGCGTGAACGGCGCCCCCGAGGCGCAGGGCAATCCGGCGAAGGTCAAAGTCGCGCCTCGCGTCGGCGTGACCTATGCGCCCAGCACCAACACGGTCGTCCGCGGTGGCTACGGCCTGTTCTACGCGCCGTGGAACTACGTCAGAGCTCAGCACGGCCAGGTCGGGTTTACCCGGACGACGTCGATGAACCAGTCCGACCCCACGACCAGTCTGCCGATCACCTCGCTGGACAATCCGTTCCCGGCTGGCCTCATTCAGCCGATCGGCAGCTCCCTCGGACTGCTCACCGGCACAGGCGGCACGATCAACTACGTCGACCAGAACAAGGGCGACCCCAAGATTCACCAGTACTCGATCGACGTTCAGCGTGAGCTGCCGGGGGCCATGGCGATCACCATCGGATACATTGGTGCCACCGGACGCGACATCGGCTTCACCGGCACGGGCGGTCAAGCCATCAACATCAACCAGATCGACCCGGCGGTGGCACGCGCGGCGTTTCCGGGGCCCAACGGCACCTGGAACGCGGCGGCCCTGCGGGCACAGGTGCCAAACCCGTTCTTCGGCATTGCAGGAACGGGAGAGTTCGGCACACGCGCAACGATCGCGGCGGGCCAGCTCCTGCGACCGTTCCCGCAGTTCGGCGACATCAACCAGTTCGAGCGTACCGCGGGCGGACGCCGGCAGTATCACGCCGCCACGTTCGTGCTCGACAAACGCGTGAGCCGATCGTGGGGCGGCCGCCTCAGCTACACCTGGAGCCGGACGGAAGACAACCAGTTCGGCCAGGGCAGTACCTATCAGACTCGTACCGCCGTGCCCCAGAACGCCTACGATCTGGATGCCGAATACGGTTTAAGCAACTTCGATGCGCCACACCACATCGTCCTGGCGCCGATCTTCAACTTTCCGAACTCGAACAGCAGCAACGCGGCCGTCCGGATGCTCCTCTCCGGGTGGAATGCATCGTCGGTCGTCGAGCTGGTCAGTGGATCGCCGCTCAACGCGGTTCTCAGCAGTGGTGTGTCTACAGCCAACCTCGGACTCTTGGGCGGCCAGCAACGGCCCAACCTCACTGGCGACCCGAACACGTCCGGAAGCGACAACGACCGAGTGTCCTCGGACGACCACGCTACCGCCCGATTCTTCAACAGCGCGGCTTTCGCGAACCCCGGGGCGGGGCAATACGGCACTGCCTCGCGAACCAACGGCGACGCGCGGTATCAATTCCGCAAGAACTTCGATGTGGTGTTGACGAAGGCGACGCGATTCGCGGGGACTCAAACGGGTGAAGTGCGCTTCGAGATTCTCAATCTCACGAACACGGCGAAGTTCAGAGGAATCGACTCGAACGCGATCGACTCGACGAGCTTCGGCCGCATCACGCAACAGGCCGGGTTCATGCGGATCTGGCAGTTGAGTTTCCGGTACAAGTTCTAAAGCGCGATCGGTTCACTGCACGAGCACGAAGCACGAAATCTGAATCAGGTTTCGTGCTTTCGTGCTTTTGCGGTCCTTCTTTTCGGCATCGTCTTCGCTGCTCGCGTCTTCAGTGGACCCTTCGCGCGCCTCCGCGACGCTCGCACGACGACATAGCCAATGGCCGTCGTAAGCGCAGCGACAAGACCCCATTTGACCGGGCCAAACTGAGCGCCAGGCACGACAGTATTCGGTTGCTCGAGGGCGGTGCGGGCCTCCTTGAGTTCGGGAAGGTCGCCATCGGCGCCGTCGAAGTTCGCGAGGAGCTCGCGATAACGCTGGCGCGCCACCCCGATATCTCCTGACGCCATCGCGGCCCTGGCGAGACCCAGCACCGACAACGTTCGATTCGCGTTTCGGCGCAGCGCCTCGTCGAACGATTGCTGCGCGTCTCGCGCTCGCCCTGCCTCGAGCAGCATCTCACCCAGAAGCTCAGGGGCGGGCTTGGGCGGAGACGGCAACCCGAATGGCGCAGGCAACGCGAGCTCGGCCCTCGTCGCGTCCTGGAGAATCGAGATCGCCTCGCTGCCGCGGCCGCCAGCACGTGCGATCAGCGCAGCCACCTCTCGTTCCATGATCGCGATGGCCGGGCGCAGATCGCCTTCCTGCTCGGCCTGAGCGCGTTGAGCGAGCGCCTGTCTGGCCATCTCCGCCAGTTGGGTGTTGTTGGTGTTGGCCGCGCTCATGCCAATCGCCAGCAATTCGTCGACGTTGCCGAAGTTGCGCTCGCCGCCGAGCAGATTCCAGCGCCGCGTCTCGATCGCGAACCGCGCGCGCATCGAAGAGAGATCGCTCAACAGCGGCTGATGCGACCCGTGGGATCCCTGGGCCGACGGCGCGTCGGCGGTGGCGATGGGCGCGAGTTCGTCGAGTGCCAGGTTGGCGTCTCGGTAACGACCGAGCTGGAGCATCGCGTACTCGAGCCACGACAACGCGTGGAAATTGCGCATCGCCGGTCGTAGGTTTTTCCGACGCGTCCACTCGATCGAGGCATCCCACGCCGCGCGGTCGGACGAGGCCGCGTCGTGCCACAACCCGAGCTGCAGAAACACGTGCGCAGGCATGTGGAGTGCGTGACTGGCGCCCCCAGCGACCGTCGCGTACGTTCTGGCGGCGTCGAGCGCCAGGCGTGCGTGATCGGGGTCGTCGTAGTTGTGGAGCAGGTAGTGCAGCGCTCCGTGATGACGAGGGTGCGCTGCCAGGACTCTCGCCAGAATCGCCCCGACCTGCGTTTGAATCGCGCTTCCGGCAAGCTGCCCATCCTGCGATTGACGGATCTCTGAATAACCAATCAGGCCGCGCGACGCAGTGCCCAGCAGCGCCAGCGCGTAGAGACACGCGACGTCCGGATCGTCGGGGTACTCGGCGTACAGGCGCGCCATCGCGTCTGCGTAAAGACGATGACGAGTGGACGGGTCGCCGCCGCCGAACAGTATTTCGACCGCAGACAAAAGAGTCTTGTCCCTGGGTGCTGCGGCTTTTGCCGCACGAGCGGCCGGGGACGATCCGAGGCGCGCGAGCGCTTGCCTCGCCGCCTGGACGTTTTCCTGATGCCACAGCGTTTGGTAGTAGGTGAGCGCCTCTCCCCAGTAAGCCATTGCAAAAGTTGGATCGAGCTTTTGCGTTTGCCGGAACCCCTCATTGGCCTCTTCGTACTCGAAGTCGTGAAGGGAAGTCAGCGCGCGTTGGAACCGCGCGTCCGCCTCTGGAGAGGCAGCGGCGCCGGCGTCGGCGACGAGACTGATTGAAAGGCCGAGGCACGCCGCGATGGCGCGCGCGCAAAACGGCGTTCGGTGGCGGCGGGATCGCATCGCGTTCTGACGGCGATCATGCCACGATGCCGTGCTTCGAATCAGAAAGTTGGATCCACAGACTTGTAGGACTCCCTTTGGACAACTCACCTGTTGCAACGCTGGAACGGTCACTCTAGAATCCCGTGAATCACTGGTCCGTCCACAACATTGCGGAGGGAAACATGAGATTCCGAGCTGCGCTCTTGCTTGGAGCGTTCCTCGCGGTCGTGACTTCCAGCACTGCATTCGGTCAGGGATTCCAGGGAGGCTTGCGCGGATCCATCAAGGACTCCGGCGGCGTCATTCCCGGCGTCGAAGTCACGCTGACCAACGAACGGACCAACATCGGTCGAAACACGGTGACCAACGAACGCGGCGAATACGTGTTCGCGAACATCGATCCCGGCAGTTACGTCCTGAAGGCGACGCTGGCGGGCTACAAGACCATCGAGCGCCGCGAGATCCCGATCGGCACCCAGCAGTTCCTGACGATGGACCTCACGCTGGAGGTCGGCGCCATCGAGGAGAACATCACGGTGACGGGCCAGTCGCCGATCATCGAGACGTCGAACGCGTCGCAGGGCACCGTGCTCGACAGCCAGGCGCTCAACACGCTGCCGTCGCCGGGCCGCGCAGCGTTCCTGATCGGCGCATCGGTCCCGACAGTGGTTCCGTCGGGCGACGCGCAGTTCAACCGCCAGCAGGATCAGAGCAACGCGTCGCTCTTGTCGCTGGGCGGCGGCACGCGTCGAGGCAACAACTACACGCTCGACGGCGTGCCTGTCACCGACCTCACCAACCGCGCGGTCGCCAACCCGACGATCGAGTCGCTCGAGGACGTGAAGGTCCAGGTGCACACCTACGACGCAGAGATGGGACGCACCGGCGGCGGCGTGTTCAACACGACGCTCAAATCCGGCACGAACCGGTTCCGCGGCACGGCGTTCTTTCAAACGCGGCCGGTGTGGGGGGCGGCGAACAATTACTTCAGCCAGAAAGCGCTCGAAGGGTGCAGGGCGGGTGATACGAACTGCGTCAACTTGAACAAGAAACAGGATACGAAGTGGTATACGCCGGGCGCCGGCTTCGGCGGCCCGATCAAGAAGGACCGGACGTTCTTCTGGTTCGCCACGGAGGACTACCACAACATCTCGACGCGCAACTCGCCGGGAATCGTCCTGCCGACAGCGGCCGAGCGCAGGGGCGATTTCTCGAGGACGACGTCCGGCACGTCGCCCATCGTGATCTACGATCCGCTGACGCGACAGCAGTTCCCTGGCAACGTCATCCCTGCAAATCGGATCAGCCCGATTGCGACGAAGATTCTGAGCTACGTGCCGCTGCCGCTTGTCGACGTGGCCAATGGCGCGTCGAACTTCAGCTCTCAGGCCGTACTCAATGACAAGTTCCAGCAGCTGTACAGCGTCAAGCTCGAGCACAAGTTCACGGACAAGGTGTCGCTGACGGGCTTCTACTTGTACAACCGTACCGACGAGCCGTGCGCAAACTACATTACCGGTCAGGACGATCCGAATCGGTTCATCGACACGGCCGACTACATCCTGAAGCGTCGTCCGCAGATTCTCGCGCTCAACAACACATGGGTGCTGAACGACAGTACGGTAATGGCGCTGCGTTTCGGCTGGACCACGTTCCCCGACAACCCCTCGCTGTCGATCGACTTCGATCCCGCCACGCTCGGCTTCTCGTCGGCATTCGTCAACGAGGTTGGACAAACGGGTATATCGAAGTTCCCGATATTCACGCTGACCGGGTACCGTGGCTTCGGGCATCAGGACCCGGTGAAGAATCGTGTCTACAACTCGTGGGGCACCAACGGTGTGATCTCCAAGTTTGTCGGCACACACACGTTCAAGGTTGGCGCGGACTACCGTCGAATTGGCGGACTCCTCGACAGCACTTCGTGTCCGAGCGGCTGTTTCGTGTTCGGCCGGGAGTTCACGTCGTCGACGGGATCCAACAACGCCAGCGCCATCGATGGAAATGCGATGGCTTCGTTCCTGCTCGGCTATCCCAGTGGCGACTTCCAGGCGAGCGGGGGCGATAACCCGACGCGCATGGGTCTCACGACACCGCTCGATCTCTACACGAACTACTTCGGCGGCTACGTGCAGGACGACTGGCGCGTGAGCTCGAAGTTCACGTTGAACTACGGCCTCCGCATCGAACACGAAGACGGGATGCGTGAAGTGAACAACAACTTCACCGTCGGTTTCGATCGCAAGGCGGCGAGCCCGCTGAACGTCACGATTCCTGGGAACGTTGATCCGACCGGCGGCACGCCGGCGCGTCAGATCGTCGGCGGCTTGATGTTCGCCGGCGTCAACGGCAATCCGACCGAGCAGGGCAACCCGCCGAAAGCGAAGTACTCGCCGCGTCTCGGGGCCGTGTATTCCATCACGCCCAAGACCGTGCTCCGCGGCGGCTACGGGCTGTACTGGTCGCCGTGGAACTACCCCGCGCCGAGCCCCACGTCGTACGGAGCCGTCGGCTTTTCGAACAACACGGGAACGCCTCAATCGACCATCACGCCGACGGTGTTGATGTCCAATCCGTTCCCGAACGGCCTGGTGAAGCCGTCGGGAACCAGTCTGGGCCTGTTGGCAGGCGCGGGGACCAACATCAATTTCGTCGATCAGACCCGCTTGGCGCCGCGCGTGCAGCAGTACACGGTGGATCTGCAGCGTGAGTTGGGTGCCGATATGGCGGTCACGGTGAGTTACGTCGGGGCACGCGGCGATCATCTGCCCCTCGGCGGGACGATCAACACCTCGGTCAACATCAACCAGCTCGATCCAAAGTATCTGGCGCTCGGATCAGCCGCGCTGAACGCGCAGGTTCCGAATCCGTTCTTCGGCAATCCGGCATTCGCCGGAACGGCGCTTGGCAACAATGCCACGACGACGCGGGGACAACTGCTCCGTCCGTTCCCGCAGTTCGGGAACATCAGCATGTTCCAGGTGAGCGAAGGCGTGAACCGTTACAACGCGGGCGTCGTCGAGTTGAGCAAGCGCGTCACGCACGGCTGGGGCGGCCGCTTCAGCTATACCTACAGCGTGTTGAAGGACAATCAAGTCGGCGAAACGAACTTCTATACGAACAACGGTGCCGGTGGACCGATCAACAACTACAACTACGACGCCTCGCGGCCGGCGTGCGACGGAGGTTTGTCGCGGGTGCAGAAGTACAGCACGATGTGCTTCGATCCGATGGTTGACTACGATTACGGCATCCTCGACACGCCGCACCGCTTCGTCGTCGCGCCGATCGTCCAGCTGCCATTCGGCAAGGATCACAAGATCGGCAAGAGCACCATCGGCAACCTGTTCGCTGGCGGATGGACCGCGGCGGCTGTCTTCACGTGGCAGTCCGGTTTCCCGATCGGCGTGTCGCAGAGCAACTCGAACAGCAACCTGCTCGGCAACAACCAGCGTCCGAACCTCGTGTCGGGTGTCGATACGTCGACGACCGGCGATTGGCCAGAGCGTGTCGCGTCGGCAGACCATACGTCTGCGGCTTGGCTCAGCCAGGCTGCGTTCTCGACGGCTGCGGCGGGGACGTTTGGCAACGCGCCGCGCGTCATCACGTCAACGCGGACGCCGCTTCAGACCGAGACCGACCTGTCCGTCGCCAAAAACGTCGGCTTGAGCGGTGGCAGACAGTTCCAGCTGAAGATCGAAGTCATCAACCTGTTCAATCGCGTGCAGCTCAGAGGCAATCAAATGAACACGGTCCAAGGCAACTCGGCCTTCGGCACGATCGTCTCCCAGGGCGGGTTCATGCGGCTGACGCAGGTGATGTTCCGGTACTCGTGGTAAACAGACAAGATCACAGAGGGGAACAGAGGACACAAACGTAAGCCAGAGAGGCCACAGGGACGTCGGGGCACGGAGTAAACTTTTGCTCAGTGTCGCGAATTCTCTGTGGCCTTTGTGTTTCTGGTCTTTTTGCTGCCTTTGTGTCCTTGTCAGCGCAGTCGCCCCCGCCACCCCTTGGACGCGTCTCTTTTCCGACGTCTGGATCTCCTCCGGCGCAGCAGTTGTTCGTGCGGGGCGTACTGTTCCTGCACAGCTTCGAGTACGACGACGCCATCGAGGCTTTTCGCCAGGCGCAGAGGGCCGACGCGGCGTTCGCGATGGCGTACTGGGGCGAAGCGCTCGCGTACAACCAGCCGCTGTGGTTCAACGAGGACACGGCCAAGGCGCGCGCGGTGCTCGGGCGCCTCGGTGCGACGGCTGTACGGGGTCAGACCCCAAGTGCGGGTCTGACCCCGATTCAGGCGCCAACCGCGCGCGAGAAGGGCTACCTGGACGCTGTCCAGCGGCTCTATGGAACGGGGGACAAAACGGCTCGCGACCGCTCGTATGCGGATCGCATGGGCGAGTTGAGCCGCCAGTTCCCGGACGACGACGAGGCGGCAGCGTTCTACGCGCTCGCGCTGCTGGCGACGATTCCCGCCGGCGAACGGAACCCCGCCATCTCGCTGAAAGCGGGTGGCATCGCCCTCGCGATTCTGAAGAAGAACCCGCAGCATCCCGGGGCCGCCCATTACGCCCTGCACGCATTCGACGACGGCGAGCATGCCGCGATGGGGCTGGAGGCGGCACGCACCTACGCCCGCATCGCCCCGGCTTCCAGTCACGCGCGTCACATGCCGTCGCACGTGTTCCTGCCGCTCGGGATGTGGGACGCAGCCGTCGCGTCCGACGAGTCGGCATTCGCCGCGTCGGTCGACCTCGCAAAGCGCAAGGGACTCTCGGCCGCGCAGTACGATTTTCACAGCCTCTCCTGGCTGCACTACGAGTACCTCCAACAGGGTCGCTTTGGAAAAGCGCGCGAGGCGATGGCGGAAGTCCAGCGCGCGCTCAACGCTCCAGCGCTTCCAGCCCCTCCCGCCCTTCCAACCCCTCCCGCCCTTCCTGCCCATGCCGCCCATGTGGAGAGCGAGATCGGCAAAGGCTTCAACCCGATGTCGCTGAAGAGCGAGCTCGCGTCGATGAAAGCGCGGCTGGTCCTCGAAAGCGGCGATTGGGCGCTCATGAAGGGACAGGGATCGTTCGACAACATCGACGAGCTGTTCGCGTTGGGAGTCGCCAGCGTCCGTCTCGGCGATCGAGGACGCGCCGACGCGGCGCTCGAGC
>Ga0114129_10007516_pt1 | contig 15523 bp, 11 predicted proteins | sample RhiMetdeltSRZDD1_FD_80071 | JGI IMG/M metagenome (GOLD analysis project Ga0114129, IMG submission 80071) | Populus rhizosphere microbial communities from Tennessee, USA - Rhizosphere MetaG P. deltoides SRZDD1 (version 2) (version 2) | ecosystem: Host-associated > Plants > Roots > Rhizosphere >...
CAATTTCTTCATAATAGCCATTACACCCGGCAAAGGATACAATGTTGACAATAAGTTTACATGTGACTATGGGCAAGCCGGTACCATACAGGTAAGGATAACGATCCGGGCTTCAGTAGTGGGAATAGTTTTCTCAGTCGTAGTATGCGGTGCAAAGTAAAGTATTAAAATAAAACGGCTGAAGTTTATCGCTGAAGTTATTTTGGCAAAAAGTTGAATCGGATAAGCACCCGGTTAAGAAATTTTTTATGTAGAAGTAGTACCGGCGCCAAAAATGTGATTCGCTGAAATGCAGGCTGGGAGTGGGTTTTGTGAGGTGAGTGATTGCCCTGAGCGGAGCCGAAGGGTACAATAAAAAAGTCCCGAAGTAAACTTCGGGACTTTGATATTTTTTGCTTTCCAAAAAGCTGAAGTTATTTCTTCTTCTTTGCAGCTTTCTTTTTCTTTGGAGCGGCTTTCTTTGCAGCTTTTTTTGCAGCTTTTTTCTTAGTTGCCATGTTTTTGTGAATTTAACGGTTAGTAAATAGAATTTAACAAGTGTAAAAATAAAAACTAATTTCAAACCGCCAAAAATTTTTTCACTTTTTGTGAAAAAATCATTATGCAACAAACATGTTAGGCAACTGGTACTATGTTCACGATCTTTTTATCGTTACTGCTTTTCTTGAATTCAACTACGCCATCCTGTAACGCAAACAAAGTAAAGTCTCTTCCAATACCAACATTTTTTCCGGGATGATAAACAGTGCCACGTTGACGAACGATGATGTTACCGCTAATAGCAGGTTGACCACCATAAATTTTAACGCCTAAGCGTTTGCTTTGTGAGTCGCGACCGTTTTTTACACTGCCTTCCCCTTTTTTATGTGCCATTGTAATTAATTTGAAAATTTGAAAATTGAGATAATCTGAAAATGCAAAGGCAAATCAAATTATGCAATTGCAGTTACTTTGATTTTAGTATAGTGAGTGCGATGACCATGTTTCTTGCGGAAACCTTTTCTTCTTTTCATTTTAAACGCGATTACTTTATCGCCCTGAACCTGGTCAAGGATCTCAGCTTTAACAGAACCTTTAACTGCTGCACCAACTGATAATTTACCCTCATTATCCAGCAAAAGGATCTCTGAGAATTCAACGTTGTCTCCGGCTTTGCCTTCAACACGTGGTACAAATAAAGTTTGGTCCTTTTGAACCTTAAATTGCTGTCCGGCTATTTTAACAATTGCAAACATGATTTCCAAAATTAGGAGTGCAAAGGTAAGGTTTTGGTGCAGATTGTGAAGGTTTTAAAGCTATTTTTTTTCAATTTTTGGGCCCGGGAGGCCTGCTTTTTATAAAGGTATAATAATTAAATGGTTACATGGTTTAATGGTTTCAGGCAAAAGCCGAAATGGGAGCGTACGACGGAGGGTGTATATATATAATATGTGTAGAACAAAACGTGCCTGATTTTTATCAGGGATTTTAAAAGGGAACAACCCAAACAATCTAACAATCAAACAATTCAACCACCAAACTTGTTTTCTAAACACAAAACGCTCTTTGTGTATTTCAACAATTGACGTAGGTTTGTTTTTTCCTAAAGACTGGAATACGGGATTCAATGAAAATAAAATCGTTTCTGGCAAAACCTTTTGCCCACTATATAAATAAAGGCATCAAAAAAGGTATGACTACCGCAGTGGCTGATCAGGAAAACATTCTGAAAGAGCTGCTCAAAACAGGTAAGGCAACTGAATTTGGTAAAGACCACCATTTTCAGGATATAAATGTGTATGAAGAGTTTGTTCAGGCCGTTCCTGTGCGTGATTACGAACAGTTCAAGCCTTATATAGAAAAAATTAAAGAAGGAAAGCACAACGTGTTGTGGAAAGGCCGGCCAATTTATCTGGCCAAAACCTCAGGCACAACCAGTGGTATTAAATATATACCTATCAGTAAGGAGTCGATCGATAACCACATCAACTCGGCCCGCAATGCGCTGTTGTGTTATATTGCCGAATCGGGCAACACCAACTTCACCGATGGTAAAATGATCTTTTTATCGGGTTCGCCCGAACTGGAACGTATCGGCGGCATACCCACCGGGCGTTTAAGCGGTATAGTAAACCATCATGTGCCCAGTTATTTGCGCGCAAATCAATTACCTTCCTACGAAACCAATTGTATCGACGACTGGGAAACCAAACTCGATAGCATAGTGGCCGAAACCATCAACCAGGATATGACGCTGATCAGCGGCATTCCGCCATGGATGCAAATGTATTTCGACAGGCTGATGGAGAAAACCGGCAAAAAGATCAAAGAAATATTTCCCAACTTTTCGGTACTGGTGCATGGCGGTGTAAATTTCGAACCGTATAAAACTAAATTATTAGAAAGCGTTGGTTCGCCTATAGCTACCATTGAAACATTTCCTGCATCGGAAGGATTTTTTGCATTTCAGGATTCGCAGAATGCCGAAGGATTATTATTAAATACCAACAGCGGCATATACTTTGAGTTTGTTCCCGCCAATGAAATATTTAATGCCAACCCCACCCGCTTATCGTTAAAAGATGTTAAGGTGGGCGAAAATTATGCCATGCTGGTAAATAGCAATGCCGGTTTATGGGGTTACAACCTTGGCGATACCGTGAAATTTGTTTCAACCAATCCATACCGGCTGGTGGTAACCGGTCGTATCAAGCATTTTATTTCGGCTTTTGGCGAGCACGTTATTGGAGAAGAAGTGGAGCACAGCCTTATAAAAGCTGCTGAAGAAGAAGGCATACACATTACCGAGTTTACGGTAGCTCCCATGATTCAGCAGGGCAAAGGCAAATCGTACCACGAATGGTTTATTGAATTTGAAAATAAGCCGGCCAACCTCGACCGGTTTGCATTGAAGGTTGATACTTATCTGCGTAATAAGAACATCTATTATAACGATCTGATCACCGGTAATATATTGTTACCGCTTCATATTCGCCCGGTAAAAAAGCATGGGTTCATTGATTATATGAAATCCATTGGTAAATTAGGTGGTCAAAACAAGGTGCCCCGTTTGAGCAATGACCGCAATATTGCTTCGGCACTTGAAAAATATGTTGAGTAGTTTTTGCGTTTAGGCTGTCTGATTGCTTATATAAAAAACATTATTGAACCGGAACATGTCGAACAGTTTTTCACACAGACGTATTGCCTTATTTGGATCTACGGGTTCAATTGGTAACCAGGCGCTGGAAGTTATTGCCGCCAATCCCGACAAATTCAGTGCAGAGATACTAACTGCACAGAGTAATGATGAACTTTTAATTAAACAGGCCCTGCATTTTGATCCCAATATTGTTGTTATTGGCGATGAACGTAAATATGCAACTGTAAAAGAAGCGTTGGCGCACACCAATACCAAAGTATTTGCCGGTGAAAAAGCCCTTGAGGATGTGGCTTCGATGGATTGTTACGACATGATGCTGGCGGCCATTGTTGGTTTTGCCGGATTACGTCCTACATTATGCGCGCTCGATGCCGGTAAGGCCATTGCCCTTGCCAATAAAGAAACGCTGGTGGTTGCGGGTGATATCGTAATGCAGAAGGCGATAGAAAAAAGAGTACCTGTTATACCGGTCGATTCAGAGCATTCGGCCATATTTCAGTGCCTCGTAGGCGAAACCCGCAATAAGATCGAAAAGGTTATTTTAACGGCCAGCGGCGGACCTTTTTTGGGTAAGAAGCCTAACTACCTCGTAAATGTAAAACGCGATCACGCTTTGCAGCACCCTAACTGGCAGATGGGCGCTAAAATAACTATAGATTCAGCCACGCTGATGAACAAGGGATTAGAGATGATCGAAGCCCGGTGGTTGTTTGACCTGGGGCCCGATCAGGTGAATGTGCTTGTTCATCCGCAAAGTATTATACACAGCATGGTGCAGTTCGAAGATGGCAGTATCAAGGCGCAGATGGGGTTGCCCGATATGAAGCTGCCGATTCAATATGCACTCGCTTTTCCGCAACGCATTCCCAATGAGTTTCCCCGTTATAATTTCAAAAACCCCTGTCAGCTTACGTTCGAAGAGCCCGATACCAAAACCTTCCGCAACCTGGTACTGGCTACCGAAGCCCTGTTTAAGGGCGGAAATCAACCCTGCGTACTGAATGCGGCCAATGAAATTGCCGTATTTGCCTTTTTACGCAACCGTATCGGGTTTTTAGACATGACCGATTTGATTGAACGAACCCTGCAGCATGTGCCCATGATCGAAAAACCCACGCTGGAAGAATATTTTGACAGCGATGGTGAGGCGCGTAATTTTGCTGCCTCGTTGATTAAGCTGTAAAGGCAGGCAGTGGGCAATAGGCAGTGGGCAGTAGTTGTATCCGGTGCTGGCAGCCTGATTATTAAAAAGCAGCCTGAATTGGAATACTTGTGCCTTGTTCCTTGTGTCTTGGTGCATTATTTCAGTTAATTTTTGTGAACGGTTAACCGAATTGCAGGATTATTCGATATTTTGAATCTATTTTAAATTAAACGCATTGCGTATTTAGCGCTTATGATCACATTGTTAGCAATAGATTGGGCTGTAGTAGGTATAAAAGCCGGGCAGTTAGTATTATGCTTATCGATACTTGTCATATTACACGAAATGGGCCATTTTCTTCCCGCCAAATGGTTCAAATGCCGCGTTGAAAAATTTTACCTGTTCTTTGATCCCTGGTTTTCGCTGGCCAAAAAGAAGATCGGTGAAACCGTTTATGGTATTGGCTGGTTGCCGTTGGGAGGATATGTAAAGATTTCGGGTATGATTGACGAGAGCATGGACAAAGATGCAATGAAATTGCCTCCCCAGCCCTGGGAATTTCGCAGTAAAAAGCCCTGGCAGCGCCTGATCATTATGATCGGCGGTGTTACCGTAAACCTGTTTTTAGGATTTTTCCTTTTTGCCATGATCCTGTGGGTGTGGGGAGAAGAATACCTGCCGGCAAAAAATGCAGTATATGGCGTTTATGTCGACAGCCTCGGAAAAAGCGTTGGTTTGAAGGATGGCGATAAAATTGTTTCGGTTAATGGCAAAGAGGTGGATAATTTTCAGCGCCTCAGCACCGACATCATTTTAAATGAGGCCAAAACCATTCAGGTGGTACGTGACGGTCAAAGTATTGATGTACCTATTCCCGATGGCACCATCAGCAAACTGATAAAACGTAAAGGCGATCCGCTGGCTTACCCCAAATTTCCGGCGGTGGTGGATTCAGTTCCCAATACCTCAAAATTCATATCGGGCAGTTTGCAGAAAGATGATCAGATCATTGGTTTTAACAATCAGTCTATCACGTCTTTATACGAGTTAAACGATTTAAAAAAGAACTATAAGAATAAAGAGGTTACCATCACCGTATTGCGTAATCAAACCGATACTGCCCGGGTAAACGTTCAGTTATCGAAAGACGCCAGTATTGGTTTCTTTCCGCGTTCACCCGAAAAACTCCTGACCTTTTCAGTAAAGAAATACACATTCCTGCAGTCGTTACCCGCCGGCGTTAAAAAAGGCTGGAGCACCCTGGTAATGAACGTGCAGAACTTCAAGCTGCTGTTCACTTCGAAAGAGGTAAAAGCCAGCGAATCGCTCGGCAGCTTTCTTACCATCGGCAGCATGTTTGGCGAAAGATGGGATTGGGAGCGTTTTTGGACGATGACCGCCCTGCTGAGCATTGTACTGGCCTTTATGAATATTCTGCCCATTCCGGCCCTCGATGGCGGACACGTATTATTTACCCTGTACGAAATGATCACCGGCCGCAAACCAAGCGACAAGTTTATGGAGTACGCGCAAATGGCGGGTATGGTGTTGCTGTTAGGAGTGATGGCGTACGCACTGGGCCTGGATTTCTGGCGATATTTGTTTAAGCATTAATGCTGAGACTTTTGCGATCCTTTGAACTGCCTGCCTTGCTTCGCTGAAGCTACGCAAAGGCGCAGCAGGTAGACTTCCGCCTTCGTCGGACATCGTCGTTAAGGATACAAGTATAAATGAATCAGCCCCCCGATGTATCGGGGGGCTTTTTATTGCTTGTCCGCCGAAGCTTAAGCGTAGGCGGATATCTGGTTCCTGAGCCTTGTATTGTCCTAAAATAACTTTACACCCTGGAGGGGTTGTACTGGGGAGGAACTTTACAGTTGTTTACTATTATACTAATCCGGCTTTACATTTTAATACGGGTGTGCAAATCTCATTAGTAATTAATATGCTGGTACGGTATTGTGAAACAATGAGTTGCAAAATAAATATCCCTTCCCGGGTGCGATATTCAGGGTAATCATCAGGCCAATGGCAGCATGTTTACAATCCGCAGCCTGCTACAGGCAGTCCCTGGCCCTTTTTTAAATATTGTTAAAAGCCTTTTCCGGAGGGACCTTCTTACAACCAAAGAAGCCCGTTTATTGTCTATATAGTACAGTTCAATAAACGAAAACAACTGTTCAATAAGTTGTACCCGGCTGGTGAGCAGTTGTACTATACCTTTGATAACATTCCACGCAATTATAACATACAAGTTTCTCATAGCAGTTAGTTTTGGTTATCTCCCCTGTAGTCTTGCAGGGGATTTTTATTTGATGGGGCTAAAGGGACCACCCGCCAGCTGGCGGATAGCTTACCCCTGCTGTGGTCTGGATAAGCGTATGCGATGAATAGGGGCAGGTCACCCTTCGGCTAAGGATATATGTCTGGCAATTAAAATTTTAGCCTTATCAAAGCTATTTTAGACGAAGAAATAGCATTACTTTTGCAGGTTCTGAGAAATCAGTTCTCAGTTAGTTCAGGAGTTCGTAGGTTATCTGTTTTTGAACTTAGAACCTGAATTTGGGGGTGTATGGTTTTGACAGCATAGATCTTTGAGAGTGTAAGCATGTCGTGCGTTGGATAATTAGCACGTTAATCTGAATATTCAAAATTCAAATGGCAATACTACGTATGCCATGGCTGCCTAATCAGTGATTAAGTAGTCATTAGGGCCGCATGAGCAGGTTAGTCTGTTACCAAGCTTTGCCGCCGACTCAAAACAAATACAGAATGCTGCGACCGTAGGCTGTGCCGGTTGCTTAAGACTATCCAGCTAAGGAAGCAATTGGTTCGTCCGTCTCCTGCTGTTTCCCTACAATTAATGCCGGAATAAACATGTAGAAAGCTTTCGGCGAATATGTTTGGACACCGGTTCGAATCCGGTCACCTCCACTTTTTTGTAAAGCCTTCCCGACAAGTCGGGAGGGCTTTATTTTTTATCTCCACCGGATAAGTCGAACCTTTTAGTTCTATAATAATGACTATGACGTTTCTCTCTTACCAGAAAGTAACTTATATTGAATGCATAAACGCTTTATATTATTATGGACAAGCTTTCACGAATTGAACAGGAAAATCAAATTTATAATGTTGAATTGTAGTCGCGCTTTGCAGACAATAATTATAACTTTTGCATGAAAGGAGTTTAACAAATTTAAATACTTTTGGTTTTCGGTTATTGCTGCTTCACAAACAAATAAGGATCTTCTTCCACAAAATCGCTTTCTTTGGTTTCGATGGATATTACTTTGTTGCCGCTGATTTTGAATTGTACAGAGAAGATACCGTATTCAATATTGTCGTATTGCAGCAGCCATTCTTTCGAATCCATATACGAAAGTGTAGCGGTTAAATGATCATGGCTGTTGAATTTTACAAGTAACCTCTTTTTATCGGCAGCCAGGTTAATATCCAGCGATCCATACATCCCGTTTGTATAATGCCCCACATAAGCCGATAGCGGCAGTGATGGCGCTATGCCTTTTACCCGGGCCTGCCAACCGTGAATGGTTTTTAAAGTATCGGTCATGGTATTATTGAAATCTGCAAGACCTTTCCTGCTTCTGTTCAGGTAAGGCATACCGGTATAGGCATCCAGCACCTGGGCCCGTAAGGCGCCATACAGATTCTGATTATCGTTGTTCGTAAGCACAGCGATTCCCAGCCTTTCTTCGGGAACAAAGCATACATTGCTTACCATGCCGGCAGCACCGCCCGTATGCCAGAATACCTGCCGGCCGTTGTAATCGCCCACTATGATGCCTAATCCGTATCCTACAATGTGGGTAGGCACTACAGGTGAGTTCCGGCTTGTAATTGGTGTATTAATATCGCGGGTTGTTTGCAGCACACTAAAAGGCATAACACGTTTTCCTTCATAACGGCCGCTATCCAGTTGAAACAATAGCCAGTGCGACAGATCGCTCACGTTGCTGATCAAAGATGCGGCAGGTGCCAGATTATCCCAGTCGTCCCAGGGCACCTGGTTCAGCATGCCGGTAAAACTGGTTGTATAAGGTTTTGACAACAGGCGGGAATCAGACAGGCTGTGTATGCTGGTATACGTATGCTTCATTTGCAAGGGCGTTAGTATACTATCCTGTATGTACCTTTGCCACGACCGACCGGTTATTTTGGGAATTACTTCGCCTGCTGCTAAAAAGCAACTGTTGCAATACCCATAATGGTTACGAAAACCGGCCTCAGGTTTCATCAGCTTCATTTTTTGCATGATCTGTTGCGAAGTAAGCCGGCTGTTCCAAAATGTAAAATCCCCCTGGAATGTTTTGGTGCCAATCCGATGGCTAAGCAGGTCGCGGATCGTTAACAAACCGGTGGTGGTTGGTTCATATAATTTAAACCCGGGAAAGTATTTGGTGAATTTATCATCCAGCGAAAGTTTTTTTTCATATTCCAGTTTGCTAAGCGCGGTAGCGGTAAACAGTTTGGTATTGCTGGCAATCATAAACAAGGTGTTTTCATCTACAGGTTGGCGTGTAGCCGTATCAGCTACCCCATAGCCCTTCATAAAAGCAACCTGTCCATCTTTCACTATTACAATGGCTAACCCCGGTACATTCCAGTCTTTCATACCCTGGCGGATGTAACTATCCAGGCTATCGGTAATAAAGGCTGGCGTTTGGCAAATGATGGATTGGCTGATTGCTACAAGCAACAGCAGGGATAGTAATTTGCGCATGATGGGAGTTAGGTTTGATTATGTACCGAAAATAATAAAAATGATACGGTCGGGTGAAATTCCATAATGATGCGTAACAGGCTCCTTTCAAAAAAGCTAAAATTTCTCTAATTCAAGCTTTGCAGTAGCTTCCAGGTGCTCCGCTTTTTTCACCAATTCCAGAAATTCCTTTTTGTAGGCATCACTCAATCACCTGGCATGGAAAGTCGCCGAAGGGATATAACCGTCCCTGAAAGTTGCGATACAAAAAATAATTTGGAATGTTTATAAACTAGTAACATATTTGTAGTGTCATATTATACTATGACACTATTAAGCATGCTGGAAATTAAGAACTTAAGCTTTGGGTATTCCCGTAAATCATTGATACTTAAAGACATTACCCTGTCATTACAGGATGGCCATATTTATGGTTTGCTCGGAAAGAATGGTGCGGGCAAATCTACTTTGCTGAAAAACATGGTAGGCCTCGCTGTTCCTGTGCAGGGTACATGTAAGTTTAATGGGAACAATGTTGCCGGCCGGCCGGTGCCGGTGCTGGAGGATATTTTTTTTATTGCTGAAGAACTATTTGTTCCCTCCCTTACCCCGGCCCAGTTTGTTGCAAATACGGCAAGCTTTTATCCAAAATTCAAGCAGGGTGATTTTTATCAGTACCTGAAAGTGCTGGATGTTGATTCGAATGCTGTGATGAGTAAGCAATCTTATGGTCAGCAGAAAAAAGCGATGATTGCTTTTGGACTAGCTGCCAACACAGATTTGCTGGTAATGGATGAACCTACCAATGGCCTTGATATTCCATCAAAAGTTCAGTTTCGAAAACTAATTGCTTCTGTGCAAACAGAAAGCCGCTGCATTATAATATCCACCCACCAGGTAAGGGATCTGGACAGTTTAATAGATACGCTGCTGGTATTGCACAATAATGAAATCATTGTCAACAAGTCGGTGGATCAGGTAGTCGAAAAACTGCATTTCGGCATGTATACCAACACAGAGGGCTTAGCGGTTTTGTATGAAGAAGAAAACATCCGTGGTAAACACGCCATCGTACAAAATACAACCGGTGAATTCAGCAAACCAGATATTGAATTGCTCTTTAATGCTATCATCGGCAACCATCCATCACTTTTAGAAATATTAAACGCCTCGTGAAATGAACAAAACTTTCAACGCAAAACGGTTTGGCAGGCTGTTTATTAAACATTCTACCGAACATTATAAGAGCTACGGCATGTCATTGTTTGCAATGGTTGGAGTAATGTTACTGGGCGGCAGCTTCCTTGTGTATATGGTAGGGGCTCGCATGGACAAAAGCAACCAGTCTGTCTTATTTATGATGATCCTTTTGCTTGCAGGCACGGTATTTACCAGCACCATATTTGCTGATTTGGGCGATAAGAAAAAAGCTATTCCCTGGCTATTGCTGCCGGCTTCGCATTTTGAAAAATTTTTGGTTGCCTGGATATACTCCTTCATTGTATTTATAATTATTTATACGCTGAGCTTTTACGCGGTAGACCTGGTTGTATTGAGCATAAAGCCTTTGGAGGGCCGCCGACCTGATATGTTTGATATTTTCAGCAATCATGCATTTGAAGTATACCTGGTATACGCATTTCTGCACAGTGTAGCTATTTACGGCGCCATATATTTTGAGAAATTGCATTTTATCAAAACTGCTTTTGTCTTTTTTATTTCGCTGGGTATTTTGATTTTAATGAATAAAATGTTGCTTGGTACAATGGTGGGCGGAAATGTTGAAGCAGCTCCACCATTCGGTAGTCTCAGGTTTATCGAAAATGGCCGGGTATATGATATCTTTCTATCATCCAGGCAACAAGGTATCTATAACGATTACCTGTTAACGGTGTTAGCTGTCATTATATGGGTGGCGGCATATTTCAGGCTTAAAGAAAAGCAGGTTTAATTAAAGTTTACAAATGGAATTCAGAGACAACGAAGCTATCTACCTGCAAATTGCAGCTTATGTGGGGCAGAACATCCTGCTGGGCAAATGGCCGGCCGAACAGAAGATCCCTTCTGTTCGTGATCTGGCCATTGAACTACAGGTAAACCTGAATACAGTAATGCGCTCTTATGAGTTCCTTGAAAATCTGGGCGCAATATATAATAAGAGGGGACTTGGTTTTTTTGTTACACCTGATGGCCACGAAAAAGTGAAGACATTCAGGAAGGAAAAATTTGTTCAGCAGGACCTTCCTCTTTTTTTTAACAATGTTTACCTGCTTGATATTTCTCCCGAAGAAATATTGCAATGGTACCAGCAATTTAAACAGGCTTATTACGAACCAAAACCCGGTAAAAAAGATGAAAGCAAGTAATAAACTCATCCTTGTGGTTGTACTTATTACCCTAATATGTTTGGTGGCATATGATCTTTTACTGAAAGCCGAGTACACGTCGGGCGATTATAAAAACCCATATAAAAGTTATATCACGCTACCGTGGCAAAACTTTGATATAGTTGAAGTGAATTCATCCACATCGGCAAATGTAAAGTTTGTACAAGGTCCGTTCAGTGTAAAGATCGACGGTTATGCACTGGAATTTACCTCCATTAAGCAGCAGGGAAAAAGGCTACGGATCAACGCGGGTTTTGAAAATAAACATTTATGGGATCCATATCCTTACCTGATACTGATATCATGCCCTAAGCTTACAAAAGTATATGCGAATGCTACTTACTACGCCGATAAACATCCGGTTACTGATTCAGTTGCCAGGGAAGGCTGGTACATGCGTAAGGTATTAATTGATGGCTTTAAACAGGATTCGTTGAGTGTGGAACAGGATTATGGCAGTACAGTAATTCTGTCAAATAATATTATCCGTTCCGTTCACGCCGCTATCGGAAAAAGTGAAGGCAGCAGTTCACGAATAATCCTTGAGCAAAGTAATCAGTTCGACAATGCCAGTCTTGATATCGGTCACAGAAGCAAATTGGAATTGGAAAATTGCATTATCCATCATCTTGTCTACCATCTTTCAGACAGCGCCAAACTCATCGTAAGTGGCAGCGCACACGAGTTATTAAATAATTTAAACCATTTCCGCCAATGAAACTTTCCATCAACACACTCTCAAAAACGTATGCCAATGGTGTTCATGCCCTTAAAGACGTTTCGCTTACATTAAACAATGGCATGTTCGGCCTGCTTGGGCCTAATGGGGCAGGTAAGTCTTCTCTGATGCGCACCATTGCCACTCTGCAGGTAGCCGACCAGGGCAGCATTTTCTTAGATGACCTAAACGTGTTAAAGCAAAAAACTGAGGTCCGGCAATTGCTTGGTTACCTGCCGCAGGAATTTGGCGTTTACCCAAAGGTATCTGCAGAACGGATGCTGGATCATATTGCGCAATTGAAAGGCATTGAAAATACAGGAGAAAGAAAAGAATTGGTCGGTAGTTTGCTGGAGAATGTAAATCTTTCAAAAGACAGGAAAAAGCATTTGGGCACCTTTTCAGGCGGAATGAAACAACGCTTCGGTATTGCGCAGGCGTTGATAGGCTCGCCAAAACTAATTATTGTAGATGAACCAACGGCAGGTTTAGACCCTGCAGAAAGAAACCGCTTTTATAACCTGCTTAGCCAGCTGGGTGAAAATACCATTGTCATTCTTTCAACCCACATTGTAGAAGATGTAAGTACTTTATGTTCCAGCTTCGCTATTATCTGCCAGGGCGAGGTACTGTACGCCGGCGAACCAGACAATGCAGTGAATGCAATGGAAGGGAAAATATTTTCCAAAGCAATCGACAAAGACAAATTGCCGCATTATCAAAGTAATTTCAAAGTTATATCCACCCAGTTAAAAACAGGCAAGCTGCACATACGGGTTTTGCAGGATGCTGATCCGGGCAATGGGTTTGTACCTGTTACTCCCAACCTGGAAGATGTTTATTTCAGCAATATTGCCACCCGTGTAGATGTAAACACCATTTAACTCTGCTTAAACTTTAGCATATGTTCCGGAAAATAATTTTGTTCGAGATCCAAAACCGGGTCCGCCGGCCGGTCATTTACCTGTACTTTGCTGCCGCGCTCATCTTCACCATTGCAAGTTTTGCCACTGGCTCGTTACCGGTAGGAGAAAAAGAACATATTAATTCGCCTTACCTCATTGCTATGTGGTGTGCAGGTATTTCCATGATAATGATGCTGGTGAGTTCTTCCATTATGGGAAATGCCCTGTACCGCGATATTGAATACAATACCAAAGATTATTACCTCACCTATCCCATTACAAAAGCCGGCTATTTCTGGGGAAGGTTTACCGGTTCTTTTATATGTATGCTTTTTATTGCCAGCGCTATTATTATTGGCATTTATATCGGTACCAAACTTGGACCGGTCATGGGGTGGCGGGATGCAAAGGAATACGGGCCGAATAAGCTATCTTTTTATTTGTACCCGTTTTTTACCATTGCACTCCCAAATCTTTTTTTTACATCAGCATTATTTTTCGGATTGATTGCCGTTACCCGTAATGTAAAAGTGATTTACAGCGGCGGTATCCTGTTATTTCTGGGTTATTTTCTTTCTTCCTTTTTTCTTAGGAATACAAATAATGCTACCGTTATCAACCTTGCTGATCCATTCGGATTAAACGGTGTTCGTTTTGCGTCAAATTCAGCCAGTTATATGCAAAAAAATTCAGGCGTACTACCGGTGACCGGAATTTATTTACTGAATCGCATATTATGGGCAGGCGTAGGAATACTGGTTGTTTTGTATACTTATTTTCGTTTCAGCTTTGAAAAATTTTTTAGCGGTAAAAGAGATAAGGCAGCCATCGACGATGTAGTTTCCAAAACGAAACGAGCTGTTTTTCGCAACGCAAAAGTTAATTTCAGCGGATCGTATAACCGCAAAACCCTCTTTACGCTTACAAAGCTGGAACTGACCAATATTTTCAGGGATAATTATTTTTGGATCATCCTTTCCAGTGGAATGGTTTTTCTGGGGTTTGTTTTCTGGATGGGCAATGGACAATACGGCGTACCCGATTTTCCACGCACTGTAATGTTGTTTGATATTTTTAACGACGTGTTTCCATTTTTCATTTTCTTCATCATTATATTTTATACCGGGGAAACGCTGCATCGCGACCGGGTAACACGCTATTCTTTTATCAACGATTCATTGCCGCCGCCTAACCGGGTTCTAAACGGCTCTAAACTGATTGCCTTGCTTATTCTCGGAGCCAGCCTTGCCCTGATACCCGTTATACTGGGCCTGATTATACAAACAGTGAAAGGTTTTCACCATTATAATTTCCCGGTTTATTTCACTTATTTATTTATTGTTATCCTGCCGCGCCTGATCGAAATGGTACTTTTTTCTTACATGGTACATGTGGTTATCAACAATAAATTTGGGGCACATGCGGTAGGGATTGTTTTTTGGGTAGTTGTATTTTTCCTTCGCACTTCCGGTACTTTTGATTATAATTTATTACTGTACTCTTATACGCCGGAATACCGTATTTCGGATATGGATGGCCTTGGTCATATGACTGCTGCTGTTAACTGGTTCAATCTGTACTGGCTATTGTTTGGTGGGCTATTAATCATTGTTTCGGCATTATTCTATTATCGGGGCATCAGTTCTTCATTTAAAGAAAGGCGGCAACTGCTGGGGGAAAGATTTGATGGCAGAACCAAACTATTTACGGGTATATTACTCCTGGCTTTTCTTGCAACGGCAGCTTACAATTATTATAATGTAAGTTACCTGAATAATTATTTGATGAAAACCGAACGTGATAACAGGGCAGTTTGTTTCGAGAAAGCCTTAAAAAAATACCAAAACCTTCCTTTGCCAAAAGTAACCCGCATGCAGTTGCATACGGATCTTTATCCTGATAAGCAGCAGGCATTTGTAAATGCTGTGATCTACGTAGTGAATAAAAACGCTGCGCCCATTGAAAAGCTATTACTGGATGCCGAAGGGTTAACTGCATATACGGTTAAACAGCATGGAATGCCTGTACCTTACAGTTCGCCCTTACTGTACCCGCGTGGATTTTTTAACTTCTTCAGGCCTGCCATGGATACTGCCGATTTCCGTCTTTACCAGTTGGAAAAACCACTGGCGCCGGGCGACTCAACAGTGCTGGAGGTTACCTCCTGTACAGTATTCGCCGGTTTCAGGAATGGCCTGTATGCCGGCAATTTACTACGCAATGGTACATTTTTTAATAGTGGTTTGCCAGGCTTAGGATATGATGACGATGACGAACTAAGCAGTCCGTATGAACGCAAAAAAGCGGGCCTGCCGCCAAAAAAAGGAAAAGAAATTGCACAGGATGATCCCGAAGGTATCAGCACCCTGAAAGCCGGTAAAGAATCTGATTTGTTACAACTGGAGATGACCATTAGTACCGTTGCTGATCAAACTGTAATTGCACCCGGCGAACTGCAAAAGCAATGGCAACAAAACGGTCGTAACTATTTTTATTATACCCAAACC
>Ga0114129_10007517_pt1 | contig 15522 bp, 15 predicted proteins | sample RhiMetdeltSRZDD1_FD_80071 | JGI IMG/M metagenome (GOLD analysis project Ga0114129, IMG submission 80071) | Populus rhizosphere microbial communities from Tennessee, USA - Rhizosphere MetaG P. deltoides SRZDD1 (version 2) (version 2) | ecosystem: Host-associated > Plants > Roots > Rhizosphere >...
CTGCCGCGCCAGCGGCTCGACCACGCCGCCGCGCGGCTGCCGCGCGCGCTCATCGCCAATGCGCAGATCTATCACCGGCAGTTCTCGCGCATCGCCGCCGGCCTGACCCGGCAGACGCTGCGTGCGCTCATCTCGCGCGCGCGCGACCGCTACGAGGCGATCAGGCTGCGGCTGCGCGCCGGCCACGTCGCCTATGTCGCCGCCAAGAAGGCGCAGATCGCGCGCGAGCGCGAGCGCGTCGCCGCCTTCGGCGAGCGCGCGCAACGGGCGGTCATCGCCATCCTCGACCAGCGCGACGCGCGCATCGAGCGGGCCGAGCGGCTGCTGGCGGCCTATTCCTATCGCAGCGTGCTCGAGCGCGGCTTCGCGCTGGTGCGCGATCTCGAAGGCCACCCGCTGCGCACCGCCGCCGCCGTCGGCACCGGCCAGCGCATCGAGATCGAGTTCTCCGACGGGCGCGTGCGCGCGCTGGCGGAAGGCTCCTCGATGGCGCCGGCGCGGGCGCCGTCGAGACGGCGGCGCCGCCGCGGCGGCGAGGGCGGCGAAGGTCAGGGCAGCCTGTTCGGCGGCTGAGCCGGGTCTATCGCAGCAGCCACTCCGGCACGCGCTTGAGCGCATCCGCGCGCGCCGCCGTGTTGGTGCCGACATGGGCGAGGCCGGTGCCGTCGGCGCTGTTGGCGAGCCCGCGCAGCACATGCACCGGCAGGCCGGGGTGATCGAATTCATGATAGGCGCCGGGATAGACCGTGATCGAGGCACGCGCGCTCCTCCCCTGCGCGCCGGCGACCATCTGCTCGCAGGCGGCGGCCGGGGTCCAGTCGTCGGCGCGCCCGATCAGGATCAGGGTCGGCACGCGCGCGCTCCAGGCGGCGTTGGCGAGCCGGCGGCAGCCGGGATAGAGCGCCACCGCCGAGCGGAAGTCCGGCATGCCGTCGCGCGGGGCGGCGCGCGGCCGCACCGCCCAGAGCGTGGTGATCGCGCCGTTCGACCAGCCGAGGACCGAGACGCGCTCCTTCACCGTCCAGGACTGGCCCTGCAGCCAACGGCGCGCGTCGTTGGCGTCGGCGACGCGCTCGCGCGACGACCGCACCCGGCGCTCGCGCACCCGGCACTGGTTGGAAAGCCCGCGCGAGCCGAAGCTGTCGGGGAAGACCACCGCCAGGCCGGCGGCGGCGAGCCGTTCGCCCCAATCGGCGAAGCGGGTGGTGATCTTGCCGGCGCGGGTGAGAAGCCCGCCGCAGCCGTGCAGCGCCACCGCGCCGGGGAACGGCCCCGCCCCGCCCGGGCGGAACAGGATGCTGCGCAGCGTGGCGTCGCCGCGCGGGATTTCCACCGTCTCGGCGGCCTCGGCAACCGCCGTCGTCGCGAACAGGCCGGCAGCGATGAGAGCGGCAATCGGGCGCATGAGGGCGCAATCCCCAAATTCCCCGGTGGAAAAATACCATGAATCGGGCCGGCGCGGCCGGGCCAGGCGATCACGTTCAAGTGGGTTACAACGGCGTAAACGAGCGATTATGTTGGGGGCGCGCCGCAGGGTCCCTGCCCCGCCGGCGCGGCGAGAGATGCCCAGCCTATGGATGCCCGGCTGAGTTTGAAGTGCGCGGCCAGGATCCGGCTGCGGTGGAGACCGACGTGCTGAACCGATTCGATCGCTCCTCGCCGATGGCGGGCGAGGCCGAGGTCAAATATCTCGACGGCGACTTCCGCGTGCTGCGGCCGGGCGCCTTCGTGCGCTGCGCGGTCACCGGCACGCCGATCCCGCTCGAAGAGCTGAAATACTGGAGCGTCGACCTCCAGGAGGCCTATGTCTCGCCCGACGCGGTGCTGGACCGGCACTTTCCGGCGCGGCCGAAGCGCTAGCCGCGCGCGGACCGCACCTTTTTGATCAAGATCAAAGCCGCCGCTCGGCAACGGTGCTAGCAAGGTACATTGTCGTGTGAAGCAAGGTTGGTGAAATCAGTCAGCGAAACGTCGAAAGACGAAGATCTGACCAAGCTGATGAACCAATCTGTCAGTGAGGGCACGGCAAGCAGGCCCGTTGCCGCCACGTCCGAGCATCTCTCGGAGGAAATAGGATGCAGGACGGACGGCGCGGGTCTTGCCGTGCGCAAGGCCGGAGGCCGTGCTGGACCGGCATTTTCCGGCGGCCGAAGCGCTAGCCGCGCGGAGCGTCAGGCGATCCGCTCGTTGCCCTTGATCTGGCTGCGATGCATCACGCGCCGCGTCTTGGGATCGAACGGGTCCCGCCGGTGTAGCACGGAAAGATTGTTCCACATCAGGAGATCGCCGACCCTCCATGCGTGGCACATGGCGAAGCGCGGCTGCGTCGCGTGCGCCCACAGCGCATCGAGGAGAGCCTCGCTTTCGGACACCTCCATGCCGAGCAAATAGGCGTTCGGCCGGCGGCCGAGGAACAGCGCCTTGCGCCCGGTCTTCGCATCCGTGCGAACGAGCGGATGACGCGCGCCCACGGTCTCGCGCACGTCGGTGACTTCCTTGTAACCCTTGCGCAGCATGCCGGCGCTGTTGCGCGAGGCGTCGTGCACCGCGACCTTGCCGGCGACCGCTTTCTTGAGATCCGCGGGAAGCGTTTCATAGGCGGCAAACATGTTGGCGAAATAGGTGTTGCCGCCCGCCTCCGGCGGCGGCACTTCCAGCGCGTGCAGCATCGCGGCCTTGGGCGGCACCTCCACATAGGTCATGTCGGCGTGCCAAACGGCCTCGCCGTCACCGAGATTGCCGATCGGCTTGCCGTCCTCGACCACGTTGGAGATGACGTTGAGCTCGGGGTGGTCCTTGAGGAACGGCTGGCCGTACGGATTCGGCCCGGGCGGATCGAGCTCGCCGAAGTTCTTGCTGAAAGCGATGAGCTGCGGATCCGAGAGCTCCTGATCGTGAAACACCACGACCAGCCGCTCGCTCCAGGCGGTGTCGATGGCATCGATGTCGCCTTGCGACAGCGGCCGGGAGACATCGATGCCGGCGACTTCGGCGCCCAGTGCGGCATCCAGATTCCTGATCGAAAGCGTCATCGCATCACCTTGTTATGTCGCCCCAACGATCGGACGCCGGGACACGAGCGTACGGTAGGACCGGATGTGACAAAAGAAAAATATGGGACTACTGCATGTCGGCCGGCGCCGCCCGCGCCGGCGCCAGCTTGCCCATGAGCAGCTTGCGGAATGCCGCCTCGTCGTCGAGCACGAGCCGCACCGGCAGCGCCTGCGCCCGCGCGGCAAGCTCCGCGAGCGCGCCGTCGCCCTGCATGCGTGCGAGGTCCTTCTCCGTCGTCACCAGGACGAGGCCCTCGCGGTCGGCGTGCCGGCACAGATCCTTCGCTTCGGCGCGCGTATAGGCGTCATGGTCGGCGAAGCTCTGCGTCGCCGCCACCGTCACGCCGGCGGCGTTGAGCGTGGCGAAGAATTTTTCCGGATCGCCGATGCCGGCAAAGGCGAGCACGCGTCCGCCGCCGATCGCCGCCACCACGCTCGCATCCGGCTCGAGCCGCGCATGGAATACCGGCAGCCCGCGGGCGCGCATGTCGTCGGCGATCACCGCCGCCTTCAAGTACGCACCGACCACGACCAGCGCCTGCGCGCGGACGAGCTGCGCCTTGAGCGGGGCGCGCAGCGGCCCGGCGGGAATGACGCGGCCGTTGCCGATGCCGCGGCGGGCATCGACCACAAGCACGGAAAAATCCTTGGCCAGCGACGGGTTCTGGAATCCGTCGTCCATCACGATCACGCCCGCCCCGGCGGCGAGCGCCGCCCGCGCGCCCGCGACGCGGTCGCGCGCCACGATCGTGGGCGCGACGCGCGCGAGGAGAAGCGGCTCGTCGCCGACGTCGGCGGCGCGATGCAGCGTCGGGTCAACCCGCACCGGCCCGGCCAGTCGCCCGCCATAGCCGCGGCTGAGAAACGCCGGTTGCTCTCCCGCCGCCTCCAGCATCTGCGCGACCGCGAGCGCCAGCGGGGTCTTGCCGGCGCCGCCGACCGTGGGATTGCCGATGCAGACGATCGGCGCGCCCGCGCGCTCGCCTTTGCGCGCGAGACGCCAGCCGGATACCGCGCCGTAGACCGCGCCAAGCGGCGCCAGCAGCCGCGCCGCGATGCCAGCGTCGCGCCACCAGAACGGTGGCTCACGCATGGCTGTCCCGGCGTTCCAGGCGGATCTGCATCAGGTACGGATCGAGCGAGGCGAGCGTGCGCTCGAGCGCGCCGCCGAGCGTCGCCACCGTGCTGCGCGCCGCCTCCACCACCGACGAGCGCTCGTGCGTGTCGGTCAGCCACGCTCCCATGCGCACGGCGAGCTTGCCGACGTCGGTCACCTGCTCGGCGCCGTGCGCGGAATCGAGCGCGTCATAGATTTCGGCGAAGTTCCAGACGTGCGGCCCGTGCAGGATGGCGGCGCCGAGCTTGATCGGCTCGACCGGATTCTGTCCGCCATGGCTCGCCAGCGACCCGCCGACGAACACGATCGGCGCCAGCCGGTAGACGAGCCCGAGCTCGCCCATGGTGTCGACGACGTAGATGTCGTCCTTGGCCTCGGGCAGCCGTCCCTGCGAGCGCAGGCTGGCATGCAGCCCGGCGGCATAGGCGATCTGGGCGATGCCGAGGCCGCGCTCCGGATGGCGCGGCGCGATGATCGTGAGCAAACGGGGAAAGCTGTTGCGCAGCCGCCGGTGCGCCTCGATCAGGGCGGTCTCCTCGCCCGCATGGGTGGAGGCGGCGGCGATGGTCACGCGCTCGCCGATTGCGGCCTGCAGCGCCTGCAGGCTCTCGACGTCGGCGGGGGGCTCCGGCACGTCGAGCTTGAGATTTCCGGTGGTGGCGATGCGCGGCGCGCCGAGGTCGCGGAAGCGCGCGGCGTAGGCCGCCGACTGCGCCAGGCAGAGATCGAAGCGGCGCAGGATCGCAGCAATCGTGGCGGGCACGAAGCGCCAGCGGTTGAACGAGCGCTCCGACAGCCGGCCGTTGAGCAGGATCAGCGGGATCCGGCGCTCCGAGCTCATCAGGATCATGTTCGGCCACAGGTCGGATTCGGTGAACAGCGCCAGATCGGGTTTCCAGTGATCGAGGAAACGCGTGACGAAGCGCGGCGAGTCGAACGGGACGAACTGGTGGATGACGCCGGGCGGCAGGCGCTGCTCGGCGAGCCTCGCCGACGTCACGGTGCCGGAGGTGACCAGCACGTTGAAGTCCTTGGCGACGATGCGCTCGATCACCGGAACGACGGCGGCAAGCTCGCCGACGCTCGCGGCGTGCACCCAGACCAAGGGGCCGGCCGGGCGCGCAACCGAGCTCTCGCCGCGCCGCTCCGGCAGCCGGGCCGGGTCCTCCTTGCCGCGATTGAGTCGATGCGACAGCAGCACGCCGGTCAGCGGCGTCCCGGCGCTCGCCAGCAGCCGATAGGTCTGCAGCATGAGCGGCAGCCGCTCACCGGCAGTCGGCCTCTCCACGACGCTGTACGACAAACGACGCGCTCCGGATCAGGCGGTGTTGACGATCACGGGCGCCGGGCATGGTCCGCCGGCGGCTGTGCCGAAACACCTGTTAGCGACCGATTCGAAGACGATGGTACTGAATCTCACGATCTCACCCCTCTGCTGCCCTCTCGGTATATGTCCTTGCATCAGCGAGATCCGCAGCGACCCTAGCCGTTATGGCGCGGCGCTTCCAGACTTGACATCGCTGGCGGGGCTGGAACGAAGGCCGTGTTTCACCGGGCGCGGGGCGCCTCGTTATTGTCGACCAGCTCGCGGGCGCGCGCGGTCACCGCATTCAGCGCGACTTCGATCGCCTGGCGGATGCGCTCGATTTCCGCCTCATCCGCGTCCGCCGGCACCCGGATCGGATCGCCCGCGACCAACCCAAACCGCCCGAACGGCAGGTTCACCTCCGAGCGGTCCCAAGTATTGAGCTCGAAGCGCCGGCTCGTCGTCACCGCCACCGGATAGATCGGACGGCCGGACATCTGGCCCAGCATCACGATACCGGCGCCGGCCACGCGCGAGACCTTGGGGATGTCCGCGGTGAGCGCCACGTTGCATCCCTGCTCGAGCGCGGTCAGCATTTCCCGGAACGCGATCACGCCGCCTTTGCGGTCGAAGCGGCGGTCATGCGCGCCGGAGCCGCGGATAGCGCCGACGCCGAGCCGCTCGGCCGCAATCGCGTTGATCTCGCCGTCGCGATGGCGCGAGACCAGCACCTTGGCCGGAAGGTGCGGGCGCTTGAGGAACGGCATCATGAAATGATGGCCGTGCCACATCGCGACGATGAACGGCTGTTGCGGCCCGATGCGCTCGTAAATGTCGGCGGGCTCGATCAGCGTCCGGCTCGTCTTCCACACCAGCCGGAGATATTCGGCGATCACGACGCCGACGGTCTTCTGGAATGGCCGCGAGGCCACGATGCGCTTCGTCACGGACATCGCGGCCGGCTCAACGTGCCCTCCGGCTGCTGTCGGTTTGCGGATCGAGCAGCCGGTGCAGATGGACGATGAAGTAGCGCATGTGGGCGTTGTCGACGGTCTGCTGCGCCTTCGCCTTCCAGGCGGCGTAGGCGGTGGCGTAATTCGGATAGATGCCCACGATGTCGAGCCGGTCGAGATCCCGGAACTCGGTGCCGCCGAGCTCGGTCAGCTCGCCGCCGAAGACGAGGTGGGGCAGTTGGCGGCGGGCAGGCTCTTTCGGCATCGGAGGTCCTCGATCATTGCGGCGGCACCAGTTCGGACAGCCGGCCGCGCGCAAGTCCGATCAGCATGCTGTGGCGGTCGCGTCCGGCGGCGATGAGCGGGCCGTGAACGGGTCTGGAGCGATTATAGATCAGCGATCGCCCCGCCAGCGAGCTCACGGCGCCGCCGGCTTCGTGCACCAAAAGGTCGGCGGCCGCAAGGTCCCAGTCGTGACTCTCGCCGCCGGCGAAGGCGACGTCGAGCTCGCCCTGCGCCACGCGCGCGAGCCGCAGCGCCAGCGAACCGATCCGCGGCGTGGCGACCACGCCCGCATCCGCCTCGGCGAGCCAGTTGAGAAAACGCTTCGGCCCCGTCGCCCGCGCGCCGGCGAGGCTGGCGCCTGCGCTCGCCTCGATCGACGCGCCGTTATGGGTCGCGCCGCCGCCGGCGGAGGCGAGGAACAGCTCGTCGGTCGCCGGCGCGAGCAGCGCCGCCAGCACCGGCCGGCCGCGGACGGCGAGCGCCACCGACACCGCCCAGTCCTCGCGCTCGTCGAGATAGGCGCGGGTGCCGTCGATCGGGTCGACGATCCAGATGCGCTCGACATCGAGGCGGGCGGGATCGTCCTCCGTCTCCTCGGACAGCCATCCGTAATTCGGACGCGCCGTCAGCAGCCGCTCCCGCAGCAGGCGGTCGACCGCGATGTCGGCCTCCGACACCGGCGACGACTTGCCTTTGACCCAGCGCTTGACCGGCTTGCAGAAGGTCTCGAGCGCGAGCGCGCCGGCCTCGCGCACCGCCGAGGCGATCAGCTCGCGCTCGGCGGCAACATCGGGAAAGGTATCAGCGGCCGGCAACGGTCAAGCCCTCCACCCGGACGGTCGGCGCATTGGTGCCGTAGCGGAACTCGAGATCGCTGGCCGGCGTCAGCGCGGCGAACATCGTGAGGAGATGGCCGGCGATCGTCACCTCGCTCACCGGATAGGTGCGCTGACCGTTCTCGATCCAGAAGCCAGTGGCGCCGCGGCTGTAGTCGCCGGTCACCTGATTGACGCCCATGCCGATCAGCTCGGTGACGTAGAAGCCTTCGGCGATGTCGGCGATCAGCGCCTCGGGCGAGAGCGGCCCCGGCTCGAGGTGAAGATTGGTCGCGCCGGGCGACGGCGGCGACGACACGCCGCGCTGGGCGTGGCCGGTGGTCGCAAGCTTGAGCTCGCGCGCGGTCGCGCTGTCGAGCAGCCAGCTCTTGAGCACGCCGTCCTCGACCAGCGCCAGCGGCTTGCCGGCGACGCCCTCGCCGTCGAACGGGCGCGACCGCAGCCCCCGCCTGCGCAGCGGATCGTCGATGATGCGGATGCCGGGCGCGAACAGGCGCTGCCCGAGCTTGTCCTTGAGGAAGCTCGTCCGGCGGGCGACGGCATTGCCATTGATGGCGCCGGCGAGATGACCGACCAGTCCGCCGGCAATGCGCCGGTCGAACACGACCGGCACCTTCCTGGTGCTGACCTTCCTCGGATTGAGCCGCGCCACCGCGCGCTCCCCGGCGGTGCGGCCGATCTTTTCGGCACCGTCGAGGTCGGCGGCATGCCGGGCCGAGGAGAAATCGTAGTCGCGCTCCATCGCGGTGCCGTCGCCTGCGATCGCCGACATCGACAGGCTGTGGTGCGAGGTCAGATAGGCGCCGCGGAAGCCCTCGCTGGTCGCCAGTACCATGCCGCCGATGCCGGCGGAGGCAGAGGCGCCTTCGGACCTGGTGACGCCTTTGACCGCCAGTCCCGCGGCTTCCGCGGTCTTGGCCTGCGTCTCAAGCTCGGCGACCGAAGGCAGGTCCGGATCGAGCAGATCGAGGTCGGGGACGTCGCGCGCGAGCCGCGCCGGGTCGGCGAGGCCGGCGAAGGCATCTTCCGGCGCGGCCTTTGCCATCGCGACCGCGCGCGCGGCAAGCTGCGACGCATCGGCGGCCGCATCGTTGGTCGAGACCACCGCCTGCCGCCGGCCGACGAACACGCGCAGTCCGACATCGTCGTCTTCGGAGCGTTCGGAGGCCTCGACCCCGCCTTCGCGCACCTCGACCGACAGGGACATCGAGCGCACCGCCACCGCATCGGCGGCGTCGGCGCCGGCGCGGCGCGCCGCCGCGACCAGCCGTTCGGCAAGATCGGTGAGCGTCGATTGATCGAGCAGCGAAGTCATCGGGCGGGTTCGGCTGTTGGAATGGAGCATGACAACGAGAGAAATGGCCTCGATGCCGCCGATTAGCAACAAATTCACGAAACGCGGCAACCGCCCATCAAGCATGACTCGCGCCGACGCGGCTGGTACCGCCGATTAACCAGGAACATTAAGCGGATTCCGAAGCCTTTGCGGCATGTTTGCGGCAACGATCGGGGAGCAACTCCGGCGGGGGCAACGACCGGAAACAATCCGGCGGGGAGCCAAGTGTTGAGGCGTCAAATCCTGGGCGGCAGGGCCACTCCTGCTGGGTCGAGCCGCGTCGAGCGGCTCGACCCTTTCACCCTTCCGGTCCGCTTCGCGGTGAGCGACAAGGCGGCCGACGAGCGCGTGCGCGTCGTCGAGCTGTCGCGCGAGCGCGTAGTGGTGCGCCGGGCGGTGCGCGGCATCAAGATGGCCGTCAACCTCCCGGTCGCGACCTATCTCGGCGTCGCGATCCGCATGGCGCCGCCGATGGACGGCACGCCCGGCGAAGTCTCGCTCGTGCTCGAACATCGCGATCCCGCGCTTTCCCTTCCACTCTATCGCGCCACCGACGGCATCGACGTGGTTGCCGAATGGCAGTCGTGGGCGCGGGTGCTCGGCATGCCGCTCTTGATCGTCGAGGCCGACGGCCGCTTGCGCGAGCCGTTCGGCCGGATCGGCGCGCTTCGCGTCGCCTCCCCCACCCGGCGGCGGCGAAGGCGCTCGGCGATCAAGATGCGGCGGCCGACACTGCCGCTGCGGCGGAAGCCCGGGCGCATGGCGGCGACGCCGGTCGTGCGCCGCGGCGAGCGCGAGATCATCGCGCGGGATTGAGGACTGACAGGCGACCCGGCCGGCGGGTCAGATCAAGCGCCTTGCCGCCGCATCCAGCGCCAGCGCCCCAAACAGGATAAGCCCGGCGTCGCGGTTCGACTTGAACACCGTAAGGCAGTTCGCCGGGTCGTCGATGTCGAGGCGGCAGATCTGCCATGAAAGATGCGCCGCGAAGGCGACCAGCCCGAGCGCGAATATGATCCCGGCGCCGGCGCTCCAGCCGGCGAGCGCAATGAGCGCCACGGCAAGCGAGTAGAAAACCGCAAGCATCGGCTTGGTGCGTGCGCCGAACAACAGCGCGGTCGACTTGATGCCGATCAGCGCGTCGTCCTCGCGGTCCTGGTGCGCGTAGATGGTGTCGTAGGCGATCACCCATGAGATCGCGCCGGCATAGAGCAGATAGGCCGGCGGATCGAGCCGGCCGAAGGCCGCCGCCCAGCCCATCAGCGCGCCCCACGAGAACGACAGGCCAAGCCCGATCTGCGGCCAGTAGGTGAAGCGCTTCATGAACGGATAGACAGCGACGATCGCGAGCGAGGCGATTCCGGCCGCGATCGCAAAGCGGTTGAACTGGAGCAGCACCGCGAGCCCGACCAACGCCTGCAGCACGAGAAAGGCGGCCGCTGCCGGCACGCTCACCTGCCCGGAGGGGATCGGCCGCGAACGCGTGCGCTCGACCCTGGCATCGAGGTCGCGGTCGACGATGTCGTTCCAGGTGCAGCCCGCCCCGCGCATGGCGAAGGCGCCGATGAAGAACAGGATCACGTGCCAAAAATTGACCTGCTCGCCGGCGGCAACCGCCGCGAGCCCGACCGACCACCAGCACGGCAGCAGCAGGAGCCAGGAGCCGATCGGCCGGTCGAGGCGGGCCAATCGCAGATAGGGGCGCGTCCACGCCGGTGCGTAGCGGTCGACCCAGTTTCCGGTTGAATCGGCGACGCGTCCGGCCGCGCCGTTCATCGCGTCAGCGCGTTGCCCGTCAGGGTGTCGAAGGTGCCGACGCCGCGATTGCCGGAGTTTTCGGGGACGGTCAGCGGGGTGCCGAGCGCATCGCTCAGGCTCGGGCCGGCCGGCCGGCCGGCCTGGGCCGCGGCCTCGCAGACGTTGTTGCCGATCTGGGTATATTTGTCATGGCCGGCCTTGGCCTGCTGGATGACCTGCTGCGGAACGCCGCAGGTCGTCATGTGCTCCTGCAGGCCCTTGATCATCTTGGATTCGGTGGCGAGGAAGGCCTTGAACAGCTTGCAGGCCTCCTGCGCGGTGGCCTTGCGCTTGCTGGCCTCCTCGATCGCCTTGGCCTGCTTTTCTGCGGTGTTGCGCAGCGAGATCAGATCCTGGCAGGCCTGCGGGGGCGCCTGCGGCGGTCCGCCGAACCCCCCAAAACCGCCGCCCGGGGCCCCGGGCATGCCCATGCCGAACTGCGCCGCCGCCTGGCCCAGCGGAATCGCGATCAACAATGCGACCAATGGAAGTGCCCGGCCGGCTGTCATGGCAGTCCCTTTCCCCTCCCGCACGCCGCCCCGCCGCGCTGGATGATTTGCCATCATACCATCATTTCGAATCCGGCGATAACACGGCAAACCGCTGATTCTTCTTGCCGCGCCGGCTGGCAGGGGCCCGCCTGGGCGGCTAAAGCGGTGGTGGCCGCAAACCCTCGGAACCCTATGCCGCGCTACGATTTCCGCACGCCGAGGCTGTACGTGGACGCCCCGATGGCCGCGGGAACGACGCTGCCGCTCGAGGCGGGCCAGGCCAATTACCTGCGCAACGTGCTCCGTTTCAAGGCCGGCGACGCGGTGCTCGTCTTCAACGGGCGCGACGGCGAATGGCAGGCGACGCTTGCCGACGGCGGCAAGCGCAGCGCTTCGCTCGTGGTGGGCGAGCGCAGCCGGGCGCAGACGCGGCCGCCCGACCTGCACTACCTGTTCGCGCCGCTCAAGCACGCGCGGCTCGATTACATGGTGCAGAAGGCGGTCGAGATGGGCGCCTCGCGGCTGCAGCCGGTGCTCACGCGCCATGTGCAGGTCGCCCGCGTCAATCTCGAACGGATGCGGGCTAACGCAATCGAGGCGGCCGAGCAGTGCGGCATCCTCACGCTGCCCGAGATCGCCGCGCCGGTCGCGCTCGAGCGCGCGCTCGCCGAGCGCGATCCTGGCCGGCTGCTGGTGTTCTGCGACGAGGACGCAGAGGTGAAGGATCCGGTTGCCGCGCTCTCCGCCGCGCGCGCAGAGCGCGGCGCGGGCGTGCCGCTTGCGGTTCTCGTCGGCCCCGAAGGCGGCTTCACCGAGGACGAGCGCGCGATGCTCGCCAAATCGCCGAACGTGGTGCGGCTCGCGCTTGGGCCGCGCATCCTGCGCGCCGACACCGCTGCGGTCGCGGCGCTGGCGCTGGTCGGGGCGGTACTCGGCGATTGGCGCTAAGCAATCCGTCAGGGTTAATGATTTTTCCGGCCGTCGTCCCTGGCGCGGTTGCGCACGCGTTAATGGCGCTCGGGAATTAGCATCGAAATCGTAACGGCTCCGTGCTAAAGGCCCGCGGCCAAAGGACTATCGGCCGCGCCATGACGAGTGCCAGGACCACACAGAGACCGGACGCGCCGGCGCCCGACGCGCGCGCGCAAGCGCTCGTCGCCTCGTTCGAACGCGCCGGCTATGCGCGCGCCAATCCCGCGATCCTGCAGCCGGCCGAGCCGTTCCTCGACCTCTCCGGCGAGGACATCCGCAAGCGCATGTTTCTCACCACTGATCCGCATGGGCGCGAATTGTGCCTGCGGCCCGACCTGACGATTCCGGTCTCCTGCGACTATCTCGCCTCGCCCGCGGCGGGAAAGCCCGGCGGCTTCTGCTATCTCGGCACGGTGTTTCGTCACCGCAGCGAAGAGCCGAGCGAATTCCTGCAGGCCGGCGTCGAATCCTTCGGACGCGCGGACATCGCCGCGGCGGATGCCGAAATGCTTGCGCTCGGCCTCGAAGCGACTGGGCATTACGGCATCGCCGCGCCCGATATCCGCATCGGCGACGTCGGCCTGTTCGCGGCGCTGGTCGGCGCGCTCGATTTGCCGGCGGCGTGGAAGCGGCGCCTGATCAAGGACTTCAACCACAAATCTTCGCTCGTCCAGGATCTCGACCGGCTCACCATCAGCGCGGCGCATGCCCGGCCGGAGTATCAGGGCGTGCTCGCGGCCCTCGCCCGCTCCGACCTGAAGGGGGCGCGGGCGCTCGTCACCGATCTTCTCTCGATCGCCGGCATCAGCGCGGTCGGCGGCCGCTCGGTCGGCGAGATCGCCGACCGCTTCCTCGAGCAGGCGGCGCTCGGCGCGCAAACGACGCTGCCGAAGGAGACGCGCGCGCTGATCGAGCGCTTCCTTACCATCGCCAGCGACCCCGACGAAGGGGCGGCGGAGCTGCGCGCCTTCGCGCGCGATGCCAAGCTCAAGCTCGATGCCGCGCTCGACCTGTTCGAGAGCCGTGCCGGATTCCTGGCGGCGCGCGGCGTCGACGTCACGCGCATCCAGTTCTCGACCGCGTTCGGCCGCGGCGTCGACTACTACACCGGCTTCGTATTCGAGCTGCACGATCCCGGCGCGCGGGCAGCCGGCCAACTGGTCGCCGGCGGACGTTACGACGGGCTGCTGACCCGGCTCGGCAGCACCAAGGCGATCCCCGCGGTCGGCTTCGCGGCCTGGATCGAGCGGCTCGCGGCCTGCGGGAGCGCGACATGAGCGCGCCGTTCGTCATCGCGGTTCCCGCCAAGGGACGGCTGCAGGAGAACGCCGAGGCGTTCTTTGCGCGCGCCGGGCTCAAGCTGGTCAAGCCGCGCGGCGCGCGCGACTATCGCGGCGAGATCGCCGATCTGCCCGGCGTCGAGGTTGCCTATCTCTCCGCCGCCGAGATCACGCAGCTCTTGGCGCAGGGCACGGTGCATTTCGGCGTCACCGGCGAGGATCTCGTGCGCGAGATGATCCCGGACGCTGATGCCAAAGTTTCCCTCATCGATGCGCTCGGCTTCGGCCACGCCAATGTCGTGGTCGCGGTGCCGCAGGCGTGGATCGACGTGCACGGCATGGCCGATCTCGACGACGTCGCAACTGCGTTCCGGCTCAAGCACGAGCGCAAGATGCGCGTCGCAACCAAATATGTGAATCTCACGCGCAATTTCTTCTCGGCGCACGGGGTCACCGACTATCGGATCGTGGAAAGCTCCGGCGCCACCGAAGGCGCGCCCGCCGCCGGCACCGCCGAGCTGATCGTGGACATCACCACGACCGGCGCGACGCTCGCCGCCAATGCGCTCAAGGTGATCGACGACGGCGTGATCCTGCGTTCGCAGGCCAATCTCGTCGCCGCGCGCAAGGCGAGCTGGGGCGCGGGCGAGCGCGAGACCGCGCGCATCATGCTCGACCGCATCGCCGCCGAGGAGCGGGCGCGCGCCTTCCGTGAGGTGCGTGCGCGCTTTCCGGGCTGCGACGACGCGCTCCTGAAGGAGGCGCGCGAGCGCTTCGGGGTGGCGGCGCCGCTTGGCGGACCGACCTCCTCCGGCATGCTGACGCTGCACTGCCCGCCGGCGCGCGTGCACGCGCTGGCGAGCTTCCTGCGCGACAAGGGCGCGGCGGAGGTCACCGTCACCGATATCGATTACGTGTTCGCGCGCGACAACGCGCTCTACGCCAAGCTCGAGGCGGCGCTGAGAGGCTAAGACCATTCATGCCGCCTCGGCGCATGTTCGCTCTCACAGGGCGGCGAAGTCGATCGGCTTGTGGCGATCGAGCGTACGGGTGACCGGCGGCAGCGGATATTTCAGCCCGGTGGCGCAGTTGAACAGCACCGCCCGCTCGTGGCGGGAGATGCGGCCGTCGGCAAGGCCCTGCTTCCAGGCGGCATAGGTGGCCGCGCCTTCCGGGCACAGCAGCAGGCCCTCGTTGCGTGCCACCTCCTCGATGGCGGCGCTGATCGCCTCGTCCGGCACCGCGATCGCGAAGCCGCCGCTCTCGCGCACCGCGCGCAGGATCAGGAAGTCGCCGACCGCCTGCGGCACCCGGATGCCGGACGCGATCGTGTGCGCGTTCTCCCAGCGCGGGGCGTGCTCCTCGCCGGCCTCGAACGCGCGCACCATCGGCGCGCAGCCGGCCGCCTGCACCGCCACCATGCGCGGCCGCTTCGGCCCGATGAAGCCGATCGCCTCGAGCTCGGCGAACGCCTTCCACATCCCGATCAGTCCGGTGCCGCCGCCGGTCGGATAAAGGATCACGTCCGGCACGTCCCAGCCGAGCTGCTCGGCGAGCTCGAGCCCCATCGTCTTCTTGCCTTCGATGCGGTACGGCTCCTTCAGCGTCGAGACGTCGAACCAGCCGGCCTTCGCCTTGCCCTCGGCGACGATCTTGCCGCAGTCGTCGATCAGCCCGTTGACGCGATAGACGCTCGCGCCCTGCAGCGCGATCTCGCTGACGTTCACCTCCGGCGTGTCCTCGGGGCAGAAGATGGTGGTCCTGATGCCGACGCGGCTGGCATAGGCCGCGAGCGCGGCGCCGGCATTGCCGTTGGTCGGCATCGCCATGTGCTTAACGCCGAGCGCCTTCGCCATCGACACCGCCATGACGAGGCCGCGCGCCTTGAACGAGCCGGTCGGCAGCCGGCTTTCGTCCTTGACCAGGATCTCGCCGGCGGGGAGCCGTTGGGCGAGTCGCGGCAGCGTCAGGATCGGCGTGACCGGCTCGCCGAGGCTGACGATATCGCGGGCGCGACGCACGGGCAGGAGCTCGCGGTAGCGCCACAGATCGCTTGGCCGCCGCGCCAGCGCCTCCTTGCTCAACGCTTTTTTGAC
>Ga0114129_10007518_pt1 | contig 15522 bp, 13 predicted proteins | sample RhiMetdeltSRZDD1_FD_80071 | JGI IMG/M metagenome (GOLD analysis project Ga0114129, IMG submission 80071) | Populus rhizosphere microbial communities from Tennessee, USA - Rhizosphere MetaG P. deltoides SRZDD1 (version 2) (version 2) | ecosystem: Host-associated > Plants > Roots > Rhizosphere >...
CGCAAACAGGCCGAGGACATCCTGAAAGAGGCGAAAGCGCCCGGTGCGGACTTCGCGGCACTCGCGAAGAAGTACTCGGAAGATGACGGATCGAAGGTCAATGGCGGCGACCTCGACTACTTCTCGAAAGGCCGCATGGTCCCGGAATTCGAGCAGGCGGCTTTCTCGATGCAGCCGGGACAGATCAGCGACCTCGTGAAGTCGCAGTTCGGCTTTCACATCATCAAGGTGGTGGACAAGAAGGCGGCGTCGACACGTCCGTTGGACGAAGTGCGCACGCAGATCCAGGGAACGCTGACCGCGCAGCGCGTCGACCAGCAGATTGCCGACCGCACGCGCGACCTCGATACGCGCATCAAGAAGCCGTCCGATCTGGATGCCGTCGGCAAGGACGCGGGTCTGGTCGTCAGCGAAACCGCCTTCTTCGCGCGCGGGGAACCGGTTCCCGGCATCGGCCCGACGCCAGAAGTCACCAACCAGGCGTTTCAGATGAAGGACGGCGACGTGAGCCGTGGGCTGCAGTCACCGCGCGGTCCGATGTACATCACGGTAACCGGCCGGAAGGACCCGTACGTGCCGAATCTGGATGAAGTCAAGGATCGCGTGCGCGAGGACGTGATCAAAGTCCGTGCAACGGAGTTGAGCAAACAGAAGGCGGGCGAGATCGCCGCCGCTCTCCGGTCGTCGAAGGACTTCGCGGCGGCAGCCAAAGCGCAGGGTCTGGAAGCCAAGGATACGCAGCTGATTACGCGTGGCTCGCCCATTCCGGACGTCGGCGTCAGTCAGGAGATCGACAAGGTTGCCTTCACGCTGCCCGCCGGCAGTGTCAGCGATCCGATTGCAACGCCCACCGGAACCGTGATCGTACGCGTCGCCGAACGTCAGGACGTGACGCCCGACGCGTTCAGGACCGCCAAGGAATCATTCCGCACACAGTTGCTGAACGAACGACGCGCACAGTTCTTCGAGGCCTACATGGCGAAGGCCAAACAGGCCATGAAGATTCAGGTCAACGCCGACGTCGCGCGGAGGATCGTCGGCGCCTAATCTACCGAATAAACGTAAAAGGCATCAGCGCGAGCGGCTCGCCGCGCCGGAATGTCGCAACCGGCGCGACGAGTGATGCCATTGCCTGACGCTCGGCCGCACTCAGCAAGACACCCCACGATGTAGACGCAGACGAAGAGCGACTCAGCTCCGTGAGCGCTTCGTACAGACTCCGACGCCCCGAATACACGACCAGCTCCACGTCCTCGTCGGCCGGAATATGCGCGCGCTCTTTGGCGATCGCCACAGCGGTTTCGAGACCGCCGAGCGCATCCACCAGTCCGCGCTCCTTCGCCTGCGCACCGGTCCAGACGCGACCCTGTCCGACCGCATCGATCTTGTCAGGTGTCGTGTGCCGCCCTTCTGCGACCTTCGTGATGAATGCCCTGTAGAAACCCGTCATGTACTCGCCCATCTTCATGCGCTGCTCCGGAGAGAAGCGAGTGAACGGCGAGGCGAGGTCCGAATTCTTGCCGGCCTTGACGGTCTCCGTCGTGACGCCGATTTTCGACAGTGTGCCGTCGATGACGACCTTGCCGCTGAATACACCGATCGAGCCGGTCAGCGTACCAGGCTGCGCGACGATCACTTGTCCGGGCGCGGATATGTAGTACCCGCCGGAGGCCGCGAGATCGGACATCGAAACGACGAGTGGGCGCGCCGGTTTCTGATCACGCGTGATCGTCAGCTCACGCCATATCACGTCGGAGGCGGCGCCCGATCCGCCCGGACTGTCCACGCGCAACACGATCGCCTTTATCGAGTCGTCGTCGCGGACACGGCGCAGCTGCTCAACGAAGGTGTCGGAGCCGACGACCATGCCTGACCCGGGGCTGTAGCCGCTCTTTCCGGACGCAATGACACCCGATGCGTAGAGCACCGCGATGCGCGACCCTGTTCGTACTCCAAGCGAACGCGGCGTGACGCGTTGATATTCACTGCCGTCGACCCGACGCATCTCCCCACCCTGACGGAGTTGCGGCACGCGATCGTCGAGCTGATCTTCGTACGCGAGGCCGTCGACCAGACCGTTTCGAACGGCATCCTCGGGTGAGAAGGGCCCCTGGTCGAGCAGCTGTCGCATCTCTGCTTCCGTTTTCTTTCGCGCCGACGCGATGCCGCGCACCAGTTGCTGGTACATATCGTCGTTGAGCGACTCGGCCATCTCACGATGCTCGGGCGTGAACGTCTTTTGCGTCAGCTGATTGACCGCGGTCTTGTAGGCGCCAATCTGCAGAAAGTCGGGATAGGCGCCGAACTTGTCGAAGGCGCCACGGAGGAAGACCTCATACGAGGCAATGCCAGTGATGTCGAGCGAACTGGTGGGCAGCAGGAAGACGCGATCCGCGGCGCTCGCCAGGTAATACTCGCGGTCGCCTCCATATTCGAGGAAACCAACCACCGTCTTCCCCGACTTGCGGAAGTCGAGCACAGCGTCGCGCAGTTCCTGGACCTTTGCCCAATACGGCGAGTCGATGGACGAGGGCATCAGCAGGACACCGGTAATGCGCGGGTCGCGTTTTGCGAGTCGGAGACTTTCGACAAAACCTCGCACCGTCATGCCGTCGCGCGCGATGAGCTGACCGACGACGTCGGCCGGAACCGTTTCCTGCAGCTCACCGCCGGGACGAAGCACCAGCGTCGAATCGTCCTGTATCGAGGGTCCACGCGAGACCAGCAGATACACGAGCCCGATGCCCGTGAAAGAAACGATCACGCCAAACGCGATGATGGCAACGATGACGGCAACGCCGCGGCGAACAGCCACAAGCACCTCCGTCCATATTGTGTACTGAGGCAGGCGTTGTGTTACCGAGATCGGCGAACCGACATCCGCCTCTACACTGCGGTGAGAAGCTCGCGCGCCGCGCGCTGGCCGGACTCGATGGCCCCGTTCATGTATCCCTGCCAGCGTTCGCTCGTGTGCTCGCCGGCAAAGACAATACGACCGGCCCGGCGCGACAGCAGCGGTCGCCACGCGGGGTCGAATCCAGGAGCGAGGAAGGCGTACCCACCGCGCGCCCAGGGATCCGCCGTCCAATCGCCGACGTGCACGGCGGTGACGGGCGATCGGTCGACGCCGAGCCAGCACAGATCGGAGAGAAGAGACTCGCCACCGGCGGCCGCCTTGTCGCGCAGGCACACGCTCGCGGATCCGCCCGCCAGAAACGAGACGATCGATGCCGCATCGCCTTGGTCCTCGCTCGCGTCCCAGAATGCACCAACACAATCACCGGTCGCGAAAGCGCGGGCGCGGCGCTGGTCAAACAATTTCCTCAAGCTCTGCAGCAACACCTTCGTCGCACGGCCGTAGCCAAGACGCTCGATCGCGCGACGTTGATCGTCGGGCAACGGAGGTTGGATGTCGACGTCGCGCAACGTGGACGCAGGCAGCGTCATCACGAGATAGTCGGCTTCGATCTGCTGCGTCAGGCCCGACGGATCCGTGATGCTGATGACGACTCGGTCCAGCGCGTTGGCGACCGCCCGGATTGAATGCCCAAGAAGAATGCGGCCTCCCGCGGATCGCCGGAGCGCCTCGACGAGGCGATCGTTTCCTCCCTCGATACGATAGAACTCGCTCTGCGAAGGCTCGCCGCCCTTGGCCAACTGCTCGACGACGGGCAGAACGGAAATCTCATCGGGATCGGCGAGAAAGAACGCACGAAGCGCGTTCGCCATGTAATGCACGTCCGCAGGCGCCTTCGATTGCCGCATCCAGTCGCTCAGTGACATCGTCGCCATTTCCCGAACGGCGTGTGACGTCGAGTCACCTCGAGCGAGTTTGTAACGGCGTGTGAGCGGCGATAAGCAGTCCCTTAGCGCCTCCCATGGCACCGTTCGGCTCACGTGATATGTCCCGCTCGCATCCCGGAATCTGTGCGTAAACCCGCCGCGTAGAATCCGTACAAGCGGCAGGTCGAATTGGCGGCAAAGGTCGATGATTTCCCTCTGGTCGCCGTCGATGAATTCGCCGCCCAGCTCGCCATGTTGTGCGGCAGCAAATTCGCGGATGGTGCGGACGCGGCCGCCGGCATAAGGCCGTGCGTCCAGCAGCGTCACGGCCGCGCCTGCGCGGGCAAGTTCATGAGCCGCGGACAGGCCCGCCAGTCCCGTTCCGGCAATTGCGACGCGAAAACCGTGCACGGACGCGCAAAGGAGCAATGGAAGTGCCACCTATAATCAAGCCATGAAACGGGTGGCGACGGCTCTGTTCATCAGCGTGCTTGCCGCATGCGGTGGAGACAACATGGGACAGTCCAACATCACGCAGCTGATGAAGCAGGACGTGAAGACCGGCACCGGGGAGGAGGCCACGCCCGGACGCCGCGTCCAAGTGCACTATACCGGCTGGCTCTACGACGAGGGAAAGTCCGATCACAAGGGGCGAAAGTTCGACAGCTCACGCGATCGGAATGAGCCGTTCACGTTCCGCCTCGGCGCGGGCGAAGTGATTCCGGGTTGGGACCAGGGTGTGGCTGGAATGAAGGTCGGTGGACAACGAACGCTGACCATCCCTCCCGCGCTCGGCTATGGAGCACAGGGAGCCGGAGGCGTGATTCCGCCGAATGCGACGCTTGTCTTCGATGTCGAACTTCTGAATGTGAGTTGACCCGCCTTCGCGCTCCGCGCTTCCGTCTCCGCGCCGCGGGCGCTTCTGACTCCGCGCTTCGCGCGACGTCGGACAAGTCGGCGAGACAAGTCGGCGGGCAAACCCGCAACCGCGTTTTGCAATCCGGTGAGCACGTCGTCGACGTGGATATCGACGCGCTTGCGCCGAACGGCGACGGCATCGCAATCTCCAAAGGACGCCGGCTGACCGTTCCGTTCACCATCCCCGGTGAGCGCGTTCGAATCCGCATCATCGAGCGCGGACGCGCTCCGGCGCTCGTATCGCTCGTCGAGATCCTCCGCCCATCTCCGCATCGAATCACCCCTCGCTGCCGCCACTTCGGCCTCGACGCCAAGCCGGGCGTCGGTCCTTGTGGCGGCTGTGCGTGGCAGCACATTGCGTACCCCGAACAACTTCGGTTGAAGACGGAATTGATCGATCGACTTGTCCGCGCGAACGTGCCTGACGCTCCAGGCGCACTCCGCACGCTTGCGGCTACACCGCTCGATCAGCCGTGGGGATACCGCCACAAAGTGCATTTCGTGTTCGGCGATCGCGGTTCGACGTTGACAATGGGGCACTACGTTCGCGGATCGCGGCGCGTCATTCCGGTCGTGGAATGCCCGGTGCACAATGAGCGTGGAAATGCATTCGCATTCCGCGCGCGCGATACATTCGCGGCGGCCGGACTTCGCCCCGCTGGCGGCGAGCGCGGGACCCTGCGCAGTCTCGCCATTCGAGTTGGGTGCCGCACCAGCGAACTCATGGCGACGCTCGTGGTATCGCACGACCGTGATCGTCGCGTTCGAATCGCCACACGGCAGTTGCTGGAGCGCACGCGACTGACGTCGTTGCATGTCAATTCGCACGACCGCGATGACGCGTTCATCTTCGGGCCCGCAACGCGGCACCTGTCCGGCTCGGCGCGGATGCGCGAGGAGGTCGCGGGGGCTTCGCTGCTCATATCGCCCACCGCGTTTTTCCAGACCAACGTTGAGGCCGCCGAACTGCTCGTTCAGCTTGTCCTCGCGGCCATGTCTTCCACAGCACGCGTACTGGACCTCTACGCCGGCAGCGGGCTGTTCGCTATTCCGCTTGCCGCGGCGGGCCACGAAGTACTCGCCGTCGAGGAGAACCGCGTTGCGGTCGCTGATGGCGAAGCTGCGCTGAAATTGAATAAACGTGCACGCGGCCGCTGTCGTTTCCTTGCCCGGCGCGTCGAAGCGGCACTGCCTTCACTTCGTGATGCGGAGGCCGTGGTGCTCGATCCGCCGCGCGAAGGGTGCTCGGCGTCGGTCCTGCGTGAGGTCTTCGGCCGTCTCAAGCCCCGCCAGGCCGTCTACATCTCCTGTAATCCGGAGGCGCTCGCCCGCGAGCTGCCCCGAATCTGCGGATCCGGCTATCGACTGGTTTCGCTTCAGCCGGTCGATATGTTTCCGCATACTGCACACATTGAGACTGTCGTAGTGCTGCAGTCTCGATAACCGACCTTTAACTCCTTGAGGCATCGAGACTAATCGAAACCGCCCAAACTCATAGGTTGGGCGGAAAATGCTCCATAATTCGCTCTCGTGTCATCTCGAGTTACACCAGGCTCTGTTGAGGTGGTCACCACGGTCCGATATTGGGTACGAAATCAATGAAGCGTACGTACCTGGGCATTCAGGCCATCATCGTCGTGGCGATGGTGTCGCTTGTCAGCTGGCCGCAATTTCGACCCCCTCGCACCCAATCGGTCTGGCGGTACACCCCAGCGGCGGTGCTCGAGGCTCGAACAGTCGACGCGGCGCGATATGCCGGTGCGACGATCGCTTCAAGCAGCCGGCCTTTCATCAGTGAATCTTCCTCTCCAACGCCGCTCGTGCCAACAGCACCGCGCGGTTCTGTCGTCATTGACGATGCAGCGGTCGCCGACACAGCAGGCGCGATCGCGGCCCTCGGCGGCACGGATAACGCGCTCGTCGGCCTCGCGCAGAATTCGTTGAATGCGTCAATTCCCCGCGCGCGCGTGGTACTGCGCGATATCCGTACAGGCGAAGCGCTGCAGCAGGCAACCGCCGATGAACTCGGACAGTTTTGGTTCGTTGATCTCCCCTCAAGCGAGTACATCGTCGAACTGCTCGGCCAGGACGGCTCGGTCGTCGCCGCGAGCGAAGTGGTGAAGACGTCGAAAGGCCGCCTGCTGCGAACGGTTGTGCGAGTTGCCGCAGCGGCCACCGCAGTGTTAGCGGTGCTCAGCAACCAGGTGCGGCCAAGCCGTGACTATGCGACCGCGGTCGCGACGAGCAATGACGTCACGCCCACGACGACCACGCAGCTGCCGCGGGTGACATCCACCGGAAACTAGAATGTTTGCTCCTCGCGGTCTCACACCGACGGATCCCACAGGCGGGACGTCGTCTCCGCTTCCGGCGCCCAACGCGCACGGACGGAAGACGGGCGGATTGTTCAGCCCCGACCCGAACGTGCATTTGTTCGATCGCCTCGCGATCATCATCAAGCAGTGGAAACCGGCTGTCGGCGTGGCGATGCTCGTCATCGCCGGCATGATGTATCAGACGTACACAACCGTTCCGCTCTATCGCGCGCAGGCCCGCATTCAAATCGACGAGGAGCATACGACGGCGCAGACGGATTTCAAGGAACCGTCGTTCGTGTACACGGATCCGGAGCCGTATTACCAGACGCAGTACAAGATTCTTCAAGGACGCGACCTCGCGTTGCGCGTTGTCAAACGGCTGCAACTGCAAACGGTACCCGAGTTCAACGGACGCGGCGCCACGCCGCCGGCGCTGAGTCAGGCGATCGCCGATATCAAAGCGAAGGTCGTGGCGCTCGTCCGAGGCGAACCAGCGGTGCCGTCTCATCGTGCCGGCACACCGCCCAATGAGAATCAGCAGGCGGATGCATTCCTGGGCCGTGTCCAGGTCGCCCCTGTTCGCGGCAGCCGGCTCGTGGACGCGTATTTCATATCTGCCGACCCCCAGTTCGCCGCGCGTGCCGTCAATGTGCTGGCCGAGGAGTACGTCAACCAGAACCTCGAGTTCCGCTTACAGAACACCGACAAAACGCTGGAATGGCTGACCGAGGAGGTCGCCAAGCAACAGCAGGTCGTGCAGACGAGTGAACGGATGCTCGCCGAGTACCGTGAGAACAAGAATGCGCTCTCGCTGGAAGACCGGCAGAACATCATCGTGTCGCGTCTGAACCAGGTGAACGACGCTGCGTCGCGAGCGCGGATGACGCGCATTCAGAAGGAAGCGCTCTACAACCAGGTTGTGGCGACGAACGATCGCGAGAGCCTCAGCACGATCGCCAGCAACCCGTTCGTGCAGCAGTTGAAGACCCGGGTCTCCGAACTTCAGCGCGAAAAGCTGCGGCTCGAAGACCGGTACGGCGAAAAACACCCAGACGTCCAGCGTGTGAACGGCCAGATTGCCGATGCCCAGCGTCAGCTCGACGTCGAAATCGACAGAAGCGTTGCCGCCATCAAAGCCGATTACCAGGCGGCTGTTGCGGAAGAGAAGCAGCTTGGCAGGGACCTCGAAAGCCAGAAGGCGCAGGCGACGGATCTGAATCGCAAGAGCATCGACTACTCGGTGCTGCAGCGTGAGGCCGAGAGCAACCGGCAGGTGTACGAATCGCTGCTGCAGCGTGAGAAAGAGATGCGGGTGGTCAGCAACAGCCGTGCGAACAACGTTCGGCTGCTCGACCGCGCGGAGATACCGGGGTCGCCGTTCACGCCGAACACCCGGCGGGCGTGGATCATGGCGCTGCTGCTCGGGCTCGGCATCGGGATCGCCGCGGCGTTTGCCATCGACTATCTCGACGACACGGTTAAGACGCCCGAGGACGTGACGTGGCGCCTCCACCTGAATTTCCTTGGACTCGTCCCGAAGGTGCATGGCGAGCGGCACCCGCTGCTGTCCGGTCCGGTGCCCCATGATTTTGGTGAAGCCTTTCGGGCCCTGCGAACGGCGCTCGTCGCCAGCAGCGGCGCCGACACAACGCGGCTCATCGCGGTCACCAGTACGCAGCCGCTCGAAGGCAAAACCACAACGGCCGTCAATATCGCGCTGGCGCTGGCGATTGGCGGCGCGCGAGTGCTGCTCATCGACGCCGACATGCGGCGTCCCAGCCTCCACAAGGCGATGCGGCTGCCGAACGATCGCGGCCTGGCGGAACTGCTGGGTGGCACGGCCAAGATGCGCGAGGTCGTCCAGCGTTGCGGTGATCCGAACCTTCTGGTGATCTCCGCCGGCCATACGCCGTCGAATCCGTCGGAGCTGCTCGGATCAGACCGGATGCGGGCCTTCCTCCATCAACTGACGACAGGCCCCTTCGACTGGATCATCATCGATACGCCGCCCGTGCTCGCCGTCACCGACGCGGTGGTGCTTGCCCCGCTCGTGCACGCGGTGTCGTTTGTGATCGGCGCCGAGATGACGCGGTGGCGCCTCGCAGAGCGCGCCATCGAAACGCTGCAGGCCGGACATCCCCGGGCGATTGCGGCTATCCTCAACCGAGTTGACTTCGACCGTAACCGCTACTACTACTCGCGGTACTACGGCCACCAGTACAAGAGCTATTACGCGGAAGCACCGGCCGCGAGCTGATCGCGGCTGGCGCTCGCTGCTCCCCGTCGGGCTGATGCTGCTGGCCGCATTCACGCTCGCGGCCATTGGCGAGCGGTACATGTGGCCCATCGTGCCGGCGCTCATCGGCGCCGCCGGCCTTTTCCTGATTTCCGGCGCGCGTGTCGGCGCCGATCCGCTGACTCGGTCGGTCGATGTGGTGGTGGTTGCAGCGCTCGCGATCATCGGCCTCCAGACGGTTCCGCTGCCGTCGGTGATTGTGCGTGCGGTGTCGCCCGCAACACCGGCCCTCCAGAATGCCTATGCGCTCGAACCCTTCGCGAACTGGCGTCCGCTGTCGATCCATCCCGCCGCCACGCGAATGAGCTTCGGCCTTGCACTGGCCGGCGCGCTGATGTTCTGGACCTCGCGTGAGACATTTTCGCGCGGCGGCACGCGCGGCGCCGCGCGTCTGCTCGCGTGGATAGGGCTGGCGTGCGCGATCGTCTCCCTGGCCCAACGCGCAACGGCACCAAAAACGGTCTTATGGAAATGGAGCGTTCCCGACCCGCGCGCGCTCCCATTTGGCTTCTTTGTCGATCGCAACCAACTCGCCATGTGGCTGATCCTGGCGATCAGCCTTGTCGTCGGCTACGTCGCGATGCACGTGCACGCGCGAATGCCCGGTCGACCCAGACTCGATCTGCACACCGTCATGGTCGTCGTGTCCGACAGAGGCGTCCTCATGATGTGCGCGTGTGTGGCGGTCATGGTCCTCACGCTGGCGGCAACGCTGTCGCGTTCGGGATTTGTCGGTCTTGTCGGGGCCGGAGCTGCCGGCGCCTGGCTGGCGCGCGACGATCGCAAACACGCGTTGTGGGCCGGCGCGGCGGCTGCGATCGTCCTTGGCGCAGCGGCCGCGTGGCTGAATCTCGAAGGACTGGCGCAGCGGATTGTCGCCACGGCCTCAGGCTCTGAATTCGATGCCACCGGACGTCTGGCCATATGGCGCGAGACCGCTAGAATCGTCCGCGATTTTCCGCTGCTCGGCACCGGCGCCGGCACCTTTGCGGACGCGATGTTCGTGTATCAGCAAACGGCTCGCGAAGTGCTGTTTAACAATGCGCATGACGAATATCTGCAGCTGCAGACCGAAGGGGGGATCGCGCTGCTCGCGGTCAGCCTTGCAGGGATTGGGCTGGCGGCGAAAGCCGCTCGCGCCCGGGTCGCTGCGGATCTCGGCGCACATCGCTACCTCAGGATTGGAGCATGTGCCGGCCTCGCCGGCATCGCGATTCAGAGCATCTGGGAAGCCGGTCTTCGCGCACCTGCCAATCTCCTGCTCGCCGCCGTCGTCGCCGCGATCGCCGTGCGCCCGATCGATCGTGGCGATACCATGCCGGCGACCGAGAACCCTCGGGCATGAGCATCAAGGTGGGATTCGACGTCGACGGCGTCATCGCGAACTTCAACAAGACGTTTCGTGACACCGCCGCACACATCGAGGGAACCGCCGGGCAGGATCCCGCTCACCCACCGACGCGAGGGCTGGGCGCTGAAGCGATGAAACGTGTCTGGGATCACATCAGCCGGACACCGCAATGGTGGCTGCAGCTCGAGGCATACGAGCCGGAACAGATCGAACGGATTTACCGCACGTCGCGCGAACGACGCTGGGAGGTCTACTTCATGACCACTCGTCCTTCGAGCGCCGGTGAAACCACGCAGTTTCAAACGCAATGGTGGCTTGAGTCGCATCGGTTCCCCATGCCCGCGGTGCTAACGGTCCCGGGGTCTCGCGGTGATGCGGCCAATGCCCTGAAATTGGACATCACCGTTGACGATCGGCTGACCAATTGCGTGGATATCATCGCTGCGTCGCGGTCGAAGACGATCCTGGTCCTGCGCCGGGAGGATCAGACGGTGCGCGATCAGGCGCTCGCCCGCGGTATCGGCGTCGTCAGCACCCTCGCGGCGGCAATCGATGCGGTGGAACAGTTCGAAGAGGCGAAGCGTGCGAGTGCCGGGAGATTGTCGCGGCTCGCGGACTGGTTCAAACCTTCGAAACACGACGAAGAGCGGCTGCCGATGGATGCGCGCGCGACGCTTGGCCGCGTTCACCCTCCCCCGAAGGCGTAGCGCTCCTGGGAACGTAGAGGTGGACCTTCAGGCCCCTGGGAACGTAGAGGCGGACCTTCAGGCCCCTGGGAACGTAGAGGCGGACCTTCAGGTCCGCCTAGAAGAACCAGTCGACAACCACATCCCGCACGCCGGCAGTGACCGGAAGAACTTCATGCGGAACATCGGACGGAAACGCCACGAGCGTTCCGGCCTTTGGCGCGATGTCGAAGGCCTCCGGCTGATAGAGGCGAAGGGCGCCACCCTCGCATTGCTCGCCTGCGCTCGTGAGAAACATTACGACGGAGATGCGCCTCGGGAACTCCTCATCTGAATCAGACAGCAGGTCACAATGTCGTCGATAGAATCCGCCAGCGACGTATCGGAGAAAACCCGGGCCTTCATCGTCCGACAACGGTATCCCGAAGAACCGCGCGACCCGTTCGCACACACTCTCGATAGAACGCTCGACCTCCTCCACGGTTGTGGAATCAACGTCCACCTCCAGTGTCCGGCGTACCTGGCGATCAACGACGAACCCATCGGCATGAACTTCAGCCGGTGCCTGTTGACCGCGCTCCATCGCCGCTCGGATGCGGTCGCACCATTGCCGATCGCGGAAGTCAGGAACGATGAAAATTGCGTCTCGAGGTGACACCCGGGTCGCGATAGTAAAATGATCGCGTTTCCAGTGCCAAATCTATCCATTACGGACGCGGTGCGCGTCCCCGACGACGTCATTTTTCGCGAGCTCAACGGAGAAGCGGTGGTCCTGAATCTGGACAGCGGCACATACTTCGGTCTCAACTCGGTTGGAATGCGCATCTGGCAGCTGTGCGAGCAGCATGGTTCGCTGCGCGAGGTCTGGGAAGCAATGCAGCGTGAATTTGACGCACCCGGCGAGGCACTGCAATCGGATCTCCTCGCGTTTGTGAACGAGCTGTCCTCTAAGAGATTGTTGACGCGCCAGTAGCGGTTGCCGCTTCACATGTCTCGCCGCGATGTCGCTTACTTCCGGGTCCTCGCCACCGTCGCGCTGGCACAAGTCATCCTGGGCGCGGCGCTTCGCATCGTGCCTCCGGCAGTCCTTCGCTTACGAATTGCACGCTTACGTTCATTTGCGCAGCTCACGGTCGGCAACACGTCACCACAGGACGTTGTTCGCGCGATCGAAGCGGCGGGGCGACGGCTGCCCGCACTCAGCACGTGCCTCGTGCGAGCCTTCGTAGCCGAATTGCTGCTTGGATCACCCGCAAGGCCTCTCCGACTCACAATCGGCGTGCAGCAAACGCCTGACGGACGTCTGGAAAGTCATGCCTGGGTCACCGATCACAATTCGATCCTGATCGGCGCACCCTGTGAGGGATTCGTCCCTATTGTCGAGTGGAGCACGGTGTGAGTGCATTGGCGGGACTGGTGCGGTTTGACTCCGGTCCGGCCGACGCCGCGAGCGTCAGCCGAATGATCGACTGCGTTCCACACCGCGGCGCCGATTGGCGCAGCGTCTGGACTCACGAATCTGTCTCGTTTGCGTACCGATGGCGGCGCACCGGTGCGAGTCAGCCCGCCGACAGGCAGCCACTCGTCGACCCGCACAACGGTGTGGCCATCGTGATGGACGGCAGGCTCGACAATCGCCGCGAGCTTTGCGAGCGCGTGGAAGCCGTCGACGTCGATCGCTTGTCCGACGCCGACCTGGTGATCGCAGCTTACGCGCGTTGGGGCGTCGACGCCGTCACACACCTGCTTGGCGATTTCGCGTTCAGTCTTTGGGATCCCCGGACGCGACAGCTGCACTTGGTACGCGACGCGCTCGGCATGAGAGGGTTGTCGTTCACCGAAGGTCCCAACTTCGTTGCATTCGCAACCGAGCCACGACAGTTGTTTCGCGTCGCCGGCATGGACCGGCGTCCGAATCTCGGGTTTTTCGGCGAATGGGTGGCCGGGCGCATGTCGCATCCATCGCAAACCATTTTCGCGGGCGTCGAGCGCGTTCAACCCGCTCACATCATCACATTCACGCCGAAGGGGCGCCGGATATCGCGATATTGGGACATCGATCCACGGCACGAGATTCGATACCGTGACGACCGCGATTACGTCGCACATTTCCGGACGCTGTATCGGCTTGCCGTCAGCGCGCGGCTGCGCGGTCTCGATCGAGTTGGCGTGTTCCTGAGCGGCGGCCTGGATTCCTCCTCGCTCGTCGCGATGGCCGCGCGCGTGGACGCTGGCGATCGTCCGGTCGCGGTGCGGGCGTACTCGCTCACCTGCGATGGTCTACCTGATGGTGACTACGAGCAATCCGCGAGCGCGGTCGCGGCCTTCTGCCGAGTACCTCTCACCTGTGTGCCGCTACGCCACACGCGCGCCGAGTTCTACGTCGAAATGGCACGGATGCTCGAGGACACGATTCCCAGTCCGGTTGGCGATGGTCGCGCGTCACTTGCTCGACAGGCCGCAGCCGATGGCTGCCGCCTGGTGTTCGATGGAACCGGAGGGGACGAATGGTTCGGCGGCGCTCATCAGTACGCCGCCGACCTGCTGAAAGCCGGACGACTGCTCACGGCTGTGCGACAGCTCCGCGCGGCCGCCCGGACGGTTGAGGGTCACAGTGCGATGGACCTGGCCAAATCAGCCGTGTGGACGCTCGTTCCCGGCCCTCTTCGCGGACCACTCAAGCACGTTCTTCCACGGCGTGATCGCATACCGCGCGGATTTGATCGGGCTTTCGCGGAACGCGTAGGTCTCGTCGAACGGATCACAACACCGCTGACGGATCGGCGGTTTGCGAGCATCGCAACGGGAACCGCATACGCGACTGCTACTCACCCCATCACCTCGTACGCGTGGGAGGAGATCGCCAGACAGGATGAGTTGTGTGGGGTGGAACTCGCGGCGCCCCTTATGGATCGGCGGCTTGCTGAGTTCGCGATGGCAATCCCGGAGGATCAGCGTTGGTTAGGTACGCATTCGAAGCGTGTGCTACGCGACGCGATGGGAGGACTCTTACCCGACTCGACGTTCCACCGGAAGGCGGATGCGGCCAGCGCTCAATTGACTGAGCTGAGGTTTCTGCACGACCACGGCCTGTTCCAGTCGATGGAACTCGTCGATGAAGGTGTCATCGATCGGGCCGCTGTCAACTCAATGTATGGTGACATGCTCGATCTGTTCGCCGCCGCCAACTCGCGCTATAAAATGCTCGCGGACCAGCTGTGGACGATTTTTCTTGGCGAGTGTATCTGGCGTGCGTTGTTTGGACACAATGCGGTTCGTCTGGCACCTGCGGAGCCCGCCTGTAGTCAAGCGTCCGTTCTGTAGCGGCAGACATCGGAGGTCCTGTGGAGAAAAAGACCGAGGGCGTCTCGCACGAAAGCGATGCGCGATCGCCACGACGCACCAAGAAGCCGTATGAGAAACCGGTTCTTACAGAGTACGGGAGTGTTGCCAAGTTGACGCGCAACACGAGTGGCTCGGTTGGTGACGGGGGCGGCGGCGGCATGATGATGGTCTGTCTTTGAGTCGCCCTCGCAAGTAGCGGTGATCTGGAATGTCGGTCCTGCTGGACGAGCATCGCCAGCTTCTTGCCGATCGAAAACGGGTCGACGTCCTGTCGCGCACGATTGCCGCGATCGTAGCCCCCGGAGACGTCGTCCTGGACGTGGCATCAGGTACGGGAATCCTCGGTCTGCTCGCGTGTCGAGCCGGAGCATCCCGCGTTTACTGCATCGAACAATCAGGAATCATCGAGCTGGCGCGCGAGTTGGCGCGAGCCAACGGATTTGCCGAGCGGATGCATTTCGTGATGGCTCACTCATCGTGGGCCGACGTACCGGAATCAGTTGACGTAATCGTTTGTGATCAGATCGGCCATTTCGGATTCGAAGCAGGCATTGTCGAGATCATCGCCGACGTTCGCTCCCGGTTCCTGCGGCCGGGCGGTCGAATCATGCCGGCGGCCGTCACTCTTCATGTCGCACCCGTTGAATTGCCGGAGTTGCGGAACGATTTGAAGTTCTGGACGACCCCCCTTACAGGGCTCGACATGTCACCTGCGGAAAGTGTTGCGGTGAACAGCGGCCATCCTCTGGCGCTGTCTCCGGAGGCACTCCTGGGACCAAGTGTACCGGCGTGTCTAATCGATTTGGCGGACGTGGTCGACGAGCC
>Ga0114129_10007520_pt1 | contig 15520 bp, 12 predicted proteins | sample RhiMetdeltSRZDD1_FD_80071 | JGI IMG/M metagenome (GOLD analysis project Ga0114129, IMG submission 80071) | Populus rhizosphere microbial communities from Tennessee, USA - Rhizosphere MetaG P. deltoides SRZDD1 (version 2) (version 2) | ecosystem: Host-associated > Plants > Roots > Rhizosphere >...
CGGAGAGCACATTACTGGGCTTGTGTGACCGCGGGCTGGAACTGAGCAGGACGGAAGTCGCGGCTCTCGTGAACACCGACCGCACGCTGTGGGCGCGAACAGCCGACGCCATCGACCCGCGTCTGCAGAAGGCCAGCCTCAGGAACGAAGCGGGGATTCCATGACGAATCGAATCGCCACATGTGCCTTTCTCGCGTCACTCATGCCGGCGGTTGTGTTGGGGCAGTCGTCGTCGGCTCCTGCCAATCAACGGCTGTCGCTCGCGACCGCGGTGACGATGGCCGTGGAAAACAACCGACAATTGCAGACGGCCCGACTGGAGATCGAGAAGGCGGAAGCGGATATCGCTGTCGCGCGGACACGCCGCTTGCCGGTGTTCCAGACCGAAGCGATGGCGTCCCAGCTCCTGACGCCGGTCGACTTCTCCTTTCCGCAAGCGGCATTTGGCGAGTATCCGGGGATCGGACCGATTCCCGGGATTGACACGACGGTCAGCGTCCCGCGCCAGCCGACCTATTACCTCTTTGCGCAGGTCTCGCAGCCGATCTCGCAGCTCTTTCGTATCGGGCTGGGCATCCAGAGCGCCACGACAACGCGCGAGATCGAGCGTGAGCGCGCCCGTGCCCAGGAACTCTCGATCGTCAATAGCGTCAAGCGCCTCTATTTCGCGATTCTGCAGACGGAAAGCGCCCTGGCCGCAATCAACGAAACTGTGGCGCTTTACCGCGAACTCGACCGAACCCTTCAAGTTCGAGTGGCTCAAAAGGTGGCGCTGCGCTCGGACGCGCTGGACGTGCAGTTTCGATTGGCGCAGGAAGAGCTTTCCCGGACGACGCAACAGAATGCGCTCTGGTCGCAGAAGGAACAGTTGAACCAGCTGCTCGGACGGGACCTGCGCACCGAATTCGAGGTCGAGGACGTCGCAACGATCTCCGTTCTAGAGATCGATGTAGACGCGGAACGGTCGCGCGCGCTCGAGAACCGTCCGGATGTGCGGGAAGCGCGGCTCAAGGTTCAGCAGGCTGAACTGGATCGTCGGCTCACGAAGGCCGATCGGATTCCCGAAGTCAGCCTTGCCGTGTCCTACACGTCCAACTTCAACATCGATGTTCTGCCCGCGAATCTGGCGTTGGTTGGCATCCGCCTGAAGTGGGAGCCCTTCGATTGGGGCCGCAGGGGGCAGGAGCTCGCCGCGAAAGATCGGACGCTGCAACAAGCGCGACTGGCCGTTCGCGAAGTCGAGGATCGCACGGTGCTGGAGATCAACAGCCGGTTTCGCACGCTTGCCGAGAAGCGCGCGCTCCTGAAGGTCGCGCAGATGGCGCAGAGCACGGCGCGCGAAAGGCTGCGGGTGAGGACGAACCAATACGAATTGCAGGCCGCGCTGCTCCCGGACGTGCTGCAGAGCCGCTCGGAGCTCGCCAGCGCCGACGATCGATATCAACAGGCACTGTTGGCGTTCTGGACCGCCAAAGCGGACTACGACCTTGCGGTAGGAGAGGAAGGCCGGAAATGAGAACACCTTGCTTGATTATCGCGATCGTCGTGTCGGGAACGCTGGTGGGCGGGTGTTCGAAACCGCGCGCCGGCGAGCCGAAGGCCGCTCAGCCCGTAAAGACCCAGGCCGTCGCCGTCGCTCCTCCGCAGGCCGGTGTGAGGTACTCGGCCACGATTGAAGCGTTCGAGCAGGTGCAGCTGGCTTTTAAGACAACGGGATACGTCGACGATCTCCTGCGACGCGCCGGCGCGGATGGAAAGCTGCGCGCCGCCCAAGCTGGCGACCGCGTAACCAAAGGCACCGTGCTCGCCCGTGTTCGAGAGACCGACTACACCGAGCGCGTCACCCAGGGAAAGGCCAAGCTCGCCGAAGGAGAAGCCGCGATGACCAAAGCGCGCCTCAACCTCGAACGGGCGCGGTCGTTATTTGCGGCCGACAGCCTCACGAAGCCGGATCTCGACGCCGCGCAGGCAGAGTTCGACACTGCAGACGCGCGGGTGGCGGCGGCACGTGCGGACGTGGAGCTCGCGCAGATTGCGCTTCGCGACTGCGCCCTCGTCTCGCCCGCGACCGGAATCGTTCTCGAACGCCGTATTGAAGTCGGCACGCTTGTCGCGGCCGGCACGGTCGGCTTCGTGCTCGGCGACCTCAGCTCGGTGAAAGCCCGGTTCGGCATTCCCGATGGGATGATCCAGGCGGTCAACCTTGGCGATTCCATCGGCGTGACCGTCGAGGCCGTCGCCGCGACGATCTTTCCCGGCCGCGTGACCGCCGTCGCACCGGCAGCCGATCCGCAGAGTCGCGTGTTCGACATCGAAGTGACAGTGCCAAACAAAGATGGCCGGTTGCGGCCGGGCATGATCGGCACCGTCGCACTGGCGCAGTCCACGCCCAGGGTTGCCGCCGCCAATCGGCCCCTGACGGTGCCCCTGACCGCGATCGTTCGATCTCAGGCCGGCAGCGGACAGTTCGCCGTTCTCGTCGTGCAACGGCAGAACGCCATCGATGTCGCCCGGCTCCGGCGAGTCGAGCTCGGCGAAGTCATCGGCAACACGATCGCGGTGCTCAAGGGACTCGAACCCGGCGAGCACGTGGTCGTCAGCGGCGCGACGCTGCTCGTCGACGGTGACCCCGTCCGCGTGTTGCCCTGAGGATTCACGATGAATGCGCCTGGATTCAAAGGAAATGCGATGTCTGAACGGGACAACGAACTCGAACTCGCGGCGCGCACGCACAACACGGCCCGCTTCTTCACCGAAACGCGGCACGTTGCGTGGGTCCTCCTGATCGGCACGGTCCTGTGGGGCATCTACGGCTACCTGAGAATGCCGCAGCGCAAGGACCCCGACATTCCAGTCCGTCAAGCGCTCGCGCTCTGCCCCTGGCCCGGCGCAAGCGCCGAGAAGATCGAGCAACTGATAACGCGGCGAATCGAAGAGAAGGTCGCGGAAAACGTCAAGGTCGACAAGATCGAATCGAACACTCGTACCAGCATCACCGCGGTGTACATCACGCTCGTAGAAGGCACGCGCGAGACCGGCAAGGAATTCGACGACATCAAGCTGAAGCTCGATTCGATCACCGATCTGCCGGACGGCGCCGGCCCGATAACTTTCGTGAAGGACTTTGGCGACACCGCCGCGCTGATGCTGACGGTGGCGAGTCCGAGAGTTGCTGACGCAGAAATAAAGCGGCGGGCCGACGCCGTACAACGGGCGATTGAGGCAACGCGGGCGTCAGCCGCTCGAAACGAGCAGCGCGTCACCCTCGTACAGGGTCTCCCAGCCGCCGTGCCGGCGGAGCTCGTGCGCCGGCCGCTCCACGTCTTCGCCGAAATGGCAACCGCCGACGGAGTGTTCCGTGATCCCCGGATTGTGATCGGTGACGGCTTCATCGGCGTCGATGCGGCATCCGATAAGGATGACGACGCGCTCCGAGGGTACGTCCAAAGCTTCATCCGTGAGCGGCTGCGCGCGTCAGAATTTCATCCCGATGCCTGGCCCGTCGCCGTCGTTCGTGCGCCCGCCGATGCGCTGACGCGTCTGACCGCGGTGGCCGGCGACAAGTACAGCTACCGGGAGCTGGACGATTACACCGATCTCATCGCCCGCACGTTGCAGACGATCCCGATCGTCTCGAAAGTGACGCGCACCGGGCTTCTGGATGAACGGGTGTATCTCGAGTACTCCCAGGAGCGGCTGGCGTCGTACGGGATCAAGGTCGGCATGCTCGACGACGTGCTGAAAGCCCGCAACATCACCTTGCCTGGCGGCATCATCGAGAGTGGCGAGAAAAACCTGACGGTCGATCCTTCGGGTGAGTTCAAGAGCGAGAAAGAGATCGGCGATGTGCTCGTTTCGACTCCGAATGGACGACGAGTGTACCTGCGCGACCTCGTCACCGTTGGCCGGGGGTACGAGAGCCCGGCGCGGTTTCTGAACTTCTACGGGCACCGCGAACCCGATGGGACGTGGCGCCGCTCGCGCGCCGTCACGCTGGCGATCCAGATGCGTGCCAGTCAGAAGATCGGAGATTTTGCCTATTCCGTCGACGCTCGGCTGGAAGAGCTCCGTGCGCAACTGCCTGCGGACCTCGTCCTCGCCCGGACCTCGGATCAACCGCGTCAGGTGGAGGAGAACATCGAGCTGTTCATGGGCAGCCTGTATGAAGCGGTCGCGCTTGTCGTGCTCGTGTCGCTCGTAGGCTTCTGGGAATGGCGGTCGGCTCTGCTGATGGCGCTGTCAATCCCAATCACCCTCGCGATGACCTTCGGGATGATGTACATGCTGGGCGTCGACCTGCAGCAGGTTTCGATCGCGTCGCTCATCATCGCGCTCGGTCTGCTCGTCGACGATCCGGTTGTCGCTGGTGATGCCATCAAGCGCGATCTCGCCGCCGGCCATCCGCGCCTCGTCGCGGCGTGGTGGGGGCCGACCAAGCTCGCCAAGGCGATCATGTTCGCCACCATCACCAACATCGTGGCCTACGTTCCGTTCCTCGTGCTGCCCGGAGACCCTGGACAGTTCGTCTACACACTGCCTGTGGTCATCGGATGTTCGCTCGTCGCGTCTCGAGTGGTTTCGATGACGTTCATTCCATTGCTGGGCTATTACCTGCTGCGCCCGAAAGCGGAACCCTCGATCGAGGAACGGCGAAAGAGCGGCTTTGCCGCCGCGTACTACCGGGTGGGCAACCTGGCTATTCGCCATCGATGGGCGTTTCTTGCCGCGTCGCTGGCCATCCTCGCCCTCGGCGGTCTGTTCATGAGCCAGTTGAAGACGCAGTTCTTCCCGGTTGACCTCCAGTACCACTCGTACGTCGATGTGTGGCTGCCCGAGGACGCGCCCGTCGCCGCGACCAACCGTGTGGCCGTTGAAGTCGAGGCGACGATACGACGCGTCGCCGACGAGTACGCAAAGGAGCACTCCGACGGTCGCGACCGTCCGCGTGAAATCCTGAAATCGTTGACGACGTTCGTCGGCGGCGGCGGGCCGCGCTTCTGGTTTTCGGTAGCTCCCGAACAGAAGCAGCCCAACTACGCGCAGGTGCTCATCGAGGTCGTCGACAAGCATGACACTCGGCACCTGGTCGACAAAATTCAATCGGCGCTGAGCGCGAATATTCCCGGTGCGCGGCTGGATGTGCGCCAGCTCGAAACCGGACCGCCGGTCGGAATTCCCGTGTCGATCCGGGTCTCCGGCGAGGATATCGTCACGCTCCGGCGTCTGGCCGATCAGGCTGCTGATATCCTCCGCGCAATTCCCACGGCGACCCGCGTGCGCGACAACTGGGGTCCGGAAAGCTTTGCCGTTCGTCTTCGCACCGATCCCGACAAGGCGAATCTGTCGGGGCTGACGAACTTCGACGTTGCTGCCGCGTCTGCGTCGGCGATGGCGGGCGTGCCGGTCTCCGAGCTTCGCGAAGGCAAGGATCAGATTCCCATCGTCGCCCGCCTGCGCATGGACGAGCGGTCGCAACTCTCGGACATCCGGAGCCTCTACGTCTATTCGACGCAGGGACAGCAGAAAGTCCCTCTGCAGTCGATCTCGTCCATCGTCTATGACATGCAGACCGAGAAGCTGCAGCGCCGGAACCAGTTCCGAACCGTGACCGTTTCGGCGTTTCCGGAGCAGGGGTTTCTGCCTTCCGAGGTGCTGCGTGTGGCCATGCCGAGGCTGGTCGACTTCGGGAAGACGCTCCCGGTCGGCTATCGAATGGAGATTGGCGGTGAGCACGAGGAGCAGGTCAAGTCCTTCAGGAATCTTGCCGTCGTGATGCTGATCTCCGTCGTGCTGATTTATCTCGCGCTAATGTTCCAGTTCAAGCACGCGATCAAACCGTTTATCGTATTCGCGGCGATTCCGTACGGAGTCGTGGGTGCGCTGGCCGCGCTCTGGACGATGGGAACACCGTTCGGGTTCATGGCGTTCCTCGGTATTGCCAGCCTGATCGGCGTGATCGTCAGCCACATCATCGTGCTCTTCGACTTCATCGAGGAGCGGCACGAGCACGGGGATTCACTGCAGGAGGCGCTCCTCGATGCCGGCATCATCCGCCTCCGCCCGGTACTGATCACCGTCGCCGCCACGGTTACCGCCTTGTTCCCCCTCGCGGCCCACGGCGGACCGCTGTGGGAGCCACTCTGCTACGGGCAAATCGGTGGCCTCACGTTCGCCACGTTTGTCACCTTGCTGCTCGTGCCCGTCATTTACGCGACGTTCGTTCTGGACCTGAAGCTCGTGCGCTGGGAGGCGCATGGGAAGACCTCGGTTGGTGCTGCAGCGGAACCGGCGGCGGTGTGACGGAGCACGAGGATGTCAACAACTGCCGAGCACCGGCGGCTAGCGGAAGTTCAGGCGCTTGACGCGCGGAGCGGAGCGGGGCATGGGGGCCCCCGCGAGCGACGCGCCGGGCGGGGTGCAGGGGTCCCAAGCCGATCAAGAAAACGACTGGCAGCGCTGGGGCACCTATGTCAGCGATCGTGCGTGGGGAACCGTGCGCGAGGACTACAGCGCCGACGGCAGCCCCTGGGAGTACTTTCCGCACGATCATGCCCGCAGCCGCGCATACCGCTGGAATGAGGACGGCCTGGCCGGTTTCTGCGATCGCGATCGGTATCTCTGTCTGGCAGTGGCGCTGTGGAACGAGCGCGATCCGATCCTAAAGGAACGGATGTTCGGCCTTTCGAACCGCGAGGGGAATCACGGAGAGGACGTCAACGAGTGCCCGACAGCATCAGGCCAGTACCTGACGCTAGCGCAGATCGCCGACGAGCTCGCGGCTCGTCTCACACGCATCTTCCTGCGCGATCCGGCGGACGGCGGTCGCCGCCCCGTGTTCGGCGAGAACGAGCTCTTTCGAGGCGATCCCCACTGGCGAGACTACGTGCCGTTCTATGAGTTCTTTCATGGTGAGACGGGCGAGGGGGTGGGCGCCAGCCATCAGACCGGGTGGACGGCGTTGGTCGCGCTGATGCTGCAGTACCGCGGACGCTTGTGCTTCGACGGTTCGTTTGCAGCGCGAGACGAACATGGAGTCCAGCGTGTTGAACAGGTGATGTCGTGAATTCGATTCCGAGTGTGCCCGAGCCCCATATCGTCATCGTTGGTGGTGGATTTGGAGGCCTCTCGGTCGCGAAGGCGCTGAAACGCGCGCCCCTGCGTGTCAGCCTGATCGATCGATCGAATCATCATCTGTTTCAACCGCTTCTCTATCAAGTGGCGACAGCCCTTCTTTCCCCGGCACACATCGCGTCGCCGATCCGAGCCTTGCTGCGCCGGCAACGAAATGCTTCGGTATTGCTCGCGGAAGTAACGGGGATCGACATCGACCGGCGGTGCGTCATCGCCCAATCGACCGACTGTATCCGGCGCATTCCGTACGATTCCCTCGTGCTGGCGACCGGAGTGCACCAGAGCTACTTCGGGCACGACGAATTCGAGCCGTTCGCGCCAGGCTTGAAGAGCCTCGCTGATGCAGTCGTCCTGCGGAACAGAATCCTGCAGGCGTTCGAGATCGCAGAGGCCGAAGAGGATCGCGCAACGCCCGAGGGCTTGCTGACGTTCGTCCTGGTGGGAGCGGGACCGACAGGCGTTGAGATGGCGGGAGCGATCGCGACGCTCGTCAGGAACACCCTGTCATCCGAGTTTCGCCGTATCGATCCCAGGTCGGCGAGGATCGTGATCGTCGATCGAGAGCGCAGAATCCTCCCCACGTTTTCGGAAGATCTCTCGCGAGCGGCGCACGAGAGGCTGACCCTGATTGGCGTCGAAATCCGGCTCGGTCGCGCGGTGGACGCCGTGGACGAGCGCGGCGTCGTCGTCGGCGGCGAGCGGATTCCGAGTCGGACGGTGATCTGGACTGCCGGCGTGGAGCCCTCGCCTGTGGGCCGTTGGCTGGGAGTGGCGACCGATCGCACAGGACGCGTCCGAATTCAGAAGGACCTGACGGTGCCGGGTCACCCGGAGATCTTCGTGATTGGCGACCTGGCCTCGCTCGACCAGGACGGCAAGCCGCTACCGGGCGTCGCGCAGGTCGCGATGCAACAAGGACGGTTCGTCGCCCGCGTAATACAGCGGCGACTCGCGTCGCGTCCAGACCCGCCTGCGTTCCGGTATTTCGACAAGGGGAGCATGGCCGTCGTCGGCCGGAACTTCGCGATCCTGGAGAACCGCCGGATGAAATTGAGCGGGTTGCTCGCGTTTTTCGCGTGGGCAGGCGTCCATCTCGAATTCCTGGCGCATTCCAGCCTCCGCCTGACTGTGTTCGTCCAGTGGGTGTGGACGTACGTGACGAAACAGCCGGGGTCGCGGCTGATCATCAATCACCGCCAGGAATCGAACAGCGCGGCGATGGCTCTGGCGCAACAAAGGCTGAAAGCATGACCCGCGTCGATCCCCTCCTGCCGGCGTCCGGACCTGCGCGGCCGCCCGCACGCCGCCTCGGTATGTCGCGAGTGTTGCGGTCATGAGCAGCGACGTCCTGCACGCGGTCACGAACATCTTCAGGCCCGCCTCGACACCGGCGCAGTCCATCTACACGCTGTCGATGTTGGTTCTGGCCGTGTGCGGCGCCATCTTTCTCACCGTCGCAGGCGTCCTCACGTACACGATCGTACGATTTCGCCGCCCGAGCTTCGATATCGATCGAGAGCCACCACAGGTCTACGGCAGCAACCAAATCGAGATCGCATGGACGGTCATCCCCGTACTGATCGTGATCGTGCTGACGATGGCCACAGCGCGCGTGATCTCCGAAGTGCAGAACCGGCGTCCATCGGCCGACGCGATGTCCATCACGGTTGTCGGTCACCAGTGGTGGTGGGAAATCCGTTATCCCGCGCTGGGAGTGGTGACCGCAAACGAACTGCACGTGCCGGTCAGCGCGCCCGCGCGCCCGCGCCCCGTATTCCTCCGGCTCGAGTCGGTTGATGTCGCCCACAGCTTCTGGGTCCCGCAGCTTGCAGGCAAGACGGATCTGATTCCGAATCGCTCGAACACCATGTGGATCGAACCGAAGGTCGAGGGAGTGTTCCTCGGCAACTGCGCGGAATTCTGCGGTATGCAGCACGCGAACATGCTGCTGCGTGTGATCGTCGAGTCGGCGGACGAATTCTCGAAGTGGGTGTCGCTGCAGCGGCAGAACGCCCGCCGCGATCACCCCGGCGAGCAGATCTTTTTGTCCTTGTCGTGCATCAACTGTCATGCGGTGGGGGGAACAGCGGCGGCCGGACTGTTCGGGCCCGATCTTTCCCATTTGATGAGCCGCCAGACGCTTGGAGCGGGCGTGATCCCGAACACACCGGCCAACTTGCGCCGATGGATCCGCGACCCGCAGGTGATGAAGCCGGGGAACCTCATGCCGAACATGCAGCTCAGCGATCGGGAGCTGGATCAGGTGCACTCGTATCTGTTGTCGCTCAGATAGAGGGCGGACGTGGAGACAGTCGGACACATCGAGGTTACACGGACGGAAGCGGATTGGACCCTGACGGGGTCGTTGCACGAATGGCTCGTGACAGTCGATCACAAGCGACTCGGCCTGATGTACGTCGTCAGCGCATTGGTCTTCATGGTGATCGGGGGAGTCCTCGCAATCGTCATGCGGGCGCAGCTCGCCGTTCCGGACAACACCCTCGTGCCGCCGGACGTGTTCAACCGTCTGTTCACCATGCATGGCACGACCATGGTGTTCCTGGTCGGCATGCCCTTCCTCGCCGGCCTGGCGAATTATCTGGTGCCGTTGATGATCGGCGCGCGCGACATGGCGTTCCCGCGCTTGAACGCCTTCGGGTATTGGATCTTCGTTTTCGGGGGCCTCCTTCTGTACTTCAGCTACATCGGCGGCGAGGGGATGGCCGGACACGGCACGGCCCCCGACGTCGGCTGGTTCGCGTATTCGCCCTTGACCGAGCACCCCTTCTCGCGCGGCACGAGCACCGATTACTGGATCCTCAGCATCACGCTGACCGGCATCGGCAGCATCAGCAGCGCGATCAACGTGATTGCCACCACCCTCAGCATGCGATGCAAGGGTATGACACTGGCCCGAATGCCGTTATTCGTGTGGCTGCTGGTGGTCGTGTCGGGGATGATCCTTGTCGCCATTCCCCCGCTCACCGCGGCGCAGGTCATGCTGCTGCTCGACCGATATCTCGGCGCGCACTTCTTCGATACGCAGGCCGGCGGTTCCGCGGTGCTCTGGCAGCACTTCTTCTGGATCTTCGGACATCCGGAGGTCTACATCCTCATGCTGCCCGGATTCGCCTGCGCTTCGGAGATCATTCCCGTGTTCTCGCGCAAGCCGATGTTCGGGCGGGCAGCGATGGTGGGGGCGACGGTTTCCATCGGTTTCATCGGCCTCGGTGTCTGGGCCCATCACATGTTCACAATCGGCATGCCGCCGGCAGCAAACACCTTCTTCGTCGCGTCCACGATGCTCGTCGCCGTTCCGACCGGGGTCAAAATCTTCAACTGGATCGCGACCATGTACGGCGGCAAGATCTGGTTCGCGACCCCGATGCTGTTCTGCGTCGGGTTCTTGTTTCAGTTCCTGATTGCCGGTCTAACCGGCGTCATGCTCGCGGCGGCGCCGTTCGACTGGCAGCTGAGCGACTCGTACTTCGTCGTGGCGCACTTCCACTACGTGCTGCTCGGAGGCCTGCTCTTCACCCTCTTTGCCGGCATCTACTACTGGTTTCCGAAGGCAACCGGCCGCATGCTCGATGAAACGCTGGGCCGATGGCACTTCTGGCTGCTCGTCATTGGGTTCCATCTCACGTTCGACACGCTGCATTTCGCGGGCATCCTCGGGATGCCCCGCCGCATTTATACCTACGCGGCCGGCCGAGGCTGGGAAGGCGTGAATCTCGTTGCTTCGATGGGCGTCGTCTTCCAGACCGCCGCCATCCTCTGCTTCATCTGGAACGTCGTGCGCTCGCTCGAGCACGGCAAAGAGGCCGGCAACGATCCGTGGGATGCCTGGACGCTCGAGTGGGCGACGAGCTCGCCGCCGCCGGAATACAACTTCGCGAAACTGCCCGAGGTTCGTAGCAGCCGTCCCCTGTGGGATATCAAGCATCCGGCCGATCCGGACTGGAAGTACGAATGACGGCGCACGTCGACGAGGAATGGACGCTCCCTGACCGAGGCCGCGTCGGCGTGCTCTGCCTGATTGCCACCGAGGCAGCGCTGTTCGCGATTTTCGTCGTCGCTTACCTTTTTTATGTGGGGGCGAGTCGGATTGGTCCGTTGCCGAAGGACGTACTGGAACTGCCGATCTGGCCGACCGTGTGTCTGCTGTCGAGCAGCATCACGGTCTGGTTCGCCGAGCATGCGCTCCATGACCGCCGTTTGCGCGCGTTCGTGTCGTGGGTGGTCGTAACCGCCATCCTCGGAGCCGAATTCATTCGTCAAACGGCATTGGAATGGCGGCATTTGATTGTGGTCGACCATCTGACGATCAGCACGAACGTCTTCGGCACGACGTTCTATTCGCTCGTCGGGCTCCACGCGAGTCACGTGCTCGCGGGCCTCGGACTGTTCACGCTGGTGCTCGTGGTGAGCTTGCGCGGCCGCACCATGCTCGAACACGCGCGTCGGTTTCAGTTCCTCGCATGGTACTGGCACTTCGTCGACGCCGTGTGGATCGTCGTGTTCTCGGTGGTGTACGTAGTAAGTCGATGACGATGCAGAACCAGGATTTGATCGTGATGCCCGCGCCGACGGCGTGGCCGTTCGTGACGGCCTTCGGCCTCGCGCTCCTCTTCACGGGGCTGGTGACGCACGTGGCTGTCAGCGTCGCAGGTGTCGTGATCCTGGTGCGCGGGGCGACTGGCTGGTGGGGGGACGTGCTGCCAGTCGAACGACATACGCAGGTTGCCGTCGCGGTCGAGGATACCCCATCCGTTCAGATGAGCCCGAGAGTCGTGGACCACCTCACGGTTGGCGCAGGCGACCACCGGGTGCGGATACCCGCGGAGATTCATCCGTACTCGGCAGGCCTGAAGGGCGGCGCGGTCGGCGCCGTCGCGATGGCGGCCGTTGCAATCACCTACGGAGTCATCTTTCACCACAGCCTCTGGTATGTCGTGAACCTGCTCGCCGCAGGCGTCGTCCCGTCGTTGGCATCGGCCGACCAGGAGCGATTGCGCGGGTTCAGCGCAATGGGCCTGGCAGTCGCGTCCGTACTGCACGCCCTTCTGTCCACGCTCGTCGGCGTCCTCTACGCCGTGCTCCTGCCGATGTTTCCACGCCGCGCGGGCTTGTGGAGCGGGCTCATCACGCCGGTTGTCTGGTCCGGGCTCGTGAGCGCGACACTCGATGTGGTGAACCCGACGCTGAACAGTCGAATCGACTGGACCTGGTTCGTCGCGTCGCAGATCGCCTTCGGTCTGACGTGCGGCTTCGTTGTCGCTCGCACGCACAAGATCGAGACGATGCAGAGTTGGACGTGGGAGAGCCGGGCTGGGCTGGAAGGGCGGCGCATCGATCAGGACGAATGATGAGAGCCACGAACGCGCGTGTCTGGAACGTTGTGCGCGTCACGCTCTGTGCGTCCGTCGCGGTGAGCTGTGGAGGTCTTGCCGAGCGGGCCGGCCGTCCGGAACTCGTAACCGACTTCCGCGAGCTGTTCGACACGAATTGCGCGGGCTGTCACGGCGTCGACGGGCGCCGCAGCGTAGCACAACCCCTGAACGATCCGCTTTATCTTGCACTCGTCAGTGATGCACGTCTGCGCGATGTCATCTCACATGGAGTGCCCGGCACTTCCATGACGGCCTTTCGAAAGGACGCTGGCGGCACGCTGACGAACGAGCAGGTAATCGCCCTGGTGGAGGGGATGCGGCGAACATGGGGAAGCACGGCGGAGGACGACGGCGAGTTGCCCGCGTACAGCGAAGACGAAGCCGTGGCGCGGGGCGAGTCCCGCGGCGATCGGGAACGGGGACGCAGCGCATACGTCACTTACTGCTTGCGGTGTCACGGGCCCGACGGACGAGGGGGTCCTTCCGCCGGCTCGGTTGTTGACCGCGCTTTTCTCGTATTGACGAGCGACCAGTCACTCAGGACGACCATCATCACGGGCCGCCGTGAAGAAGGCATTCCGGACTGGCGCGAGGACGTGCCTGGCCGGCCGATGAAGCCACAGGAAGTCTCCGATGTCGTCGCTTGGATATCCGCTCATCGAGAAAATCATGACTGAGAATCGTCCATGCGAACGCGCCACCAACGGGGCGCTGGAAGAGGCACAGCCAGTATCCATATATCGCCATCATCCTGACGTCTCGCGCCGCAACGTCCTGGTTCGCATTGGCGCGGGTCTGAGCGGCATCGCCGCCGCATTGATGGGCATTCCCGTCATCGGCTTCATCTTCTCGGGATTTTCGAAGCCGACGTATGCGCGCGCATGGGTGTCGCTCGGCGCTGTCGACCAGTTTCCTGAGAGGGAAACGCGCCTCGCCGTTTATCGCAATCCCTGGACCCGGCCGTGGGACGGCGACACCGCCAAGATCCCATGCTGGGTCCGGCGGATTGACAACAAGACCTTCCAGGTGTTCGCGATCAACTGTACGCACCTCGGGTGCCCGGTCCGATGGTTTCCTGACTCACGCCTTTTCATGTGTCCGTGCCATGGCGGAGTGTTCTACGAGGATGGATCACATGCGTCGGGCCCGCCTCCGCGCGGGCTCTTCGAATATCAATACAAGGTGGAAGGTGGAAACCTGATGGTGCTCGGCGGATACCTTCCCACCCTCGCCGAGCCGCTCTGAGATGCCTGTCTTGCGCACGATGGCTCGCTGGTTCGAAGAACGACTGCACATCGCGCAGCTCTTCGAAGCGACTGCCGGTCACAAAGTCCCGAGCAGCACGAACAGCTGGTTCTATGTCTTCGGAAGCGGAACGCTTCTCTGCTTCGTGCTGCAGGTCGTCACAGGGGTGTGTCTCGCGTTCGTGTACGTTCCTTCGACTGACCAGGCGTGGACCAGTCTGCAATATTTGAATCACCAGCAAACCCTCGGGTGGTTCTTGCGCGCCGTGCACAACTGGGGCTCGAACTTCATGATCGCCATCATGACGCTCCACATCGCGCAAACCTTCCTGTTCGGGGCGTTCAAGTTTCCGCGGGAGCTCACCTGGATCTCAGGGTGTGTGCTGCTGCTGTGCACTCTCGGCATGGCGTTCACCGGCCAGGTGCTCCGCTTCGATCAGGACGCGTATTGGGGACTCGGCATCGGCGCATCGATCATGGGACGCGTTCCGCTCGTTGGCGCACAGCTCGTGCACCTGCTGCTTGCGGGCCCGATCATTGCGGGAGAGACGCTTACGCGCTTCTTCACGTTGCACGTTTTTCTCCTTCCGGGCGCAATTCTGGCGATTGTCAGCCTGCACCTGAGACTCGTCCTGACCAAAGGCGTCAGCGAGTATCCGACGCCGGGCAAGATCGTGAGGAAAAACACCTATGCGGTCGAGTACGAGGCGTTGATTCGCGAGACTGGAGTGCCGTTCTGGCCTCACGTCATCGGCAAGGACCTGATCTTCAGCGGCGCGGTGACAGTGGCGATTGCCGCGTGTGCGGTGGCGTTCGGTCCTGCCGGTCCATCAGGTCCTCCGGATCCATCGCTGATTCACACGGCGCCGCGGCCGGATTTCTATTTTCTGTCGGTCTTTGCCGTGCTGGCCCTGCTCCCGGCCTACATGGAGACCTTCCTCCTGCTCACGGCGCCGGTCGTCGGCATCGCAATGCTGATGCTGCTCCCGTTCATCTCTGGGGCGGGTGAAAAGAGCCCGCGCCGCAGACCGATGGCCGTGCTGGCGGTTGCCATGACGCTGCTGACGTTGAGCGTGCTCGCCGCGCTCGGCATATCCTCACCGTGGTCGCCGGTGATGGACGCGTGGAGCAGCATTCCCGTGCCGGTCCGGTATCTCGACGGGCGCTCGCCGCTCGAACGCCGCGGCGCGGCCTTGATCCAGAGCAAGCAATGTCGCAACTGTCATGCGCTCGATGGCAGCGGCGGGTTGCGCGGTCCCGCGCTCGACGGCGTCGCGAGGCGCCTGAGCCATGACCAGCTGACTCGGCAGGTGATACAAGGCGGCGGGAACATGCCCGCGTACGGCAAAAACCTGAGGCCAGCCGAAGTGACAGCGCTCGTCGCGTTCATGGAAACCCTCCGATGACCTCACTGTCGCGGTGACCACGTGGATCCCGACCTTCGCGCGGCGCTGCAGTCGTGGCACATCGACCATATGGTCGTCTGGCTGATCCCGGTGACGTTGCTGGCCTACGCGCGCGGCTTCTGGCGCGTACACGTCCTGATGCCGCAGCGGTATCCCCTGTGGCGCCTGGCGTCGTTTGGAGGCGCTCTTGCGGTGCTGTTCCTGGCGATTGCCTCACCGCTCGAAAGATTGGGCGAGCTGTTGTTGCACGTGCACATGGCTCAACACATGCTGCTCATCATGCTGGCAGCTCCGCTCATCTGGCTGGGCCAGCCACTCATCCCGATGTTGCGTTGTCTGCCCCAGC
>Ga0114129_10007521_pt1 | contig 15519 bp, 9 predicted proteins | sample RhiMetdeltSRZDD1_FD_80071 | JGI IMG/M metagenome (GOLD analysis project Ga0114129, IMG submission 80071) | Populus rhizosphere microbial communities from Tennessee, USA - Rhizosphere MetaG P. deltoides SRZDD1 (version 2) (version 2) | ecosystem: Host-associated > Plants > Roots > Rhizosphere >...
GTCAGCCTCCATTCCTGATTTTGGAGTCTATAAGAAAGCCTGGGAGAAGGTCTGCGCTGAAAACGGTTTAAAGGCTCCGTTCGTCGTTGCAGTACTCACTCGCGACACCAGGTCGCCAACTGAGCATGAGATGGATGCAGGCTGTGAAAGAGTTCTTCATGACTGGACCAGTGGAAACGTGAAGGAGATCAAAAACCAGTTGTCGCCCTACTGGCCCATTAATGGGAGTGTATTGAACTATGAAAAGGTCGCAGATTATTACATAAGCCAGCCGCCCATTACAGACTTTACCTACTTCCGTTCGATCATTCCATCGTGGGATAACACACCAAGGTACGGCTCGGAAGCCTTTATTGTTCATAAATCCACCCCGGAAAAATTTCAGGAATGGCTGGAAGAACTCATTGTTGATGCTGAAGCTAGGCTTCCCGAAGACCGGAGGTTTGTGGTTGTCAATGCGTGGAATGAATGGGCTGAAAGCGCGGTGTTGGAGCCGGATAGCCGTTTTGGTTATGCATATTTGAACTCCATAGGCAGAACGCTATCGGGTATTGATTTCAATGACAGAGAGTATTTACATCAAAAAATACCAGAAACAACGCAGGTTTCCATTTCCATAGGCAGCCACCTACTGAACGAATTACAGTTGGACGAGAACATGAGGACAAAAATGTTCTCATGCATTGCCAATTCAAGCATATTCTCAATATGCAATGTTGTCTTTGAACAGACTCTGGTTGCCCAATGGATGTCCGCTTTTTCGCGTCCTTCCAATCAAAGTGAAGAAATCATCAAACCAGATTACACTTTCCATATCATGGGCATCTGTTATCTTGCACCGGATACGCTTGAAAACATGCTGCGGATGGCATTGTGCTATGATGCAGGTGTAATCACTCCAACCCATCTCAATGACCCAAATTTTACGCATCAGAATCTATCAGGGAGATGGGAAACCAGCCAGATCAGTCCGTATATGTTCCTGCTTAAGAACGGTGACAAGCGATCCACAAAGTGTTGTGTTGATGCGGGGATCTTTATTTCACAATCCCAATCCTTACAGCGAGATGCAAATCACCAGGTATCCACTATCATTAGGTTCAGCCAGTCAGGCAACATGAAACTGTTGCAAAACGCACTGTACTCTCTAATGGCTCAAATTGGTTGTATAGTACAGCCTATCATAGCTGTACAGGATCTGGCGGATGATATGCTGGCGGAGCTTGAGGTAATGCTGAAAAAAATGCCATGGGATGACAATTGCCCCCCTATCATCAGGAAATATTATTCTACAGAAAAAAATCGCGACCTTCGATCCTTAATGCTGAATGATGCCCTTAAGGCTGTTAAAACAGAATATGCAGCTTTTCTGGATTACGATGACGTGATGTTTCACAATGCCTATTCCTGGCTTATTCAACGTCTGCGCCATACTGGCAAGAATGCCAGCTTTGGACTAATCTATAACACTGTATTTAATCTGGCTGAACAAAAGATACGAGAAAGGCAGGTTGTTTATAATTATGGCAAAAGCTATGCCGATTTCCTTAATTTAAACCATACGCCAATCCATGGTTTTTTGTTAAACATGTCCAAGATCAATCTGGATCAAATCGAGTACTATGAAGACATGAAATACAGAGAGGATTATTATTTGACTCTGCAGATTTTTACCGAAGACAGTACAGATTGGAAGTCATTGCAGGAAAAAAATTTCATTGGCGATTATTACCATTATGAAGATAAGAGGCAGACCTTAGCTATACTGGATCAAGAGCATCGCAATAAAATAATATCATCACAAGACTACGCAGAATCTGAGGATAGGATCCATATCTTGAGACAAAGAATTCATAGAAAAAAATGATCTTCAACCCGTGAAAGCAGTTTTGATAATATTTGCCATAAAGAAAAGAGGGTGCGGTACTTCCCTTTGTTTTAGGTGGGCTGTCGGCCACGCATATAAATGTCATGATTCAAGAATGAAAACACCAGAGATGCAATAATAATGACTCAATTGTCACAAATTTCCATGGAATATAAAAACAGGTTATTGTTATTGGGCACGTTGTGCGGAGGCATCATACTTTTTGAGCTTTGTATATTTAACTATGGATTTTTAATTAGTAAAGTTTTAAATCTGCAAGAACGCCGATATTCAGTAAGCGACGGCAGTTTATACCAATTCAATTTGCTAAAGGGGAACCTGGTTGCTCAGAACAATGATCCGAATATCACATTCGATAATATAAATCTTCCAGTCGGTATCATTTCAATTAAGTGCACCAACACTGTTCCACGGGCGGGCGGGCAGGTTTTTTACCGTGTTGGCAACGAACCATTTAACGAATCCAATTCGGTCCAATATGAAGCACCCTTGGCCGATGAGACGTTATTCTTGAGGAGAAGCCCGGGGTTTCCAAAAATCGTGACAGTTTCCAGTTTGAGATTTGATTTGACAGATACCCCCGGCGATAGCATTGCCTGCAGCGGATTTGTAATTAACCCTCACATTCCATTTGAATTAAGCCGAATACGATTGGCAGGTTATGTAGGGTTTTTGTTGCTTGCCATGTTGATTATTTTCCGAAACGTTAAACCAGTTATATACCTGAAATCTCCAAAAGTTTTATATATATCATTTTTTCTTGCTTTGTCCTTTATCCTTGAGATCAAGCTTATGCCTCTTGCGATATCGCAAAAGGTTGTATTTATTATTGTGTTATGTATATTACTGTTTTCCTTTGCCATAACATATGCACTGGCGTATTTATATATAGGCTCTGGAGCATTGCAGGATAAAAAGGAAGGTATTCTGGGAAGATATAAATATGAAATTGCAATAGCTACTGTAATGCTGATTACAACATTGCCGTTACTCACCGAGTCATATCTTTACTACGACGATTATTGGGGTGTTGGAAATAAGGCTTTGCTGACCAAACAAAGTATTATTGCCTTTGCAAGACCTATTCAAATTCTTATATACGCAGTATTTGATTATGTTCAGGTAAGAAATGCATACATATTTAAGTGGGTATTCCTTCCTGCCGTAATTCTATACGCCATCGTGCTTTATCGCTGGTTATATGCGAAGACACAAGACGATAAATTTTCATTTTTCCTGGCTTGTTTATTAAGTGTTTTCGCCCCGGTGATGGATTTGCTTGGTTACACCGCTACTTCAGCAGTCTGCTATTCGATCTTATTTTCAGCGCTATCCATTATTTGTTTTGAACATGCGTACATATATTTTCAACAAAGAAAAATTCCCAATCTTCTTCTTAGTTCCCTCCTCGCCTTTGTATTGCTATTTGTGGCATTGTTGACCTATCAAATTGGAGCTCAAATAGTTTTTGTTTTCCTATCAGTGGATGTGTATTTCAATATACAGAAAAAGTCTCTTTTCAAGAAGAATTTAACATTTCTGATTTTGTTCGGATTATCGAATGTGTTTTACCTGCTATTTATAAAACTTTTAAACAAATTGTATCTGGTTGAGCTTACTACCAACAGATCTCAAACGATAAATTCCGTTTCGCAGGTTGGCGGAAAGATCGATTTTTACAAATCAGTCGTCACACAAAGTATTATGCAGGTGGTGGCCGCATTTACAGGTGATGGTTTTATCCTGGAGCGTTATCGCGGCTACATGATTTCATTCACTAATCAGTTTGATGGTAATATGCTTTTCTTTTTCGTGAGTGCTATGATTTTCATTGCGTTTTTAAGCTATTGGCTTCGGACAAAAAATATCCTCGGGCTTTTGAGTCTTTTTGCATTCATCCCAATGTCATATTTTGTTTTTCTTGTCCTCTCAGAAAGTGGATACTTGGTTTACTATGCATTCGCGCATATAAGTTTGTTTATGTTTTATTTTATAATGGGTTTTATTGCGACAATCCAGTTTTTATGGAGAAAAATTGGATCTTATACCAGGAAAATGACCACCATAATGAACATTGACCCGTCGACCATTATTGCGCCGCTGCTTGTCGTGTGTGCTTTAGTCAGTAATTACTATGTAAGAGCTTTTTATATAGATTTCAACAATACCGTCTATAGCTTTGTTAAGTACAATCTGCAAACAGCGACAGAGTCCGGTAACATAAGGCGAATCCATGTCAACGGCACGATCTCACCAATTAATGCTGATGTGTATTCGCGTTTTATTGTTGAAACGGCGCTAAAAGATTTGGGAGAGGATGTTACTGATTATGTAATAACATTTTCCGGGAATAAATATTTTCCCCTACGGATACAAAGCGAGGATTATCTAAGAATATTAGAACACATATCAGAAGAAGATAAACGGGAGCTGGATAAAATATATGCCTTTGGTGCAACTTACGGGCAATATTCCATTAAAACATGGCCATCGAAGGACGATCAAAAAAAACTTCAGCAAATTTTTATGCTGGCTGGGGTTATTCCATCATCAACATCCCCTGACACCTTGATTATCGATCTGAGTTGGACAGATGGCGCATACTTTAATCATTCGGAAAGATGAGGCACAATAAAATGAAAGTTGTAATTTTGGCGGGCGGATTAGGCACACGTCTGCAGGAGGAAACATCTGTAAAGCCAAAACCGATGGTTGAGATTGGCGGTCAACCCATGTTATGGCATATTATGAAGGTATATGCGGCGCAGGGGTTTAATGAATTTATTGTTGCTTTAGGATACAAATCTGAGATCATTAAGAATTACTTTCTTAATTTTCATGATTATCGAAAAGACCTGACCATTAATTTGCATAATGGGTGTATTGAATCACATGATGGCGAATCGGAAAACTGGACCATTCACCTTGTTGATACCGGAGCAAATACACAAACGGGAGGGCGGCTTAAGCGGCTGGCGAAATGGATTGGCGGCGAGACCTTTATGATGACCTATGGCGACGGTATCGGAGATATCGATATAAATCAGACTTTGAAGCTTCATCGGCAATCAGGAAAATTGGCTACGGTAACAGCTGTACATCCACCCTCACGCTTTGGGGAGCTGGTTATTGATAATAACCAGGTAAGTCGTTTTGATGAGAAACCTCAAACGGGAGATGGCTGGATTAACGGAGGTTTTTTTGTATTAGAGCCTCAAGTTCTGGAATATATTGAAGGTGATTCGATACCTTGGGAGCGTGACCCTTTACAGCGTCTGACTGAAGAAGGTCAATTGGCTGCCTATAAGCATAATGGCTTTTGGCAATGTATGGATACCTTGCGGGATGTTCAGCTTGTGGAGAAACTTTGGCAGGAAGGAAATGCTCCGTGGAAAATATGGGAGTAAATAGAACTTTCTGGCAAGATCGGCCTGTATTTATCACCGGAGGAACAGGGTTGGTTGGTTCATGGCTCACTCAGCGGCTGGTCGAATCAGGCGCGGATGTGGTCTGCCTCGTCCGGGATTGGGTGCCTCAGAGTGAACTCGTGCGCACAGGATACATTGAAAAGGTAAAAGTTTTACGTGGGGATATTCGTGACCGCGACCTGCTTGAACGGGCATTGGGCGAGTATGAGATTGACACCGTTATTCATCTCGCCGCGCAAACGATCGTGACAATTGCGAATCGCAATCCTGTTTCTACATTTGAGACAAATATTGCCGGCACATGGAATCTTTTGGAGGCTTGTCGCCGCAGTCCAAAGGTCAAGCAGATCGTCCTGGCTTCATCAGATAAAGCCTATGGCGATCAGGAAATTCTACCCTATAACGAAGAGACTCCCTTGCACGGACAGCACCCCTATGACGTCAGCAAATCCGCCGCAGATTTGATCGCTGCAACGTATGCCAAAAGTTATGGCTTGCCTGTTGCCATCACGCGTTGCGGAAATTTTTACGGCGGTGGGGACTTGAACTGGAATCGTATTATCCCTGGCACCATTCGTTCGATCTTGCGCGGGCAGGCTCCCATCATCCGTTCGAATGGCGAATATATCCGCGATTACTTTTATGTAGAAGACGGAGCCGCCGCATATATGCTGCTGGCAGAACAATTGGCGCTTCATCCTGAGCTTAAGGGAGAGGCATTCAACTTCTCGAATGAAATCCAGGTCACTGTCATTCAGATTGTGCAAAAAATTCTGGATCTTATGGGCACCAACCTGAAACCGCAAATCCTCAATGAGGCCAGTAATGAGATCCGTCATCAATACCTGAGTGCCGAAAAAGCCTGCAAGGTCTTGAATTGGTATCCCCTTTTCACCCTTGAACTTGGCCTGGAAAAAACGATTGCCTGGTACAAGGATTTTCTCAAGATGGAGCCGAACTAATGCAGCGAGATGCTCAACTCCGCACAGAAATATTAGAATTAGTAAGAGATTACTATCAGCAACGTTACGCAAGTCGCGAATTTAGGCCCGGTGTGGATCTCATCCATTATGCTGGCCGTGTCTTTGACGCTCAGGAATTAGTAAACCTGGTTGACTCGAGTCTGGATTTTTTTCTAACTGCCAACCGCTATTCTGAGAGTTTCGAGGCGGATTTCGCAGATTTCTTCGGGCTCTCCAACTCCCTTCTGGTCAACTCCGGTTCGTCAGCAAATCTTGTAGCCATCACCTCACTGACGTCTCCACAACTGGGCGATCGCCGCCTGCGTCCCGGCGATGAGGTGATCACTGTGGCCGCGGGCTTTCCGACCACGGTCGCGCCCATGGTACAAAACCGGCTTGTTCCAGTATTTGTAGATGTCAACCTGAGCGATTACACCGCCATTCCTTCTATGATTGAGGAAGCAATCAGTCCGAAGACACGCGCCATTATTATGGCACATACCATGGGTGTGCCGTTTGACCTGGACACCGTCATGCGCCTGGCTAAGGAGCACAATTTATGGGTTATGGAAGATAACTGTGATGCTCTTGGCTCTCGTTATCGCGGCCAGCTGACAGGCACATTCGGAGACCTAGCCACCGTTTCGTTCTATCCTGCACATCATGTCACCATGGGCGAGGGTGGTGCTGTGATTACTGCCAGCGATATGCTTGGACGTATCGCGCGCTCCATCCGTGATTGGGGCCGTGACTGTTATTGCGCGGGAGGCGAGAACAATACATGTGGAAAACGCTTTAGCCAGCAATTTGGAACTTTACCATATGGCTACGATCACAAATATGTTTACAGTCACATCGGCTATAACCTGAAGGTGACCGATATGCAGGCTGCTGTGGGTCTGGCCCAGTTGGGCAAGCTGGAGGATTTCATTGCCCGACGCAAAGCCAACTTCGATAAGATTTATGCAATGCTTAAACCATATGAGGAACAGTTGCTTTTGCCACATGCCACCCCGAACTCGGAGCCTTCCTGGTTTGGATTTGTAATCACAATCCACAAAAACAACGCATTCACACGTAGCGATCTGACCCGCTTCCTTGAAGCCAATCACATTGAGACGCGTAACCTGTTTGCAGGGAACCTGTTGCGCCATCCTGCTTTCATGAATATTGAGCATCGTGTGGTTGGTGACCTTGCTAATACAGATACCATTACGGAGCGTACCTTCTTTATTGGCGTTTATCCCGGGATTGATGATATCCAGCTCGATTACCTGAACTCGGTGTTCACCCGCTTTATGAAGGGAGAACGGGTGAATTAATGCCGCAGAAAGTCCATTGCACAATCACGCAAGTCATTGACCATGGCGAACGGGTCTACAGTGTTTTCCTTAAGCCAGACTCGTTGGCGCCCAGGTTTCGCCCGGGTCAGTTCCTTCACCTTGCCCTGGATCCTTACACTCCTGGCGATTTCTGGCCGGAGTCACGCGTGTTCTCCATTGCCAGCGCCCCAGAGGACCGCAACATACTGCGGATTACCTACGCGGTCAAAGGACAGTTCACAACCCGAATGGAATCGGAAATTCAGGTTGGCCACCAGGTCTGGGTAAAACTACCCTATGGTGAATTCGCTATCAGCCCTGAGAGTGATGCCTGCCTCTTGGCAGGCGGTACTGGTATAACAGCCTTCACCGCTTTTTTGGCCGGATTACAGCCCGATTATCCTCGTGGTGTCCATCTCTTGTATGGTGCTCGCTGCCCAGAACTCTTGATCTTTCGCCCTCTGGTAGAGGAAGCATGTCAACGCTCCTCACATCTACATGTACTGTACATGGTTGAACAGGACAGTAATGGCACTGATTACATCCCCGGACGCATTAATCTAGACTTGGTATGGAAATCCCTTCCAGATCCTCTGGTCGTCACCTACTACCTGGCTGGTCCGCCTGAAATGTTACGCACTTTGACACAAGGACTTGCCGCACGCGGTATGCAACAAAACCAAGTGATTATCGATGCATGGGAATAGTGTATCAAATCTGATAAACGCCAGACTTTCAGGAAAACAGTTTATTCTAATGGCATTGATTTCTTAAAACCAACCATCTCATCAACAATATAAATAGGGCGATTCTTGGTTTCGAAGTAGATTCGACCAATATACTCTCCCACAATACCTATACCAATGCTGTTCAGTCCGATCGTCAAAAATGAAAGTAGAACTAGAGTGGTTAGACCAGCGACCGTATTCCCAAATAAATAGACCAGCAAATAGATGAGAATAGCGATAAAAGAAAATACTGTGATAATGCTACCCATAAGTAGAAACAAACGTAAAGGCTTCATGGAAAAGCTGGTAATGGCGTTAACTGCAATAAAGAAAATGTACCAAAAGGGTCCCTTACTGACACCGGCCTGGCGCGGCGCTCTCTCATAGATAATTCCAGTTTGTTTGAATCCCAACCAGGCAATCAGGCCACGCATGTAGCGATTGTATTCTCCAATATTTTCAAGTGCATCGCGGACTTTTCGATCAATAAGCCGAAAATCCCCTGTGTCGACTGGAATGTGTACTTCGGCCATTATGGCGATAATGCGATACGCCAGTTTCGCCATGAAGTTGCGCCAAGCGGGGTCGCCTTCCCGAACTGTGCGCACTCCATAAACAACGTCATAACCTTCCTTCCATTTTTCTATAAATCTTGGAATCACTGAAGGAGGATCCTGTAAATCAGAATACAATAATATGATTGCCGAACCACTTGCAAAATGATAACCCGCTGTTATGGAGGCCTCTACTGAGAAGTCTCGGCTAAAACGGATATATTTCCAGCGAGGATCACGCCTGCAAAGATCCTTGATTAATTCGCCAGTCCGATCTGTGCTTCGGTTGTCTACAACAATGAATTCAAAATTGTATGGCAATGAATCAGCAACTTCAGAGACTGCTTTTTCCAATTGGGGGATATTTTCCTGTTCATTTCGGGCCGGGATTACTAGTGTAATGAGTTCATCATTATTGCCTGGGGTTGGTTCTGATACATAAGTCATATAAAGAAAGTACCTGTCGGGCAGAGCGGTGTCTGTGTTTTCCCTGGGTGAATACCGTACTGTATCTTTCTCCTGAATTCTTCGAAGGGGTTGTCTGTGATCTTCTCTAAAATTCAACCGTTGATAGAAATCAATAGCATGAGTATTGTCGTCCAATACTCGCAGAAATATACGTCGGGGCCGAAATGTTTCTTCTGCCCAATGAATAATCGTCCTCATAGCCATTGTCATAATGCCTGGTTGGGCTTTCTTGTCCCCACGCAAGACGTTGTCAATTTCCATATCACCAGATTCATTATTTGTGTTGGCATAGCCCAGGTGCCCAACAGGGTGTCCATGTCGGTCTAACACTAAGAAAAGTAGTCGATCTTCGATATTTAATACATTATTACGGAGCCACGCTTTGGTTCCTGCAAACGTGACCTTGAACTGTGTTGGATAAGCTAAACTATTTTCTTCGCGCCATAGAGTTAATTTCTCAATTAATTCAGTATCATTGGCATGGAGCTCACAAACAGGCATAAGATAGCCAGATTGATCACGAAAAGAAATACTTGTATTTAGTGCCTGGTCATACGACGAGACTGATTTCATACGCTTAAAGGTCTCTAGCACCGATTTCTGGTAATGGGTTAGTTCTTGAGATGTTTTTGGATACAAGATTTTCATGGTTTTGGTCTGATAGCTTTCCGCAGAGTCTCATGATTGCATTTTCTTGATGGGATATTTATGTATTATAATGTCAATATGGAAGAGGTTGAGGCCTGATTGTTTCGGCCTCTTTTTGTTACCAAAACATAAATCGAGAATACTAATGACATTAAACCTTAGCCATCGTTCGTCTCTAATGATTCAATCTGAAATCAGGAATATGTCTATTGAGTGCGAGCGAGTGAACGGGATTAACCTATCGCAGGGAATTTGTGATCTTGAGCTGCCCCTTCCAGTTAGATTGGGCGCAACCGAAGCGATTTCCGGAGGGATCAATCACTATACGCGTTATGATGGATTGCCCGAACTGCGTGAGGCAATATCCCGCAAAATATTGTATGATAACGGAATTAGTGCCGATCCTGATAAAAACATTGTGGTCTCAGGTGGTTCAACAGGCGCCTTTTATTGCGCCTGCCTTGCCCTTCTCAATCCGGGAGATGAAGTAATCTTATTCGAGCCTTATTACAGTTATCATGTCAACACACTTTTGGCAGCCAATTCTATTCCCGTTTACGCCTCCCTTGAGTCACCTACCTGGTCTATTGATTTTGCTGCTCTTGAGAGGCTCGTCTCGCCTCGCACAAAGGGTATCATGATCAATACACCAGCAAATCCCAGCGGAAAAGTGTTTAGCCGGGGTGAATTAAATCAATTGGCGGAGTTCGCCGTCAGGCACGAACTTTTTGTCTTCACTGATGAAATATATGAATATTTTGTGTATGATAAGAATACTCATCTCAGTCCTGGTGCCCTGGAAAGTATCGCCGACCAGACAATTACAATTTCGGGATATTCAAAAACATTCAGCATAACCGGCTGGCGAATTGGCTATGCAGTTTGTCATGAGAAATGGGCGCAGATGATCGGTTATGTCAACGATCTTATTTATATATGCGGGCCTGCCCCTCTGCAAATGGGAGTGGCGAGGGGGATTAATGAACTTCCCGCGGCATATTACCAATCACTTTGTCAACAGTATTCCCATAAACGGGATAAAATTTGCAGCATCCTTACGGAAATTGGACTCGAGCCCTATATCCCACAAGGTGCCTATTATGTTCTAAGCAATGTGAAAAACCTCCCTGGATCAAGCAGTAAAGAAAAAGCTATGTTCCTTTTGAACCGAACCGGCGTTGCTACTGTTCCGGGTGGCGCATTTTATGCGGACGCAAAGGGGGAAAATTTAGTTAGGTTTTGCTTTGCAAAAGATGATGATATATTAGATGAAGCTTGTGATCGCCTGCTCCAACTTAGCCTATAGAGTAAACAGTTGCATCATTGGTCCTTCGGGATGAACGTTTTATTTTGACTTGAGCACATCCTGGCGGAATAAGCAGGTTTTCTTAGAAATCCTAGTCTGAATATTAAGCATGGCCTTACTTTCCAGGTATATACATTACTGAGGCGAAATTGTCGCCTGTTGGCGCGGTGCAACAAACGATCACAGCATCAGGAGATTCTCCATGAACAAGAAAATTTCTTTCGCAGGACCATCTATTTCCCAGAAGGAAATAGATTATGTGATTGATGGCGTAAAAAATGGTTTTTATGAAACATTTGACCAGCACACAAGGCAACTTGAGAAGACCATCTGCGATTATATTGGCGTAAAGTACGCGATCGCAACACATTGTTGTACGCTTGCGCTCCACCTTGCCTGTAGCACACTCGATTTTAAACGGGGAGATGAGGTCATTTGTACTGATTCGAGTTGGGTAGCAACTTCGTATGCTATTGACTATACAGGAGCAACTCCTGTATTTGTAGACATTGATCCCGATACATGGTGTATTGATCCAAAAGAAATTCGCAAAGCCATTACGTCCAAAACAAAAGGTATCATGCTCGTTCATATGTTTGGTCAACCGGCAGAGATGGATGAAATTATGTCGATTGCCAAGGAATATAATTTGCGCATCATTGAGGATGCTGCTCCTTCGCTTGGATCCATCTACAAAGGCCAAAAGACTGGAAGTTTCGGCGATATTGGTTGTTTCAGTTTTCAAGGAGCGAAAATAGCTGTTAGCGGAGAAGGCGGAATTCTGGTAACAAATAATGAGGAACTTTTCCAGAGAGCATCGCTGCTTGCAAGCATGGGACGAACCGATTCGCAAGCTGTATTTTGGTCCGACATGATTGGATATCAGTATACTATTGCCAACCTCACAGCCTCTCTCGCTCTTGCTCAGGTGGAGCGAATCGAAGAGCTTGTAGAGTTGAAGCGAAAAATTTTTAGTTGGTATGAGCAAAGGCTGGGAAATATTTCGGGGATAAAAATGATCCATGAAAAGCCTTATTGCAGAAGTAATTATTGTTATCCATCAATTCTCCTGGAAGACGCAATTAAAGTGGATCGAGATGTTATTTTAAGGAATTTTAGGGACCAGAATATTCATGCGCGCCCGGGTTTCCCTCAGATGAGCTGTTTTCCTGTCCATGGCCAGCAGTTTCCTAACCCTGTTGCCGAAAAGGTAGCTCAAAGGGGCATATCCCTGCCATCTGCTGCTAACCTCGAAGAAGAAGATGTTGATTTTGTCTGCCGTACTTTACTCAATCTGATTTAGATTATGCTGGGCAGCCTGATTATCTAACGTTCATAGGATCATTAACAGCTAATAAAGGATATACCATCTACTTAGGAAGAATATGAAAGCTTCTGATTACATCATGAACTATCTTCATCATAGAGGCGTGACGCACATCTATGAAGTGATCGGCGGTATGATCACGCACTTGGTAGATTCTGCTTACCAGCATGGGCAGTTAAAGTTAGTTAGCACCCATCACGAACAGGCAGCAGCATTCGCCGCCGATGCAACCGGCCGCATTACTGGAATTCCCGGGGTCGCTATGGCAACCAGCGGACCAGGAGCTATCAACTTGCTCACTGGCATTGGCAGTTGCTATTTTGACTCCGCTCCCGGACTATTTATCACTGGTCAGGTAAACCTAAGTGAGCAAAGGGGGAATAGGCGCGTTCGTCAGTTGGGTTTCCAGGAAACAGACATTGTCAGTATGGCTCAGGCTGTTACTAAGGCTGCCTGGGCGGTGAAGTCTGTTGAACAAATTCCCTCTATGCTGCAGGAGGCCTTCCAATTGGCCACAGCCGGTCGGCCCGGGCCTGTGCTAATAGATATCCCTATGGATATTCAAAGAATGGATCTCCCCGACCGAATAGAGGACACGGCTCCTGATACACAAGCAACCTTTGATGAACCAGCTGCTTTTGATGAGCTACTCAACGCTCTAAACCGGGCCGAACGACCGCTCATTCTGGTTGGAGGGGGTGTTCATGCGGCACGCGCAGTTCCCGCTTTCAGGCAATATGTTGATATGGTCCAGGTTCCAGTCGTCAATTCGCTGATGGCGGTGGATGTATTGCCATACCAGCACCCATTAAGAGTCGGACTGATTGGCTCATATGGGAATCGCTGGGCCAACATGGCAATTGGCACCTGTGATCTCCTTCTGGTTCTTGGTAGTCGACTGGATATACGCCAGACTGGAGCCGATGTGGCAGCCTTTCAATCGGGTAGGAAAATCTTTCATGTCGATTGTGAGAGCGGTGAGATCAATAATCGAATCCAGGGTTGCCGCCCTATAATTTCGGATCTCCATCCCTTCTTATCCGCTGCCATTGAGACTATTCAGGGCCGTGCTCTGAAAAGTCATTCGGATTGGATAGAGCACATTGATCAGTTGCGCCAAGAATGGCCAGATGTGCGCGAACCGCGAGGCAATCTCACCGTAAATCCGAATCAAGCGATGCACGAAATCTCAGCTGCTTCGCGCGAAGCAGCTGCTTATGTAGTTGATGTTGGCAATCATCAGATGTGGGCGGCCCAATCCATCGAAACTGGCCCCAATCAACACTTCATTACATCCGGTGGGATGGGCTCTATGGGTTTCTCGCTTCCTGCTGCGGTAGGAACATCCTTTGCCCTGCCAGGACGTACGATAGTTCAGGTCACCGGCGATGGAGGTATGCAAATGAATATTCAGGAACTGCAGACAGTCGTCCATCATAAGTTGCCTATAAAGATGGTGGTCTTCAATAACCAGTCTTACGGGATGGTACGCCAATTTCAACAGAGCTACTTCCATGATCGCTTCGCTTCTACCGATTGGGGTTATTCTGCTCCGGATTTCTCTAAAGTCGCATCCGCCTACGGTATTCGTTCTGCTACAGTTTCGGAAGATTCTCAACTTAAAGGCGGACTGGAAATGCTCTGGGGAGACCCATCTGAGCCATTCCTGCTGGAGATTAAGATCGATAAATCGGTAAACGCTTATCCAAAGATCGCTTTTGGATATCCAATCACCGAGATGGAACCTTTTGCAAAACCACTTGACATGGAAGGAACCTAAATCGCTAAGGTTTTGCCGGATGACTGAATGATTTTGTGTAAACCCTAATTGATAAATTATTTTACGAAGCAGTAATTTATTCAGGTGATTCGAATCTAATTTCTAAAACCAAGTTAGTTCCGCCCATTGGATTAAGGGCTGGCATCTTATTTTAACTACAGTGATTTCTCCGCCGTTGCATCGCCCGTAACGCCAGGCCGACGAGTTATCGTCACTGCGATGCGTCCGCCGGCTAGTAGGTAGCCTATCTATCCGCCGCTTTCGATCTCCTGCCCATTGGTATCCACTCATTGCCACCAGCAGGCAGATTAACTTGAAATCATAGTGTGTTCACAATTATTGAGTCTACTGCTACGCCATCCTAATTGGATAAATCCACCTCATCCACTACCGGCGCATGGAAGAATTCTGCTATGGTCAGGGAAGAGAGCGGCTTGCGCTTTACCTTAACGGCTTTTTCGTAGCCAGCCTTCTTGTCGGGATCAGTGATTATCAGCCGCCCATACAGCATCGCTTGGCGGAATTGTTCCTGACGCTCCAATTGGCCATTGGTCTGCAGGATGTCCGATCAGTCAGACTTGAGCTCAACGATCATCCGATCGTCGTACTACTTAAAAACTGGGTCGCTTACTTGTAGGAATGAATATTTAAAAATTGTAATTTCATCAAACAAGATATAAAGATGGAAAGCAACGGGAGTGGATAAAAGGATGGGCTAAATTGGCTTTGGTATCACTTTGGCAGATATGAAATCTGATACCTATTCTGTTGAAGCAGATAATGCAGACTTAAGACATTATCATGCTCGCCTAGCTCGCAAGTCACGCTGTTTCTCGCGTTGTCGGTATGCCCTGCAATGTGCCGTTCGGTTGTTTGCTTTTTGTTATAACAACAGGCAACTTTACAACCAGCATTATCCGAATTATCCGGCTCATCTTATGGACTTTATTAGCCCTCCCAAAGCAATATAATCAACCATTACATCCATGTTCTGGTTTACAATAGAATATTGATAATTAATTTCATCCCCAACCAGCTATGATCCTCCACCTTTTCCCATTCATATTTTGGGCAATTGTCATAACTCTGGCAATCACCCCAATCGCTA